>OGDG01000721.1_pt1 | contig 15992 bp, 9 predicted proteins | sample 1570391 | NCBI WGS metagenome assembly OGDG01 (sample SAMEA2582186, study PRJEB24529) | metagenome | biome: Human gut stool | place: China | collected 2011 | reverse complement strand
TGATGGGGCCGCCGGTTCCTTCAATGTACTCTCTGGTAATGGTAACCCTTCCGATGTTATCATCCTTCGGGATCTCATACATGATATCCAGCATGAAGTCCTCGATGATGGAGCGCAGGGCTCTGGCACCGGTATCGCGCTTCATTGCCTTCTCGGCAATGGCATCCAGGGCATCGTCTGTGAACTCCAGTTTTACCTCATCCAGCTCCAACAGCTTCTGGTACTGCTTAAGAATCGCATTCTTCGGCTCTTTCAGGATCTTCACCAGCATATCCTTTGACAATCCCTGTAAAGTACAAATGATCGGCAGACGACCGATAAATTCCGGAATCATACCAAACTTGCGGATATCCTCCACAGTCACCTTGGATAAAATATCGGTATCTTTATCGTATTTATCCTTCAGTTCCGAGTTGAAACCGATGGATGCGGTCTTGGTCAGGCGCTCCTTGATGATCTCGTCCAGATCCGGGAACGCACCACCGCAAATAAACAGAATGTTACGGGTGTTCACCGTTGCCAGAGGTACCATGGCATTTTTGCTGTTGGCACCTACCGGTACTTCCACCTCGGCACCCTCCAGCAATTTCAGCATTCCCTGCTGTACACTTTCACCACTGACATCCCGGGAATTGGTATTTTTCTTCTTGGCGATCTTATCGATCTCATCAATAAAGATAATACCTTTCTCCGCTTTCTCTACATCGTTACCTGCGGCTGCCAGCAGCTTGGATACTACGCTCTCGATGTCGTCTCCAATATATCCGGCCTCCGTCAGGGAAGTTGCATCGGCAATCGCCAGAGGCACATCCAGCAGTCTTGCCAGTGTTTTCACCAGATAAGTCTTACCGGAACCGGTGGGGCCGATCATGAGGATGTTGGACTTTTCGATCTCAATCTCATCCATAGTGTCAGTGGCCACTCTCTTGTAATGGTTGTATACTGCTACGGAGATGACCTTCTTGGCTTTTTCCTGTCCTACCACGTATTCATCCAGACTGGCCTTGATCTTATGAGGTGCCGGAATGTCCTTGATATTGAATACCGGTTTGGGACCTTCCGCCTTCTTTTTCTTCTTGAGTTTCTGCTTGTTGGGGATGCCGCCGTCTCCCTGGAGGTCTGCCAGATTCACAAAGCTGATGTTGGGGAATCCGTTCTGTCCGTTAAACTGGTTGAAATCATTGGGATTGTTCAACATTCCCTGATAATCGAACTGGCTCACAGTCTCCATGGTCTTGTGCATGCAATCATCGCAGATGCAGATATGGTTGGGCAGCTTGAACATTCTGCCGGCTTTGCTCTCCGGTCTGCGGCAGATAAAGCAGACATCTTCGTATTCGCTGCTGTCCTTTTTGTCCTCTGACTTTTTTTCGGTGGAATTTTCTTTTGCAGTATCCGCCACCTGTGTGTTTCCATTATTTTTTTCGTTATCCTGAGTTTCACTCACATTGGTCTCTGTTTTTTCCTCCTCAGGGATCACTTCTCTATAATCATCATTATAATTATCTGTCATGTTATTCTCCTCTTTGTTTCCTACCACTATTCCGCAGTGTATCTCGGTAACACTTCGTGTTCCCTCGATATCCGGGCTTCGCCCTATCATCCCCGGCCATTACGCAATAATGCCTGCAAGCAGTCATATTGCATAATACCCGTGTCTGACACTTCTCATTGCCTACGCTTATTATACTCAATGAAGTAGCGGGGCACAAGTTAAGTTTTTCTAAACCATTTATAACTATTCATATTTTGGTAAATATTACAAGACCCGGGCAAAACCATATGTCTCGCCCGGGTCTCTTTCCATTTCCTTTTATTTACCTGTTATTTCTTTATTTCTGGCTTGCAGGTCTGCTGCCCAGTGTCAGATTCAGCTCGATGGATACATATTCACCGTTCTGAGGTCTCTGTACCGTTATGGTTGCGGAATCACCGGCTGCATAATACTGTAACGTTTTCTGCAGATCAGAGTAGGAAGAGATACTGCTGCCGTCAAATTTGGTAATGATATCACCTTTCATGATACCGGCATTGGCTGCTGCGCTGCCTTCCTCTACAGATACTACATAGATACCTTCCGGCATGTTGTACATCTGGGAGATCTGGGAAGTTACTTCCTGCAGGGAGATGCCGATGTAACCGACTTCATCCTCAGCTACCTTGGTTCTGGTCTGACGCTCCATCAGATCTGCAATGATAGGACTTGCCGAAGTAATAGGGATAGCATATCCCATACCTTCTACGGCAGTACCACCGATCTTGTTGGAGTTGATACCGATAACCTCACCATTCATGTTCAGCAGTGCACCGCCGGAGTTACCGGGGTTGATGGCTGCGTTGGTCTGGATGAAAGTACCGGTAGAGCCGTTCTCCAGAGTGATCTCACGATTCAGGGCACTTACAATACCGTTGGTAACAGACTGACCATAGCCAAGGGCATTACCGATAGCGATGACCGGCTCACCAAGCTTCAGATCATCACTGCTGCCAAGTGTTGCTACTGTAATAGCATTCTTGGTATCATCACTCAGATCATTTAAAGATACTGCGATCACTGCCAGATCCATATCGGAATCCAGTCCTTTGACCTGTGCCTGTGCTTCACTGCCATCGATAAAAGTAACGGTCAGAGTATCTGCACTCTCTACTACATGATTATTGGATACGATCAGCAGTTCATCATCGGTCTTACCTACAATGATACCGGAACCACTGGCTGCTTCTTCCTGTGTATACTGCTGTCCGAAGACATTGGCTGTCTCGGTAAAGTTATTTACGATGGATACCATGGCAGGCATTACTTTTTCTACCACATTGGATACATCGGACTCTACATAAGTAACATTGGTAGCCAGCTGTGCACTCTGGGTACTTTCTGTCGTTGCCTCAGAAGCGATCTCATCTACCACTGCGGTATCTGTGCTGGTCGTAAACATCCCGGTTCCCTGCTGTACTGCATAGAAACCGATTCCTGCGAACAGTCCGAAGAACAATCCCAGGCTGACACTTACCATTGCCTTCCGGAAGTAACCGCCATGTTTTTGGGTTTTCTTAGGCTCCGTATTGTTGCTGCCTGTGGTTCCGCCCATCTGATAAGTGGTGTAACCATTCGTGCTTCCTGCTGCACTCTGGGTAGTACTATGATTTTCATAGCCATAACTGTTTTCTGTTCTTGTCTCATTCAGATCTGCTCCACTGAATGTACCGGTTGTATTTTCATTGCCGGTTCCGTAACCGGAAAAATTATCATTCTCGTACATAATGCTTCCTCCTATCCTATCTGTAAGTGAGAAACTCTTTTTACTATTCTTCACTGTTATTTCAGTTCTTCCTCTCACCTTATGAACACAGTATATCCGTCAATTGTGTCCGAATTGTGATAACTTTCTGAAGCAATTATGAATCCTGAAAAAACAGAGAGTCTGTTCTGCCTGCAAGCAGTCTCTCTATGGGTAAGTTATTACACTCTACTCAACAGTAACGGATTTTGCCAGGTTTCTGGGTTTATCCACGTCACAGCCGCGTCCCACTGCCACATAGTAGGAGAACAACTGCAAAGGAATGATTGCCAGAGAATTGGTAAAGTACGGATTGGTCTCGGGGATGTATATTACATAATCCGCCGCTTTCTCAATGGCCTTGTTGCCTTCAATGGTGACTGCCATAACAAAGGCTCCTCTTGCTTTTACTTCTACCATATTACTGATGGTCTTCTGGAACAGATCCGGCTGGGTTGCCAAAGCCACTACCAGCGTACCATCTTCGATCAGAGAAATCGTACCATGCTTCAGTTCTCCGGCTGCATAAGCCTCGGAATGAATATAGGAGATCTCCTTCAGTTTCAAGGATCCTTCCAGTGAAATCGCGTAATCAATACCTCGTCCGATGAAGAAAATATCTCTTGCTCCCACGTAACGATTGGCAAAATGCTGAATCTTCTCCTTCTGTCCCAGAAGCAGTTCGATCTGATCCGGCAGGCATCTTAAATCTGTCAGCATACCGGCGAACTTCTCCTGATCAATAGTACCACGTACCCTGGCGAATTTCATAGCCAGCATGTAAAGTGCAGTTAGCTGTGCACTGTAAGCCTTGGTGGTAGCCACTGCGATCTCGGGACCTGCCCAGGTATACATAACACTGTCTGCCTCTCTGGCAATGGAGCTTCCCACCACATTGACAATGCCCAGTACCTTGAAGCCCCTTTCCCTGGACTCTCTCAGTGCTGCCAGAGTATCTGCCGTCTCACCGGACTGGCTGATGACAATGACCATATTACCCTTCTGAAGAATCGGATCACGATAACGGAATTCACTGGCCACATCCACTTCTACCGGAATTCTTGCCAGACCCTCGATCACATATTTTGCGGTAACTCCGGTATGATATGCGGAGCCGCAGGCCACAATATGGATCTTCGTGATCTCTTTGATCTCTTCATCACTCATGTTCAGCTCTTCGATCACAATATCATTATCCTTGATTCTCGGAGAGATGGTATCGTTGATGGTCTTCGGCTGCTCATAGATCTCTTTCAGCATGAAGTGCTCATATCCAGCCTTTTCTGCCGCATTGGCATCCCAGTCAATGGTCACCGGCTGCTTCTCGATCTCTTCCTCATCCACGGAGAAGAAACGCAGACTACCCTGCTGTAATTCCACAACTTCCTGATTGTCTACATAATATACGGTTCTGGTATATTTCAATATCGCGGGAACATCGGAAGCGATAAAGCTGCCATTGTCGCTCTTTCCCACGATCAGCGGGCTGTCCTTGCGGGCTGCAAAAATCTTATCCGGCTGATCTGCAAACATGATTCCCAGCGCATAAGAGCCTTCCACACGATGAAGCACCTTCGTGATGGCTTCCAGAGGATTTCCCTTGTAATAATAGTCTAACAGATGTGCCAATACCTCGGTATCAGTCTCGGATACGAACTGATACCCCTTATCCTGCATCTTTTTCTTCAGGGGAATATAGTTCTCGATAATGCCGTTGTGTACCACGGCAATGGTTCCCGCATTGTTCATATGCGGATGGGAATTGATATCGCTGGGAGCTCCGTGAGTTGCCCAACGGGTATGTCCGATACCGGAGATTCCTTTCATATTCTCTCCGCCGTGGGTCAGGTTCTCCAGAACCTTAAGTCTTCCCACTGCTTTTCTGGTATTGATCTTCTCACCGTCAAAAATCGCCATACCTGCGGAATCATATCCACGGTATTCCAACTTGGACAGACCGTCCAGAATGATCGGTGCTGCCTGTTCTGTTCCAATATATCCTACGATACCACACATAGTCATACATCCTTTCTGTTCTGTTTCCAGTATTCCTTGTTGGAAGTAAAAGCAAGTACCCATTTTTTCGGGAGCCTGCGATAGTTCTTTCCCAGTAAATAACCTGCATATTTACAGGCGCATTGCATATAAAAATGGGGCAATCCGGCAGACATATGGTTGCTGCGCAAATATACCGTCACATCTTTCACCATTCGTTTTCCCTCGGACTCCGAAGGATATGCTGCAAAAATCTCGGGATGCTCTGCCTGCGATACTCCCAGGTCAAAGTTTCTGTGGAACTGCTGCCCGTTGGTATAATTATGAGAATGCACCACCTGCGCATCCGCCGCATAAGCCACAGAGTATCCTGCTTCCACCGCCTTTGCCGCATAGATCATATCTTCATTAAATATCGTATGTCTGACGAACCCGCCCAGTTCCTCATAGATCTCCCGGCGATAGGCCGCACAGACATTGGAGCAGAAAAAGGTCTTGATCCCCAGGCTGTCCAGGTCTGCTGCCGATTTGATCCGGGACTTTGCCGGATAGTTAAATTCTCTGGTATAGCTCTCCACCGGTGTCGAATCCTCTCTGGGCAGCTGTCTCGCATAGGCCACCGCCACTTCCCCCTGCAGGGGTTCCACCAGTTTTTCGATCAGCCTGTCATCTTTCGGCATGGCATCCTGTGTCATCATCACGAAGACATCCGCGGAAGACTTTTTTACTCCCATCCGTCTCGTACCGCCATGATCGAACTCTCTTTTGGATACATGGTATACCTTGATATTCTGATAGGTTTCCAGAAATCTGATTCCGTAGATCAGCTGATCAAAATATTTTTCTTCCGTATTCAGAAGAATCACCTGATGTACCGGTACGCTCTGACTGCCCAGTTTATCCAATAATGTAAATAATTCTTTTCCCGGCTTATACAGGGGAATGATCACATCTATCTCCATGTCAGAGCGCTCCTCACTTTTCCAATCTCTGGTTCATTATACTTTAACTCTTATTGCGGCACAAGCCTTTTCCTACTGTCCAAGAGGATTATAACCTTCTGGGTAATGCACAAGGGAGCCCCGGCAGATTCCGGAAGACTCCCTTGTATTCCTGTTGCTTTACTCTATACACTGTTTCTTACTTATTCAGATAAGGTGATGTGTCAGATTCAATCTTATTGCTGTATTCCTTCACGTTGCTGGTTACGGAATAGTTGGCATCATCAAACAGGAACTGATGCAGCCATACTACATTGCTTTCGAGATTTACCGGAATAACACAGCTTCCCTTTGCACCGATATTGCCGGTGTCACGCATGGTCTCTTCGGGGAAACCTCCTTCGTCCACTATGCGATAATTTGAAATATTGCTCAGCAGATCCAGGATGTCCTTGGAATCCAGACTGGTGTAAATGTCGTCGATAGCACTGTTGAATACCTTGGACAATGTTGCATAATCTGCTTTCTTTGCCTGATCTTCGATTGCCTGAATGACTTCACGCTGACGGGCAGCACGCTTAAAGTCGTTACCAGCGGTATAACGGATACGGCAGTAAGCAGTAGCCTGCAGACCATTCAACAGCTGCATACCGGTCTCAGTTACCGGTGTATAATCGCATTTCAAAACTTCTGCAATACCGATCTGATAGTTGTTGATATGCTTGATCTCCTCAGAGTCCACATCAATATAGATACCGCCCAGACCGTCGATCACTTCACTCAGTCCTTTATAGCCTACGGTCACAAAGTTCGTAATATCCATATCCAGATTCATGTTCAGCATCTTAACCGCCTGCTCTGCTCCGCCATAGGAATAAGCGGCATTGCATTTCTGGTAGGAATCCGTACCGATATTCAGGTACGTATCACGATATACGCTGACCAGTTTGATATCACCGGTATCCATGTTGATGCTGGCGATCATGATACTATCGCTTCGGCTGCCCTTGTACAACAGGCTTTCCTTGGTTGCATCCACACCGAACAGGGCAATGTTCATATAGCCCTTCATAGTTTCATCCTGCTGCACCTCTTCGGGAATCTGAAGTTCTTCTGTCTCCAGAACGGTTACCTTGGGGCCCTCATTGTTGGTATGAGTCATTACCAGATACAATAATGCTACCATGAACAGGATCACTACGATCTCTATGCCAAAGATGATAACCTTTTTTCTCTTCTTGGCTGCACGCTGTTTGGCAGACATTCTCTTCTGTCCGTTCGCAGCTCCGGTTCTCTGTCCACTGCCGGCAGGTCTCTGACCGCTTCCGGCGGGTCTCTGTCCTGTAGGTCTCTGTGCGCTTCCGGAAGGTTTTCTTCCGCTTCCGGCAGGTCTCTGACCATTGCCGCCATTGTTGTTAGAATTTGTTGCCATCTTGTCTTCTCCTTGTGTTAATAAGCATTTTTATTGATAAATCCTGTAAAGAACGTCATAAGAATGATCTTGATATCAAATCCAATGGTCCAGTTCTCAATATAGTAAATATCATATTCGATTCTCTTCTTGATGGAGGAATCACCGCGCAAGCCATTCACCTGTGCCCATCCGGTCAGTCCCGGCCGTACCTGATGTTTTACCATGTAACGGGGAATCTCTTCCTTGAACTTTTCCACAAACTGCGGTCTTTCCGGTCTGGGACCGACCAGACTCATATCTCCTTTTAAGATATTGAACAGCTGGGGAAGTTCATCGATACTGGTACGTCTGAGAACCTTACCGATACCGGTGACTCTGGGGTCATTGCGTACCGTCCATCCCTTTTTCTCTTCCGCCGCCGTCTGCATTGCCATGCTGCGGAATTTGTACATATAAAACGGCTTATTATGAAGTCCTACCCGTTCCTGCTTAAAGATCACCGGTCCCGGGCTTGACAGCTTTACCAGAATTGCTGATATGAGCATGATCGGTGAGGTAATAATGATACCGAAAATGGAACCAACGATATCCATTGCCCGCTTGATCACCATATTGCCTGTGTTCGTCAGCGGTACATACCGGATATTGATCACCGGTAATCCCATCAGATCCTCCGTATATGGTCTGCTGGGGATCAGACTGCTGTAATCCGGAATGAATTTGGTGTGCACCCCGGATTTCTCACAGATATCCACCACACCTTCCAGATAATCATAATCCTTCAGGGAAAGTGTGATCGCGATTTCATCCAGCTTGTTCTCCGGAAGGATGTATTCCAGATTACCAAGCGTTCCCAGTACTTTCACTCCCTTATAGGTCGTGCCGCCCGGGATGTGCTCATCCAGAATACCACACACTACATATCCCCATTGGGGATTGCTGAGGATTCTGTCAATATATTCCTCCGCCGCCCGGGAATAACCTACCAGCAAAATGTGCTTCAGGTTGTACCCCTTTTTCCGTATGGAACGCAATGCCTTGCGCATGATGATACGGAATACGGAAGTCAGAAAAACATTCAGGACATAAAAAATTGCCATGACGGATCGTGAAAAATTGATCTCACGGATGATCATATACAAAATAATGATCAAAGCCGCCAGGCCAATGGTATTCGCCTGCAGGATACTGTATATCTCATGTCTGCGGCGAACCGTACGCTTAGGGGAATACACACTGCACCGGTAATACAGGAACATATAACCGGGTACAATAAAGGGAAGCAGCATATAATAATCCTGCACCGGCAGGACACCGATCCCCGGACCGTCATTTAAGATATAAAATTTGATATAATAGGCAAGGACAAAAGATACTGCTGTGATCAGCGCATCTATTATCACAAGAAGCCTGTTAAAGACTTTCTGGTTGTCTTTTATCATACGGGTCACCCAATCTTTAAGTCCGAAAAGCTTCTTTTCAACGATTTCATTCTACAATAACGGTGGTTTTTTCTCAACTTAAGAATTTATGAAGCCATTTCTTAAGATTTCATAAGAATTCGAAAAACATTCAGGTATAATTGCCACTGAATCTTCACATAATTCCATAGATGGCTCCATTGAAAGTGCACCTTTGCCTGCTTTCCCACAGGACCCACGGTACGTTTCCACCCTTCGGCCAATCCCTTTAAATATAGTTTTCCCATTCTCTTCTTACAAAAAAACAGAAATTTTATGCCAAATCCAAGCAAAAAGAACGGCAGATTCAGGATCCACTGTAGTAGCGGCATATTTTTGCCGATGACATAGATATTATTGGAAGAAGAAAGTTCCGTTTTCCGGGAATTGTAGCGGGATCCCGTAGAAGCACTGCCGTAATGCAGAACGGATGCCGTCGGCTCGTACCGGTTCTCATAGCCGTAGATCCGGGCACGGTAACCGATATCAAGATCTTCCAGATAAGCAAAATGCGCCTCGTCAAAATAGCCGATCTCCTCAAATACCTGACGTCTGTAAATTGCCGCTCCGCCACAGGCTGAGAATATGCTGACATTCTTGTCATAATCCACAGCAGGCCGGCCTTTTCCCCGGGAATATGCCCATCCCAGAACGCAGTAGCGGTCTCCCGCATCATCCAGCAGCTCTGGCTTATCCCACATAAGCATTTTGGCGCTGACGGAAAATATCTTTTCATCCTTCCGAATGGCATCATACAGTCCTTTCACAAATCCAGCTTCTACTCTGGTATCGTTGTTCAACAAGATCACATAGGGGCTTCGTGCCTCCCGGATTCCCAGATTCACCGCATGACAGAAGCCGGTGTTCTCCGGCAGGGCGATCAGACGCACCTGCGGTTTTCCCCCCTCTTCTGCCGGTGCCTCTTTTTTGCGACACCATTCGCTGTCCAGATATTCCACGCTCCCGTCAGCAGAACCATTGTCTATGATCAGCACTTCATATTCCGGTGCATTTTCCTGTCCCTGACACAGGGAAGCCATGCATTCCGGTAAATATTTCATTCCGTTGTAATTGGGTATAACGACGGTTACTTCCTTCATAGTCTCTCCCATTTCTCCGGATACTCCGGCAGATACAGCAGTCTTCCCCGTTTTCGTAATGCTTCCGATAATTGCAGACTTAAAAGCCGGATATCTGCCCCGGCAGGCAGTGTGGAGCTGTCAAATACCGGCTGTTGTTCCGGACCTCTTACTACTTCCGTATAAGGCACTCCCACGATTTTTTCAAACAATTCCCTGTCAGCTGACCGGATCCTGATGCACCGAAGGTCTAACGCTTCTGCATCCTGGGACAGCTCCGCCCGGTGAAGATAACCGCCAAAGTCCTTCGGCAGTCCCTCGTAGAACACCTTTCCGTCCGCAGTCATTCTGCCGCCGGCGATCCTGCCGTGGTTTTTCCCAGACAGCACTCTGCCACCTACGGCAGCCACATCCGGTCTCTCCTGTAATACCTCTGTATATTGTAACCGATAAAATCCTACATGTCTGGTCTCCTCTGCCTTTGCCGGGATCCCACGTTCTGCCGCATGATCCTGCAGTGCACGCAGCCCCGCTTCGTAAGCATATTTCTTGCTGTGGGGATTGGCTGCTGTAGATGCTTCATGGCATCTCCAGTGATACAGCACTCTGGGAATATGAAGAATCCTCTCCTCCCCGGAGCGGCCATCTGCAGCCAGCACCTCTGACACTGCCCGCAGCACCAGATCATAGTCCTGGGCACCGTCGCATTCTGGCCGGAAGGCAAGTTTCTTCATCAGATCTGCATCCATCACCAGAAAATGGCAGATATAGTTATTACTCAGGATTAAATCGTAATTAAAGTCTTCTTTATGGTTGGGATCGTAATATTTTGTCTCATCCCCGTTGCATTTGTCTTCATCCGAATAAGCGAATGCGACTCTGACACCTCTGTCATTTGCTTTGGTAATAGCATCTGCCATCTCATACAGAGCATCCGGTGTCAATACATCATCATGATCCAGCAGGCCGATATATTCTCCCCTTGCATAGGGTAATGCCTGATTGGTATTCGCCGCAATTCCGGCATTTTCCGTAAGGTGTATATAGTGGATCCTTGCATCCGCTGCAATAGTTTCCGCATTTTCCAGGAGCCGTTCTGTCAGGAATCCCTGATTTGTCAACGTCTCCTCCACACTGTGATCCTCTGTGGCATCCGCCAGAATCAGTTCCCAGTGAGGATAGCTCTGTTGCATAACGCTTGTTATCATTCTGTTCAGATAGATTTCCGGGGTACGGTACAACGGCACCACAATGCTGAGTGTAACCGGATTATCCCATTTTCTGCAACTTTGCCTTTCCAGTTCCTCTTCCGGACAGGGCACATAAAAATAGCGGTCTGTCTCTGTCAGGCGTTCCCTTACAGAGATCCAGGTTTCCCTCAGGCCGTTGCGTTGCAAATAATATAGAGTTTTCTTAAGGTTTGCTATGTTCAGCTTTGCCACGGATACCTCCACTTTTATAAAAGAGCAAATCGCCCTTCCCGGGCGATTCGCTCTTAAAAATAACATTAACTATTCAGAACCCCATTCGCAAAATCGCTCTTCCAGAGCTTTCCTGAATAACATACTTGCATGCTATTTACTCATGGTGGTTACAGTACAGCCTTTACATCCTCGGTCAGCTTCTCTACCTTGGCCTGTGCATCCTCTATGCTGTTACCTTTAACACCCATGTAGAACTTGATCTTGGGCTCGGTTCCGGAAGGACGGGCGCAGCACCATGCATTGTCGGGAAGCTCAAAATACAGGACATTAGACTTGGGAAGTCCGGTAGTGGTCTTCTCGCCGCTCTCCATGTCGATGACTACATCGTTCAGATAGTCACGGAATTTCTCCACTTTCAGGTCACCGAATGCCTTGGGCGGATTCTTACGAAGCTTATCCATGATCTCGGCGATCTGTCTTGCACCGTCGATACCCTTCATGGTAATGGTGTACTGGGTCTCCTTGAAGTAACCGTACTTCTCATACATGGATACCATCATATCCCACAGAGTCATGTTGTGCTTCTTGCAGTAAGCCGCCACTTCACACAGACACATAACTGCTACAACTGCATCCTTATCTCTTGCATGAGTACCTGCCAGACAGCCGTAGCTCTCTTCCAGACCGAATACATAATTGTTGCTGCCGGTCTGCTCGAAGAACTTGATCTGCTCACCGATGAACTTGAAGCCGGTCAGTACTTCGATCAGCTTTACACCATAAGCTTCGGTGATGGGCTTGGTCATATTGGTGGTAACGATGGTGGTTACCAGTGCGGGATTCTCGGGCATAGTGCCGGTAGCAGTCTTCTCTCTCAGGATATATTCTGCGATCAGCATACCGGACATGTTACCGGTAAATGCCACATACTCGCCGGTCTTGGTATCCTTGGCATACACACCCAGACGGTCTGCATCGGGATCGGTTGCCAGAACGATGTCCGCATCCTTCTCCTTGGCCAGACGCAGTGCGTATGTAAATGCCTTGGGATCCTCAGGGTTCGGGTAATCCAGTGTGGTGAAGTTTGGATCCGGATTCTCCTGTTCGGGAACTACATAGACGTGCTTAAATCCCAGCTCGGACAGGATACGTCTTACCGGCTTGTTACCGGTACCGCATAACGGAGTATATACGATCTTGATGTCATCAGCCATTTCCTGAATAACATCGGGATGAATGATCTGCTTCTTCAGCTCTGCCATGTACTTGTCATCGATCTCTTTACCGATCACCTGATAGAGGCCTGCTTTTTCCGCATCTTCTCTGCTCATGGTCTTCACGGTGTGATAATCCTTGATGGACTGTACTTCGGTAATGATGTCCTTATCGATAGGAGCGGTTACCTGTGCGCCGTCCTCCCAGTATACTTTGTAGCCGTTGTACTCAGGAGGGTTGTGGCTTGCGGTCACTACGATACCTGCGGTACATCCCAGCGTACGAAGGGCAAAGGACAGTTCCGGGGTAGGTCTTAAAGATTCAAAAATGTATGCCTTGATGCCGTTGGCTGCGAGACATCTTGCTGCCTCGTCAGAGAACTCAGGAGACATCCGACGGGAATCGAATGCGATGGCCACACCCTTACTCTGTGTACCGCGCTTGATAATATAATTGGCAAGACCCTGAGTTGCCTTACGAACGGTATATACGTTCATGCGGTTGGTTCCTGCACCGATCACGCCACGTAAACCGCCGGTACCGAATTCCAGTTCCTTGTAAAAACGATCTTCCACTTCTGCCTCGTTGTTGCGGATTGCCAGAAGTTCATCCTTGGTCTTCTGGTCAAAATAATCATCATTCAACCAGAAATTCAGTTCGTCCATATAACTCATTTTCCTATCCTCCTGTTTTATCGCTATCTTTATCTTTCTTCAGTAAACGCTCTCCGCCATTATTCTACCATAGATTACCTTTACTGAAAAGAGCAATTTAACGTCCGCTAACCGGATCTCTCAGCGCGTAGTCACTGCGATTCAGAGAGAAATTCGGGTTGTAATAGGGATCTCCTGCTTCCAGCTCTGCCTTCCATTTTTCACGGAAATGCTCGGATTCTTTGTTGTAACGCTCCGCCTTCTCTCCCTGATCATCCAGACCTCTGGAAATAGATTCATAATGATACAGTTCCGCAAAAGGGGTCCATACATTCAGCAGTCCCAGTTTGCGCAGTTTCAGGCAGAAATCCACGTCATTCAGAGAGATCACAAAGCTCTCGTCCAGTCCTCCCACCTGCTCATACAGACTCTTTTTCACCAACAGACATGCTCCGGTCACTGCCGTGGCATTCTGGGTATAACACAGGCGTCCCATGTAGCCGAGGTTCTGTACCGGAATACGATAATGGGTATGTCCTGCGGTGCGATGTGCCCCCAGTCCGATGACTACACCGGCATGCTGGATCGTCTTGTCCGCATAATACAGCTTTGCACCTACGGCACCCACATCTTCCCGCTGTGCATACATCAGCATCTCTTCCATCCAGTTGGCAGTGATCACTTCCGTATCATTGTTCAGCAAAAGGATATAATCTCCGGTGGCATAGGATACTCCCAGATTATTTACAGCAGAATAATTAAAGTCACCATGATAGGTCACCACAGAGATCCGGCCGTCCTCGCTGTGCAGAATCCCGCCGTCATGACCGCAGACGGTATGCAGCTTGCATCTCTCTGCGTAGGAATCATTGCCGGACAATCCCAGCAGCTGGGAATAGTAATCCCGGATTTCCGGTGTGGTGCTGTTGTTCTCCACCACGATGATCTCGTAGTTGCTCCAGGTGCTGTTCTTCTGAATAGAAGTAATACATCTCTTCAGATCTTCCACGTGATCCTTGTTGGCGATCACGATGGAGATCTTCGGATCTCCCAGAATCTGATAGCGGATCCGGAAAATTGTGGCACAGGCTCTGGTACTGGTGATCTGAAAATGTTTGAATCCATGCTTTTTCAGATGATCCGCCACGGCACCCTTTGCCGCCTCGATGGCATAGGGCTTTGCGTCAATACTGGCGGCGGTACTGCCCGCATGGCTTCTCCAGTAATACATCAGTCTTGGCACATGTACAATCTTTTGTGCTCTGTCCGTCAGACGCAGGATCATATCGTGATCCTGGGCACCGTCAAATGCGGTGCGGAACAGTTCCTCTCCCTCTAACAGTTTTCGGGAAAAAACGCTGAAATGGCAGATATAATTATTCGCCCGCAGATTGTCCGGTGCATAGTCCGGCTTAAAATGCATGGTCAGCATTTTATTAATATCATTTTCCTTGAAAGTGGTCTCATCACAATAAAGATAATCCGCACCCTGCTCATTGATCTCCTTCACATACGCATACAGTACGGAAGGATGTAAAATATCATCCTGGTCAAACAGGCCGATATAATCTCCGGTAGCCAGCTTGTAGCATTCGTTGGTGTTATAGGAGATACCGCCGTTGTGATCCAGGTGCTTATAGACGATACGACCATTCGCCTTCGCCGCGTACTCCCTGCAGAGTTCCCCGATATAGGAGTGCTCCGCGTCGGAACCGTCCGCCAGACACAGTTCCCAGTTGGGATACGTCTGATTCATGACGCAGTCCAGCATCTGGATCTGGAATTCTCTTTTATTGTTCCACAGCGGAACCAGAATGCTGATCTTCGGCATATAAGGGAATATCGTCTCTTCTTCCTTTTTCCGCTGATCCGCATCAGGAAAGCTTCCGGTTCCGTAGGACTCCATCAGGCTCTTCTGGCGACTCTTGTTGCGGATCTTACGCAGGATATCCTTCGGTCCGCCACAATGGGACAAGCGATCCCTCTGTCTCTGTGCGAAATGGATCAGACTTCTCGCCGGACCCGTGGCTTTCCAGAATTTATTCTTTTTGATCCGGTCCAGTTTGAACTGCAAGTCCTCTTTTTCCGATTCCAGCACTACGATCTTGTCTGCCAGATCCGCACATTTTTCGTGCTCCCTCTCGTAGGCTTCTTGATAATTGATCTCAGACATGTTTTTCCTCCGTCAAATATTTTCCCGTTGTATTCCACAGTTTCAGCTTACTGATCCGATGGACCGCAAGAACGGCGATTCCATAATTTCCCGGAGGCAGCTGCCCTGTTTTCCGTTTCACACAGAAACCTCCCAGCGCCACATTTTTCTGGTCCGGAAGATTCTCCTCCAGTTCCTGCCGATATACAGGTAAAATCTTCATGGACCATACCTTCCGGTCCGCCTCCCGCTGTCCCTGCGTATCTTCGGGAAGCAATACTAAAAGTTTATCATAACATGCGTTATCATCTCCCAGGATCACACTGTATCCCTGGATCCGCTCCGGCCCTGCAGTCTCCACCCGCGCCATCAGGCAGTCAT
>OGDG01000708.1_pt1 | contig 16280 bp, 13 predicted proteins | sample 1570391 | NCBI WGS metagenome assembly OGDG01 (sample SAMEA2582186, study PRJEB24529) | metagenome | biome: Human gut stool | place: China | collected 2011 | reverse complement strand
AAATATAGGAGCACCAAATTCAAATCCATTTATTGCACACCCCAAAACATAATAAATCAATACAAATAAAATTACTAAAACATAAGTCCAAATATTATGTTTTATATCAAATATCTTTTTTAACCATTCTTTTAAATTCTTAACTTTGTTATTTCTCTTTAGTGATATATAAGAGGCAATAGTTGGAGAGAATCCCCCAATAATGTGCATAATCCTTAAAAATATATTATTTATTGTCAGCATAAATATTTGACTAATTAAAGCACAACCACCCCAAAATATTAGCATTATAACAAATGTTATTATTAAAAATTCTTTCACTAATTTTTTATTCATAAATACTCCTATCATCTCTACAACTTATATTCCAACTTTCACTAAGTAATAGGATAAGGGATTGAGCAGGCCAGCCAGTCCGTATCGGCCGCGTCCACCCATTCTTCTTCCTCCCAATGATCATACCTGCCAATTGCCAGTTTCGCATAGGCTGTATAGTATTCCCGGAAATTCTCAACAGAGCCGATATTGAGATAAGTATATACGGTTATGCCGTTTTGATGTAATAATTCAATATCCTTTTTCGTAAAGTACTGCGCATCAATCACAATGGTTTCATACTTTCTAAACCGCTCCAATGACAAGTCAGTTACATTTAAGAAAACACCATAATCCTTCTTTTCCAATGCATTTATTTTATATTCTTTTACCAGAAATCCTCCGACAATAAACATCAGAGCGGATACTACAGCCAAAACCACTGTTTTTTTGTGTGAAATATTTAACATTTAAATGTGATTTTACAGTCATTTTCATGCCGGTATAATTGCGCAGACAAGATCATATAATGCCCGCATAAGCTTTTCACCCTGACGGCATTCTGCGACAAGAGATACAACCGCATTCTTATCCGGAAGAATCATGGTAATCTGGGAATATTTTCCGTCAGCCCTGAAAGAATTATATTCTCCTCTCCAGAAAAGATAACCATAATAATCGGTATCCGAAGCCTTTGTACTTTCTTCTATCCATTTTTCAGACAAAAGCTGCCTGCCCTCCCATAAGACTCCCCTGTTCCTGTCCAAGACACATGGTGAGCAGATCTCGAACGGTTGCCATTTGCAGATTCGCATCAATCACCTCTGGTAAATCTTCTGAAAAAGCGTCTGTCAGTTTTTCATCTAAAGATATTAATCCTTCCTGAACTGCGAAACCGACTGCACAGGATGTAAAGCTTTTCGCCGCCGAATAAATATTTCTACGGCATTCCTCTTCACTATACCATTCATTTATAAGCTCACCATCCTTGGTAATTTTAATTCCAAGAACATGAAGTTCTTTCGCAATTTCTATAAAAGCAGATATATCCATAAACTTGCTCCTCCTGATTGTGATATCCTCTTATATCATGTATTGACTAAATCTACTTGTCACTCACGAATCCGCACTTCGTGCTTATCATCATGCTTCGCATGATATTCGTTCGTTAATGAGTCCAGAAAACCAAATGTCTGCTTCGCAGCCGCTTGGTTTTCCTTGAGGCTCATTATATCATCAGCCCTGTCTTTTCCTTGCTCTTCTCGATCCTGTGGTTCAATTTGCGGAATGGCGGTTCCAGTGCCAGTCCCAGTAATAATGCGATGATCAGGAACAGTACCATTTTGCCCACATTGATCCAGTAATCCACACCGTACATTCCTGCAATACATTCTTTAAACGCTTTCATGCCAAACTGGAACGGCAGGAAAGGATAGATCCACTGAAACACCTTCGGCAACGCCTCAATGGGGAAGGTTCCTCCGCTTCCCGCTACCTGAATGACCATGACCACGATGGCCAGTGCCTCTCCCACATTGCCGAAAGCAAACGTCACGGAATACATGAAACAGCTGAATGCGGCACTCGCCACCGCTGCCGCCAGCCAGTATAAAAACCTGTGCTGACACTGTATCTCAATATAATAAAGGTTCCCAAGAACAATAAGCAGTGTCTGTGCCTGTCCGATCAGGAAAAACAGCAGATATCTGCCAAAATATCTCTCATGCGCCTTATAATGATCCCCCGGTTCAATGGGTTTCACACCCACGTGAATAATAGCCACCAGGAACAGCGCTCCCACCCAGATTGCCAGGATCGTATAGAACGGCGATGCCGCAGAGCCGTAATGATCCACCGGATAAACAGGTACCGTCTCCAGTCTGACCGGAGAAGATACGAAGTCTGCCACCGCCGTCGGATCGGCAGCCATAGCGCTTAAAATATCCTCATAGGTCTCCGCACCGGTGATCCGTTTTATATTATCTGCTATTTTGCTGACCTTGTCCAGCAGTTCCTGTGCGATCACCAGGGAATCCTGCAGGCTGACATTACCTTCCTGCAAAGTCTGCTGATACTCTTTCAGAATATCGGAAATTTCATCCATATTCACATACGTACCGTTCATCATCGCTGCGGCATTCAGGAAAGCCTGCTGCATGGATTTGCCGGTAGCCCGGAAAGAAGGTCTGACATTGTTATTGTAATCACTCATCAGATTATTCAGCTGTTTGTTGCAGATCTGGATCTGTTCCCGGATCTGTGCCCGCAGAGTATTGATATCATGATCCACATCTCCCTTGCTGTCTTGCAGCTGTTTCAGATCCGCTTCGATCGTTTTCAGAGACTGGTTGATCTCCTGAATCTGAGCATCCTGTCCGGTGATCAGGCTTCCCAGCACATCCATATTGGCCTGCATGCCCTGTACCAGTCCGATGGCCGTGCCCAATCCGGTGTCCGTGGTGCTTCCCACATTGTTGCTGCCCATCTGCTCCAACAATCCATCAGAAAAGACCGACAGATACTGCAACGCTTCCGTGACCATGTCCATACTGCTGCTCACCATATCTCCCATAACGTCAACCGCATCGACGCTGGAATTGATCATGGTCTGCATACCGATCATGGTATTTCGTCCATTCTCCAGCATATTATCCATATCCGGGAGCATATTCTGGCTGGTCTCCATGATCATCTCCGCGGAGGTCATAATACTCTGGAAGGACTGTAACATAACCACATAATCCTGCAACTGTGCCTGCATGGTATCCAGAGATTCTTCCACACTGGTCTGCCCGCCGGCATTCACCACCGAAAGGGCATTTCCCGCTTTCATCACCGCTTCTGCCACAGTACTGATAAAGGTGGCATTTACCTGTTCCTGCACAGCATTTTTCGCTTTGCCCGTGATTTTGGGGGCAATACCATTCTTTTTCTCATTTTCATAGTAGTAAATGGTGGGATGATCCACTTCACCGTCGATAAATCCCAGCATTTCCTGAGTAAAAGTCTCCGGAATAATCAATGCCGCATAGTAATCACTGTTCTTCACGCCTTCCAGTGCTTCCTCCGTGGTCTCCGGGAACACCCAGCCGATAGTGGTATTGGCTCCCAGAGCCTCCAGCACACTGTCTCCCACGTTCAGAGACAGCCCCATGATCTCCGCCCCGGCATCATCGGAAGCCACGGCTACTTTCAGCTGACTGGTAGCTGCGGGCTCGTAAGGATCCCAGTTGGAGAAAATGTTGAACCAGGCATACAGTGCCGGGAGGATGCTGAGTCCCATGATAATAACGACCGCCACCACATTATTGCTGATCCGGCGGATGTCGGTGGTAAATATTTTCCAGATATTATACATACTATTCACCATCCTCCCAGTCTTCGGTCTCGTCTTCGTTTTCCTCTTCGCTTTCGTCTTCCGGATTCTCTTCGGTTTCATCTTCCGGATCCTCTTCGGTCCCGGTCTCGGCTGGGGAATTCAGGCCTTCACCAATCAGTTTCCGGGTCTCCCGGATGATCTGCGCCGCCCGGTCAAAGTCTGTCGGAGTCACCGCTTTGAGATCGCCTTCTTCTCCTTTGAGCTCCATGATCTTCTCCTGCAGATTATAATCCATATATTCCACAACGATCAGATAGATTGACAGGGCAAACAGCGACACGATCCACAGGATCAGGAAGATGACCTTGTTGCTGCCAGTCAGGAACAACAGTGCCAGAAAAAACAAGGGGACGATCCAGATACATTTCAGACCGATCTTTATTCTTTTTCTATTCTTCTCATGAAGGGCCTGCTCGTAATCCAGAACCTTCTGAAAAATTTCTTCGTAATTTCTCTCCATGATTTTACCTTTCTGCCTGTTCGGAACTTCATTCACAAACCCACTCCTGCGGAGTTTTCGTTTTCATGGTTCTGAACAGGTGTCACATTAACTCAGTGTCTTCCATACGCTCTTCCACAAAATGGTTCAGTTTTACGAACGGGATCCGGATCACCAGGCCGATCAACAGTCCCTCGATCATAAACAGGCTCAATTTTGCCAGTGCTTCCATATAGGCAGTACCGTACATACCCGCCAGTGCCTCACGCATGGCCCGGATGGCATAGGGGAAGGGAAAGAAAATATAAATCTTCTGGTAGGTGTCCGGTAGCAGTTCGATCGGGAAGGTACCGCTGGAACCAGCGATCTGCAATACCATAACAATAACGCAGACGGCCTTGCCCACATCTCCGAATGCCAGTGTCAGAGAATAGATCAACAGGGAAAATGCCGTAGCCGTAAAGCTTGCCGCCAGGAAAAACAGCCCCGGTTCCACAATGTTTACTTTTAACAGCCACAGATCTCCGGCCACAATGATGGCTGCCTGAATCTGTGCCAATAAGAAAAACAGCAAATATCTGCCGAAATACAATTGATAGCTCTGTACATTTTCAAGCCCTTTCGGAGAGGCTTTTACTTTCACCAGTGCCACCAGGATCGTAGAACCTACCCAGATCGCCAGTGTGGAATAGAACGGTGTCATGGCAGAACCATACGTAGCCACCGGATACATGGCTATGGTCTCCATGGTTACGGGAGATGCAAAATATGCCCCCAGACTATCCGGATCTCCTCCAAGGAAACGCACCAGAATATCCATCATTTCCTCTTCGGATGCACCGTCCAGCTTCTCTGTCAGATCTGTAAGTTTGGCGCTGATATTATCTACCACATCTTTGATCTGTCCCAGACTCTCACTGGTTCCGGACACAGTGTCACCGACACCTTCCATGACAACTCCGACATTTTTCACCGTATTGCTCAGGGTATTTACCAGATTGGTCACCTGATTCAGAGAATCTGACATATTTGTCAGAACCTTCTGCATCTGGGGCACCAGATTATTCTTATAGATTCCCTGCATATTACTTACAGAAGTCTCGCAGCTGTCAATGGCGCTCCTTAAATTATTCATGGCATTGTTGACATTGACCTTTGCATTCTCCGCAGCCTTGTCGTCCGTGGATTCCAGAACGCTGCCCACTACGGTATTCATCAGATCCAGTTCCTTCTGCATGGCTTTCAATGCTTCCATAGCCGCATCAGTTGCCGCTGCGTTGATATTGCTGCCGGTGCCGCCGTTCGCAGCATTACCGTCAGAGACGCTTTCCAGCTTTTGTTGGATCAGTGCCGCCAGCAGTGTATTTACTTGTCCGTTCAGCGTATTGGTATCTCTTGCCACCCGGTTCAGATCTCTCGTCATCTGGGCGGTATCCTCCGCCAGTTTGCTTTCATCCAGAGCCTTTTTGATACTTTCCAGAGAGTTATTGATATTGCTCATGGAAGTATCGATGTTGTTGCTGAAATTGCCCAGGGTGTCTCTGGTAGAAGACAGATCCTGACTGCTCTGGTTCAGACTGGCTGTGGTGCTGTCCAGTTTCTTCTGCATCGCGGGAATCTCATAGTTGACATGGGTGATGGCAGACTCCAGCCGCGCATTGCCTGCCTGAAAGGAGTCGATCATGGCACTGTATTCCTTCAGATTGTCATTCAGTTCCTCCAGTTTGGAACAGAATTCCTCTACATAACTGTCCCCCTGTACCTGATCCGACACCGTATTGCCCTCTTCAAATACCGTGGTAGCCGCCACCTTGATAAAGGTCTCATTGATGGTATTCTGCAGAGTTCCTGCCACCGTATCCGTGATTTTGGTGGCAATGGCATTGCTCTTCTGATTCTGATAATAGATCAGCGCCGGATTCTCAAAATCATCCGAAAATACATTGTACATACTATAAGTAAATTTATCGGTAATGACGACGGCTGCATAATATTTTCCGGCTTCCACGCCCTCTTTTGCTTCTTCCTCGGTATCCAGAAAGATCCATTTTACACTGGTGTTGGAATGCAGGCTTTCCAGTACGGATTCTCCCATATTTACCACCGATCCGTCTTTCAGCGTATAGTCCTGATCCAGGGATACTACCGCCACAGGAATTCCTCCGGTATTGGCATAGGGATCCCAGTTGGCAAATATATTAAACCACGCATACAGCGACGGTATCACGCACAACCCGATAATAATAACCAGCGCAAAAGGCTGCTTCACCAGTTTTTTCAGATCTCCGGTAAAAATCTTCCAAATATTTTTCATATAGCTTCTAGCAACTCCTCATCCGTATCCATTTGATTGGTTTTGGTCTTTTCTCCCCGGGCCGCCGCTTCACACAATCCCAGTATCAGGAAGAAAAGCGGCGCATTCAGCACCTGCTGAAAGCTGATCAGGGAATGTATCCCGTAGGTAAGCAGTAACAATACTGCGAGAAAATTCTTCCTGTATGTCTGCAGCGCCGTGATAAAAACAGCTGCATAGGCAGCCACACCCAGCAGTCCCATATTGACCAGTGTGGTGAGCCACTCATTATGTGCATTGGTAAAAACAGAACCTTCAAAATATCCTTTATCAAAAAGCACCGTGCCTCCCGGCAACAGTTCTCCCAGATACGATGCAAAACAATCCGGGCCTGCTCCCAACAGCTTCTGATGCAGATTTCCTTTCCGGAAACCCATCCATGCCATCTGCCACAATCTTCCCCGGCGATTGCCCCATTCCGCAAAATCGATTACCAACAACCGATGCAGATACCATGCCAGCACTACCGCTATTCCTGCCAGTGCACAACACAATACTCCCTCTTGCAATATTTTTTTCTTATTCTCCGGAATCCTGCGACAGGCTCCCCAAAGCAGCAGACACCCTGCTGCAACCGGAATCCATCCCTGCCAGGCTGCCAGTTTTTTGGCGATGCCATCCTGCAGGAGAATGTCAAACGTTCCCAGATATAACATCCATTTACCCCAACGGCACATTCCCAGCGCCACCGCTGCAAGAAAAAGGAAATATACTTCCCAATGTCCGGTTTGCTTCCGGTCGAGCCAAAAGCACACCCCCATGACTGTGCATGCCACGATCACACCGCTGTCACTTCCCTGTAAAAGCAGAAGCATCATGGCCAACATATTGCACGTTCCTGCCAGCAGTGTGGGACCTTTTTTCCCTGCTTCCACTGCCCGGTGAAACAGCGTCATGGAAAAGGGAAACATCACACTGTAATACCCGCTGAGCCAGTTGCTGTTCCCCAGCGTGGTCAACATATGGGTAAATTCCCAGTCCCCCACAACGTAACCCTTGAGAAGTCCCAGAGGATCATAGCCCAGCTTCTGCAAGAGACCGATCAGGGTGACCGCCACAAAAGCCGCCTCTCCTAACCATATCGCCGTTTTACAACTACCTCCGTACTTCGCCGTCAGTAAAAAACCTCCGATCATCAAACAGATCGTGACAGCTCCCATGTACCATTCCCGCTCTCCGTTCCACGCGATACTGCCATAGGGGCTGCAGATTGCAGAGAGTAACGCACAGATTCCGTACAGGCAGACCGCCGTCGTTACCGCATGTGTTCTGCATTTATCGACCGATTTTTTCACTACTTCAGCCAGAGATCTGGCAAAAATCCGATGTTCCCCTGTCCACCGGCTGCTTACAGCAAAGACACACATTGCCAGCAATGCGATCCCCTGGCAAAGCAGTGAAACATTGCGATACAGGTAATATTTGGTATCACCCAGTTTATAATATCCATTCCAGGGAATATAATAAAGAGGCAGCACTGCCAGAATAACGATCAGATAACTCTGACATACAATTTTCAGAAATTCCTCTTTCCGGTTCTCCATCCTGCAGGCTCCTTCGTGTCACAGACAGCATAACTACTTGAATTGTAAGCGTTTCTGCCCATTCTGTCAAACCGTTCACCCTGCCTTTTGACAAAAAAACCAAACTGTATTCTATATCATTGGCCTTCAAAGATACCTTTAACTTTTTCCCAACAAACCAGTAGCCCCGGCTGGGTGTAAGAATAAGCAGTGCCGTAAGCAGACGTCGGTACCATAGCGTCCCAAGGGACGCATTGCGAGGGTACTTTCCTCACTTATGTACCGCTACGCTCTGCGATAGAGTGCGAGCGTGCCGCGTTTCTTACCCCAGCCGAGGCTACGGGGAATTTTATTTATTAACTTTTACTTCCAAAACTTTTTCTTCTTGCCGTCCCTGGAGTCATTCTCCCTGGTCTCTCCCTCTCCGCTTTCCGTTGCTTTCTTCACAGCATTCAGGGAATCTCCGGTCAGTACATCGAACTGCTTTAGCAGTTCCTTTGCTTCCGGTTTCAACTTGTCGGGAGTCTGAACCACCAGTGTTACATAATGGTCACCGCGGACATCCTTATTTCTCCAGGAAGGAACACCCTTGCCGCGCAGACGGATCTTGGTGTCAGTCTGGGTTCCGGCCTTTACATCATATACCACCTTGCCGTCTACCGTATCGATCAGCACTTCGCCGCCCAATGCCGCTACTGCAAAAGAAATAGGTACGGTAGAGAAAATATCGAAATCCTGTCTCTGGAAGATAGGATGACGACCTACGATCACTTCTACCAGCACATCGCCTCTGGGGCCACCGTTGACACCTGGCTCACCCAGTCCCGGCATACGGGTAGACTGTCCGTTGTCGATACCTGCGGGAATATCCACCGCATAACGTTTCTTCATAGGAATATATCCGGTACCACGGCAATCCGGGCATTTGTCCTTGATCACCTTACCGGTACCCTGACAGTCGGGACAGGTCTGTACATTACGCACAGTACCGAAGAAAGACTGCTGGGTAAATACCACCTGACCCTTACCACCACACTTGGTACAGGTCTCAGGGCTGGTTCCTGGCTTCGCACCAGAGCCGTTACAGGTCTTACAGGTTTCCTTTACCGTAAGATCGATCTCTTTCTTGCAGCCGAAAACTGCCTCTTCAAAAGTGATATGAACACTGGTACGGATGTTGGCACCTTTCATGGGGCCGTTATTTCTGGCACCTCTGCTTCTGCCGCCGCCAAAGATATCTCCGAAAATATCTCCGAAAATGTCTCCAAAATCAGCTCCATTGAAATCGAAACCACCGGCGCCGCCTGCACCACCGTCAAATGCCGCATGACCATACTGATCATACTGACGTCTCTTCTCGGGATCACTCAGCACGGCATAAGCCTCGGAAGCTTCTTTAAACTTCTGTTCTGCCTCCTTGTCTCCGGGGTTCATGTCGGGATGGTATTTTTTCGCCAGTACCCGGTATGCTTTTTTAATTGCAGCATCATCTGCATTCTTATCTACACCGAGGACCTCGTAATAGTCTCTCTTTTGCTCTGCCATTTTTGCACCTCTGTCATTTAAATCTAAAAACGGTTATGCACAGGGCACGCTTTCGCATACCCTGTGCCACCTGTTATTCGCAATCACTGTTACACAGCATTTACTGTTATACCACGATTTGCGTTATTTGTGAAGTTTAATTATACTTCTCTGAAATCTCCGTCGATCACATCATCGTCTGCGTTAGATCCAGCATTGCTACCGGCCTGTGCATTCATGTCAGGACCTGCGCCCTGAGCACCCTGCTGTGCCTGTGCAGCCTGCTCATACATCTTGGTGAATACGGACTGTGCACTCTGGGTCAGTTTCTCTTTTGCAGCCTTCAGCTCATCTACATCGCTGTCGCTCATCTCCTGGTCTTTGGTTCTCTCCAGAATAGCCTTCACAGCTTCCAGATCAGCCTGTACCTGGGTCTTGTCACTCTCGGGTACCTTGTCACCTACTTCGTTCAGAGCCTTCTCCGTCTGGAATACGAAGGAATCTGCTTCGTTTCTTGCCTCGATAGCTTCCTTACGCTTCTTATCCTGTGCTTCGAATTCAGCTGCTTCCTTGACAGCCTTCTCGATATCGGAATCGGACATGTTGGAGCCAGCGGTAATGGTGATGTGCTGCTCCTTGCCGGTACCCAGATCCTTAGCGGATACATTTACGATACCGTTGGCATCAATATCAAAGGTAACCTCGATCTGAGGGATTCCTCTGGGAGCGGGAGCAATACCGTCCAGACGGAACTGTCCGAGGGACTTATTATCTTTGGCAAACTGACGCTCACCCTGTACTACGTTGATATCTACTGCGGTCTGATTATCAGCAGCGGTAGAGAAGATCTGGCTCTTTTTGGTAGGAATGGTAGTATTTCTCTCGATCAGTCTGGTAGCAACACCACCCATGGTCTCGATAGACAGAGACAGAGGAGTTACATCCAGTAACAGAATATCACCGGCACCAGCATCACCGGCAAGCTTACCACCCTGGATAGAAGCACCGATTGCTACGCACTCATCAGGGTTCAGAGATTTGCTAGGCTCTTTACCGGTCAGGGCTCTTACCTTATCCTGTACCGCAGGGATACGTGTAGAACCACCTACCAGCAGTACCTGACCCAGATCAGAATAGTTCAGGCCAGCATCCTTCATAGCGTTCTGTACGGGGATAGCAGTCTTATCAACCAGGTCTCTGGTCAGTTCATCGAACTTTGCACGAGTCAGGTTCATATCAAAGTGCTTAGGTCCCTCTGCAGTTGCGGTAATGAAAGGAAGGTTGATGTTGGTGGTCATTGCGCTGGACAGCTCTTTCTTAGCCTTCTCAGCTGCTTCCTTCAGTCTCTGCATAGCCATCTTATCACCGGACAGATCTACGCCTTCTGCCTTCTTGAATTCATCCAGCATCCACTGAATGATCTTGTTATCGAAATCATCACCGCCAAGGTGTGTATCACCGTTGGTAGCCAGTACTTCGATGACACCGTCACCGATCTCGATGATAGATACATCAAAGGTACCACCACCAAGGTCGTATACCATGATCTTCTGCTCTTTCTCATTGTCCAGACCATAAGCAAGTGCTGCTGCGGTAGGCTCGTTGATGATACGCTTTACATCCAGGCCTGCGATCTTACCGGCATCCTTGGTAGCCTGACGCTGGGCATCGTTGAAGTATGCAGGAACTGTGATCACTGCCTCGGTAACCTTCTCACCCAGATAGCTCTCGGCATCTGCTTTCAGCTTCTGCAGGATCATTGCGGAGATCTGCTGAGGAGAGTATTTCTTGCCGTCAATGGTACGGCCGCGATCGGTACCCATATCTCTCTTAATGGAAGAAATGGTCTTCTCTGCGTTGGTAACTGCCTGACGCTTTGCAGGCTCACCGACCAGTCTCTCACCGGTCTTGGTAAATGCTACAACAGAGGGTGTGGTTCTTGCACCTTCTGTATTAGCGATAACGGTTGGTTTACCACCTTCCATAACAGCTACACAGCTGTTGGTCGTACCTAAGTCAATACCAATAATCTTACTCATAATATTTTCCTCCTGTTTTTACTCTCTTTGTTATGTTCTATTCTGAAAAATATTTGTTAACGTTGTTACTGTACTACGCCTACCATGCTGTGTCTTACGACCATGTCATGATATGTGTAGCCCTTCTGAAGTTCCTGGGCTACCACACCGGATTCATACTCATCGCTCTCCACCTGCATCACTGCGTTGTGAAGATTCGGGTCGAATTCCTGTCCGACTGCCTCGATGGGTTTTACACCGATGTTCTCAAGTTCTGTCATCAGCTGTTTGTAGATACGGTTCATACCGTCTACGAAAGGATCCTCTTTGGATTCCTCAGGAACTGTTGCCAGGCCTCTTTCAAAATTATCTACTACCGGAAGGATCTTCTCGATCACACTCTTGGCACCGGTATCGAACATGGCCTGTTTCTCTTTATCGGTTCTCTTGCGGAAGTTCTCGAACTCTGCCATCTGACGCTTTACTCTGTCTTCCAGCTGATCGATCTTCTCCTTGTAGGAATCTTCCTTTTTGTTCAGCTTTGCCTGCTTCTTTGCTGCCTTTTTGTCTTCCTTGCTCACGGATTCCTCATCTTCTGTCTCTTCTTCCTTCAGTTCTTCGGCATCTGAAAGATCCTGTTCCATTTCTTCCTCTAATATTTCTTTTTCCTGATCTGCCATTCTTACTTTCCTTTCTGGAATCTGTCTATTCTTTGCGGTAAAGGTCATCCAACTGGTTCTGCACCGTCCGCAGCGTTCCTATGACCTTGTCATAATCCATTCTCTTGGGACCTATGATTCCTATGGTTCCCTTCATGCCTTCGCCTAATTCATAAGTAGCGGTCACAACACTGCAGTCCTTCATGCCCTGCACCGGTGTCTCGTCTCCGATGTACACCTGGATACCTGTGCTGCCCTCGTCTGCCAGGGATTCCTGGATCAGACCGCCTAACTGCTGCTTCTCCTCGAAAGCATTGATCAGTTCACTTGCCTTGGACTGATCTGCCAGTTCCGGATACCGGAAAATATTGTTGGCACCGCTGGTGTAGATCTCCAGGTCCTCGTCTGCCTTGATGGCATCCGCCACAGCATCGATCACCTCACTGACGATCTCACTGTGGATTCCGGCCTGCTGCTTCATTGCTGCGATCATTCCCAGATTGATCTCCTCCATGGACAATCCATTGAGGTGGGTATTCAACAGAATGTTCAGCTTCAGCAGTGTCTCATCATCCAGTTCCTGATTCACCGCCAGGATATTGTTCTTGATCACATTACCTTCGGCAACGATGACCGCCAGAATCTGTCCGGCATCTACCCGGGACAGCTGGATGAACTTTACCTTGTTGCGATGTACCTGCGGAGCACTGATCATGGTGGCGTATTGTGTGTTCTGAGCCAGGGTCTTGACTACCTGTTTTAACAGGTTCTCCAGCTTATCCTGCCTCTCTAAGAGCATATCCTTCATCTCATTGACTTCCTGCTCTCTGGTGGCCATCATGGTATCCACATAGAAGCGATATCCCTTATCGGAAGGAATTCTTCCTGCGGAAGTGTGCGGCTGTATGATATAACCCATCTCTTCCAGATCCGCCATCTCATTACGAATGGTCGCCGAGCTTAAATTCAGATCTGTGTATTTTGAAATGGTCCTGCTGCCTACCGGCTCTCCCGTTTCCAAGTAGTTCCGGATAATGGCTTGCAATATAATCGTTTTTCTGTCATCCAATTGCATTCCATCACTCCCTTTGGGATTATTAGCACTCATCTAAAAGGAGTGCTAACATCTTCTTACCCTAAAATATCACTACCGGGTATTATTGTCAACCGATTTTCCGGAAAATAAATCTGTACTTGGCTCATCGTATACACAAAAAGGACCGGCACTATTTCAGTACCAGTCCTGTCTCCAGATATACGGGAAGTGCCCGTACATATACCATATCTATTGTGCCTCCGACAAGGATCAGAAAACATATCGCAACCCCTGTATTCACCAGCCACCGGGGAAAGGTTCTGCCTTTGATCTTCAGTTCCGAAAGTTTTTGAATTCCCTTTATCATATAATACATCAGGGGGAGCAGCGCTGGGAGCAGGTACCGTCCCTGATTCTGATAATCCGTGGTGTATGCATAATAAATCGTCAGAAATGCCGGCATAAAAATGCAATAAAGCATATTAATATGGAAGAACCATTCTCTTCCGGATATTTTGCGACGCTTCTTATAGCAGATCACATATAGAAGGCTTCCCGCGGTGCCAAGCACAAAAAATGCTTTATACGCCCGATACAGCCAGATGCTTCCGTAGATGGACATGGAGCCGAAAGCTGCCACGAAGCTGTGGAACAGACCGGACAGTGTGTAGCGTTCCCGGAACATTTCCAGCACCGTATAACCCATGGACTGATAAGTCTGCATGGTCAGCGGATTGACACTCTCCACCGCATATTGGATCGCCATCTTTTCCCGGGTGGCCAGTCCCAGCAGATCTCCGTCCAGAACGATATAACTGCGGATGAACCACCAGCCGATCCCCGCCAGAACTACTCCGGCGATCAGACAGCCGTATTTCAGCATATTCTTCCAGTCATAGAAATAGCCGCCGTTTTTCTTCTTCTGCAAAAAGGACAACAGAAAGAGTAAAATGCAGCTTACGATATATCCGTAGGCATTATAATAAGAAAGAGCACACAGAATAATACCACCGCTCATCCACAGACTGTTGCGGAGATTTATACCATCCTGATATACGCATACCAGAGCATATACCATCATGGCCGTGGATAACATACAGCAGGAATCCGTATTCACATAAGTGTGCAGGAACAATCCCTCCGGCAGGTACGTTACTGCAAAACAGAACAGCCAACGGAATCGGTCATCCCGGAACACTCTTTTTCCAATCAAATATACCACTACTGCCATCAGCAGGCCAAAGGTTACGTTCACCAGTCTTGCGGTATAGAGCAGTACCACTTCCGATTCCGTAAACAGGCTCACAAAGCGCATGAGATATCCCTGCACGATATAGGGAAATACGTTATACAGAGCATAGGAAAATCCGTAGGCCGGAATCCGCACCTCTTCCTCCCATCCCGTAGGGATCTTCCCATACTTGCAGATAAACTGCGGGATCAGATATCTCGCATGTTCATCCGGCGGATTACCATACAGCGGCGGTGTGTTGGCCAGCGGCTGCAACAGTGCAAGTGTAAGTGCCAGTGCCAGGAATCCCAACAGATATAATGTAAAAATAATCTTTTCTGATTTTTTCTGCATTCTGTCATCCTTTAACATTTTGATCATAATAATGATACAAAAACCCCAAAGTGATTATTCAACTTTGGGGCCTGGTAAACTATTCAGACCCTATTCGCAAAACCGCACCTTCGGTGCTTTCCTTTTGCTCATAGGGTTACTTCGTAATATAAAAATAAGTATATATCCTTATGAATGCAAGCATTCAACGTATATATACTTATTTTTTATTACTCTGAATAGTTTATATGTAGAAGCTTCCGGTGATCTCTTTGTTCATTACATAGTAAACCATGTTCTCTTCGGGCTTTACATACAGCTCTACGCTGGTCAGGTCAGCTGCCTTCTGCTTCAGATCGTATTTCCATACGTCCTTGGCGATCTTCAGCAGTTCTTCCTGAGAGTAGGACTTTCCACCGAACTGAACGCTGATCTCACTCTTTAACTCTGTCTTCTTGGCTACGGGCTTCTTAGCCTCTGCCTTTGCAGGTGCTGCCTTCTTGGTCTCTTTCTTAACTGTTTCCTTCTTGGCTGCAGGCTTCTTAACCTCTGCCTTTACAGGTGCTTTTTCTTCTGCCTTTGCTACAGGGGCCTTCTCAGCTTCCTTCACAGCGGTCTTGGTTTCTGTCTTAACTGGAGTTGTCGGTGCTGCTTTCTTCACTTCTGCCTTAGGCGCTTCCACTTTCGCTGCTGCTACTGGTGCTACAGTTTTCTTAACTACTGCCATGTTACCGTCTCCCTTCTGTACGAATCATGTACAAAAAACATTTTCATTCTCCTCACAAGTACCGTATTTCGGCGCTCGATAAGGGTAGTGTATTCCATTTCCTTATAATTGTCAACTGTTATGCGAATACAAGGAAGTACAGTAATACGATAATCCCCAGTACGATCCGGTACCATCCGAAGACCTTAAAGTCATGCTTTTTGATATATCCCATCAGGAAACGAAGTACGAACAGGGATACAATGAAGGATATCACTGTACCGACCAGCAGGCAGGCAAGCTCCATTCCCGTGAATGCAAATCCGAACTTCAATACCTTCAGAAGACTCGCTCCAAACATAACGGGAATCGCCAGAAAGAAGGTAAATTCCGCTGCCACCGTTCTCGATATACCAATCATAATAGCACCCAGGATCGTAGCTCCGGAGCGGGATGTTCCGGGCAGTGCCGCAGCCACCAGTTGGCAGAAACCGATGATCAATGCATCTCTGTAGGTCAACTGTGACAGTGTTGTGGTGGTAGGTACACGATTCTTGTTCCAGTTCTCGATCACGATAAACAATACACCGACCAGTACCAGCATAACTGCTACCACGATGACCTGGATCGTTACTCCACTGGTTCCGATCTCTTTTTTGAAGGCTTCGCTCACCGCATCATCAAACAGCAGGCCGTAAACGACCGCAGGGATACATGCTACAACGATCTTCACCCACATCCAGAAAGCATCCATGCTCAGTGCC
>OGDG01000700.1_pt1 | contig 16449 bp, 10 predicted proteins | sample 1570391 | NCBI WGS metagenome assembly OGDG01 (sample SAMEA2582186, study PRJEB24529) | metagenome | biome: Human gut stool | place: China | collected 2011 | reverse complement strand
ATATGATTTTTTCCGTTACTTCGCAGGTAACGGGAACCATCTTGAATCAATTATGTGAAAAGAAGTTTAATATAGTTGTAATGCCCCTATAATTGTTTATAACATTTTAAGTGATGAAAGATGAAAAGTGGCTTATAGGTGGAATTCTGATAATATGACCGAGAGGTAAAGTTACGATAAAGGGAAATCAAAATATTTATAGGGAAAGAAAGACTTAAAGTGTTATTTTGTAGAGTTTTGGCTTAAGGGGAAGTTGTTGAAAAATGAGCGAGAGGACTCTTCCCTTCAAGAGATGCTTCTTGCGGGAGGAATAAATATGGACACATCTAGGCCGCTTTATCAATAAAAATAAAAAAATCTATGCCGAGATTCCATTGCTTTTTACAAAAGAAATTACCTTCTCATTTGCTTCATCAATCTTCTTGTCGTTGAAAGGTTTGAGATAGGTTTCAGTAACATTTATCGATGAATGTCCCATCGCTTCGGAAATAATGCCAGGGTGAATCTCACAATAATATGCCATTGTGGCCCACGTGTGTCTTGCCGAATACGAACTAAGATGTGAACTCATATTCAAATGTGTTTTTAAAGCTGACAGCTGATAGTTAAAACGCCTCAAAGCTGATTGATACTCTTTATAAGCCGCTTCTGTACCATCCTTGCTACGTAATATTGGGAATAAATAAGGTGAGTTCTCGTCCTTATTGGATACCATGTGTACCAGCTGTAAGGCTTCAGGGGATAGAAGTACCCGTAAGGTGCGACCAGTCTTTCTTCTACGATAGGACAATACATTCCCTTGCAGGTCTTTCTTGTGCAAGAAAGCTAAATCGACAAATGGGAGACCACGCATCATAAACATAAAAACAAATAGCATTTTGGCCTTTTGAAGGCTTGAGGAAGGAATCCTTTTGGACAAATCCATTTCTGTCCCGCGAACTAAAGTTCCTATATCCGAAGCTTCCAAAGCTCTTTTCTTGTCTGCTTTAGTTCCTGTATACACATGTTCAAATAATCTAGGAGTATAACGGACACATCGTAAATCTACAGCTCGATTGTAAGCCGAGCGAATGACTTTCATATAGGTAGAAACGGTGTTCCAACTGCAATCTCGTTGACGCAGGTGCATTTCAAAACGTTTCAAAACCACTGGATTCAATTTGCGCAGATGCAAATCCCGATAGTTATTGAATGCGGAAAACACATTCAATGTAGATTGGTAAATATGGGCTGTTCCCCATCTTCCATTTTCTCGAAGCTCTCCAATAATAGTTGACAGCATTTCTTGTAAGGTAATCTCTTTCATCTTCAATTTAAATTATACATTCTCTTATTAATAATATGTATAAGTACAATCCCTTTATAATGCAGAACATACGTGCAAATACACTAATAATTGGGGCGAACAACAATCCCATTAACAAAAAAGTGCGCTTAAATGCAGATTTTTCGATTAATTATAAAAAAACAGCATTATTATTTGCTCATTTATAGAAAAACAATTATGTTTGCACGGAAAATTCCTCCGTTACCTGCGAAGTAACGGAAAAAATCATATAATCAACAACTATGTGAAAGGGAATGAAAATGAGAGATTATTCACTTTTTTATTTTTTAAATTTATAAATTTAAAGTTTTCAATTATGAACAAGAAGTTTCTAAGTGTGATCCTGTTCAGTGCCTTAATGGTTGGTACTGCAGGAACTTTCACGTCTTGTAAGGACTATGATGATGACATCGACAACTTACAAGAACAGATTACCTCTAACAAAGATGCTATTGCTGCTTTAGAGAGTCAAATCAAAAGCGGCGAATGGGTGTCCGGCGTGACATCTACTGACAATGGTATTGTCGTTACTTTGGGTAATGGAACCAGCTACACTATCACCAATGGTGAAGCAGGTAAAGACGGTGTGACTCCGAAAATTGCAGTGAACAATGACAAAATCCAAGTAAGCTATGACAATGGCACTACTTGGACTGACCTTATTTCACTGGAAGACTTGAAGGGTGAAGCAGGTGATGCTGCTGAGACTCCGATTTTCTCTGTAGGAGAAGACGGCCACATCTATGTACAATATGGCAAGGATGGCGAGAAGCAAGACTTGGGTGTTTCTACAGGTGGCATCTACTATGTAGAAGATGGTGCTAAGTTGACTATCCATATCCCGAATAAAGAAGGTGTTTACGAAGATATCGTATTGCCGAGAGCTGCTGCTATTTCCAGCATTAAAGCTGTTACTGTAAAAGAAACAGATGATAAAGCTACAATTGCTGAAGGTGCAACTGTTAATTTGGTATATGGTGTAGCTGCAGATAAAGGTGAATACTTTGATGGTACTCCGTTTGCTAAAGGTGACATCTTGTTGCCTACTAAAGAAGCTAATGGCGTACTTAACGCTCAAGTAAATCCAACAATTGCAGATGCAACGGTTTATAAATTCCAATTGGTTGACTCTAAAGGATTCTCTATCTTTAATTTGAACGCAGCTGTTCCCAATATGACAGAGAATGCTTTGACTACTAAGGCTCCTACTGCTAATAAGGGTATCTATGATATGGCTATTTCTTTTGCAGCTGGTGTTACTACTGAGGAAATCAATAAGGTTAAAGGTCAAGCTTTTGCTATTGCAACAAAAGATGCTTATGACAACGAAGTACTGTCTGCTTATGATGTAACGGCTACTGCAACAAAGGCTGGTACCTCTAGTTTGACAGTTAAAAAAGCAACAGTAGAAGCAGAAATTAATCAAGATTTTGACTTGAGTGCCTGCGTTGATATGGAGAATGTCATTGATGTGAAATATTTCATCGATACAGACCAGACAGCTGCTGCTGATGCTGCTAAGGCTAAGATTACAGGAACTAATATTAAGGGCGAAGTTGCTGGTAAGACAGTTGTAGTGAGTGTTAAGTATTTGACTGCTACAGGTAAAGTTGACCCTACTGCTACTAAGAAGATTTCCGTTAAGTTTATCAATCCTGCTATTGAAAATGCCTTTACTCAAGAATTGGTATTGAAAGCCGATAATAGTAAGAATGTATTGGTATTCGATTTAACTAGCTTGTTTGATAATACTACTACTGATCTTAGCTCTTATAAGATTGAGGTTGGTTATGCCAAATTTACTGTAGATGTCAAGGATGCTAATGGCACAGTGGTATTTGCAAAGGGTACTGAAGCGAAAGCTATAACAACGGGCAAAATTGTATCTGGCAATGCTACGGAAAAACCAAACGGTTATTACAAGCACACTTTGACTTACTCAGTAAATAATACAAAGGTGGTCCCTGGAACCTACGAAGCCGAAGTAACTTATGGTTCAAGCCCGAAGAATACAGTTAAGCTGACTTTGATTGTAAAAGAAGATGCTACTTCTTATGATTTCAAACCGCTGCCTCTGTACTTCAATGGTAACGCTGCTGTAGCTTATGGTACTCCTGTTAATGATAAGATCAATTACAACTTGAAGGGGCTGTTTGGTGTAGAAGACTGGACAAATGTTACATTCTCAGAAACAGTTCCTGCAGAGTATGAAAAAGACGGTGTTAAATGGACTGCTAATAAGTGGATTGTTGATGCTGAAGCTGCCAATTCCGGCGACATCATTGTAGATAAGGTGGCTGCTAAAACCGGCGATAAGACTGGTAACTTCGGTGGTGCTTACGAACCTCGTTCATTGAAGGCTATTTACACTCCGTATGGTAATACTTACTTGACAGTTGTAGAATATGACTTTACCTTGACCATTAAGTCTGCTGTATTCGAAGGTACACTTGATTATGTGAAGTATGATACAAAAGCCAAGAAGTATGTGGCAGGTACTCCTAAAGAAATTTCAGTTGCTGACGAAGAAGCAAAAATAACTTTGAAGGGAGATGAAATCCGTGGTGTTACTAAGACTAATGTAGAATATCTCGGAAATAGCGAAGCTGACAAATTTACTAAAGCTGGTGTAGAAACTGTTTCTATAGCTTTGGATGACACAGCTAAGAAGTATTTGAACATAAGTGCAGCTGATTTCACAAATGAGATTACACTCACTCCAATTGCCGATGTTACTGCTCCTGCTACTACACTGACTTGCAACATCGTAGTAAGTGTTGTTGACGAATGGGGTAAGACTAAGACTGTCAATGTACCTGTAGTACTGAAATAAGCCGAAACAAGTTACTTCTCTTAATTTGAGGAGTCCTTGATACAATATGAATAGGAGGAAAACAATAAAACGTTTTCCTCCTATTTTGATTTTAATAAATCCACTCTGAAATTTATTTTCCATCACTTTGCTTCCACACTTCCACCCATCTCCTGCATCCCCCTATCCATCGGCATTTACCCCGCTGTGGAAGCAACCAAAAAAGGTGGAAGCAAAATTTGCTTCCACCTACTCAAAACGCTATAGTTTTACCGTAACCTACTCGTCTCTACCGTAATACCCCGTACAAGGCACATAAATCGGTTGGTTCAGTTTTCCCACATTTTCGAGCTTACCCTCGCTGCGGAGCAGGCGAATATGAAGCTGCGCAGTGGAACGCATCATCCCGCAGAGAACCTGAAAACTCTCGCGCGTAAGGAACTGATGCGTAGAGAAGTAGCCCGTCAGTCGCCTGTCAATCTCCTTGTCACTCAGCTTTTGGGAATGCTCATTCAGCCCCAGCGGTTTAACTTTGATGGCACCTATCTCATTCTTCAGCACCTGGTCGGCACGAAACTTGATGCCCTTCAGCTTAATCTTGGTGGTTTTTCGTTTGGTCGCAGCGGTCACCGGCTCCGTGCTCGTCAGTACGGGATGAAAATAGCCGATACCGTCCAGATGCACCTGCCGCCCCTCGGCAAGGTCTTCCCCCATGACGTGCGACAAGGCATCCAGTACCGCCGAGACATCAGTCTCCGTCAACGAGCTGCGTTCCTGAATTCTGCGACGCAGTTCGTCGGTAGTGGTAGAGCCGTTCAAGCGGATGCGTGGATGAAGTATCTTTTCTTCCCGCTGTTTGTCTTTTGGTTCCGGAAGTTCATACCAATCAAATAAAATTGCCATAGTTCAATGTCTTTTAAGTTGTTATATAATAAGTTTGCGCCCTATGCGGAATAGGTGCGGGGTGCGTACTTCATCCGTAAAAGCTATGGAAAGAGAGACGCCTAACGACCATGAACAACTCTGCTTACGGTCGTCAAGCGATTGCTTCATGGCCGTAAGCAGAGTTGTTCATGGTCGTTAGGCGTCATCTATTCCCTATACAAAAGTAGACAAACAAAGGGAGAAAAGCAAAGGAATGCCAGTGTTTTGACAAAGAAACTCACTTGCTTTTAACACTTCTCTGCATGAGTCGTGGAGACTTGTATCCATTTAATAATTATTCCGCAGAATGCTTGCTTTCAGCTCTTCAATGTAGTATCTTTACGAGAATTATATTTACCCAAACAAGCTGACAAACAGAATGAAAATTACCTTGATTAGAGCAGAAAAAGAGAGCGGAAAGGAAGCCCTCAGCACCCTGGAAGCGGATGCACTGATTAAAAAACTGAAAACCGAAACCAAAGCCGGACATGTATCGACCCTCCGGGCCATCCTTCCTCAGCTGGAGGGTACTTGCGCCCAATACGAACATATAGACAAACTGCCACGCATCTACCCTGCCGTGGAATATAGCCGTACACAAGAGGGAGAACGGCGGATGAAGAACTATAACGGACTCGTACAACTGGAAGTAAACCGTCTGTCGGGCATTGCCGAAGCGGAATATGTAAAGCAACAAGCCGCCCTGCTGCCACAGACCTTTGCCGCTTTCTGCGGTTCCAGCGGACGGAGTGCCAAGATATGGGTATTGTTTGCCCTGCCCGACGGCACAACGCCGAAGCGGGAGAGCGATGCCACCTTGTTTCATGCCCACGCCTACCGTATGGCGGTGAAGTGCTACCAGCCCTTACTGCCGTTTGCCATTACATTGAAAGAACCTTCCCTTACCCAGAGTTGCCGCATGACTCTGGACGGATATCCATACTACAATCCTGCCGCTGTACCTTTCTGCCTGGAACAGCCCCTCGGCATGCCCGAGGAAGAGAACTTCCGGCAACGAAAACTCACAGAAAAGAATCCGCTGTTGCGGCTGCATCCGGACAGTAAAGCCTCGGACACCTTCGCCATACTCTTCGAATCAGCCCTTGACCGTGCATTCCGCGAATTGGACGGCTGGAAACGGGAGGGGGATTTACGGATACTGCTGGTGCCTCTGGCCGAACATTGTTTCAAGGCAGGCATCCCCGAAGAGGAAGTAGTCCGCCAGACATTGATGCACTATTACCGGGAAGCGGATGAATTCATTGTTCGTCAAACGATTCATAACCTATATCAAGAGCTTAAAGGCTTCGGGAAAAAGAGCAGTCTGACGCAAGAGCAGGAGAGCGTTTTCCGGCTGGAAGAGTTTATGGGCCGCCGGTATGAGTTCCGCTACAACACCGTTCTGGATGATTTGGAATACCGTCAGCGCGACTCCGTCCATTTCTATTTCAAGCCTGCTGACCAGCGTGCCCGCAGTACGGTCTCCATGAATGCCCTGAAGGAGGGTATCCGCGTATGGGACCGCGACATCAATCGTTTCCTTACTTCAGACCATGTGCCACTCTATAATCCCGTCGAAGAATACCTTTACGATACCGGCCGCTGGGACGGGAAAGACCGCATCCGGGCGTTGGCCGATCTCGTCCCGTGCCACAATCCTCATTGGCGGGAGTTGTTCTACCGCTGGTTCCTGGGCATGGTGGCACACTGGCGTGGAATGGACCGGCAACACGGAAACAATACTTCTCCTCTGCTTGTCGGTTCCCAAGGGTTCCGGAAATCCACCTTTTGCCGCATTTTGCTGCCACCGGAGCTGCGTTTCGGCTATACGGACAGCATCGACTTCAAGAGTAGGCAGGAAGCGGAGCGCAGTCTGGGACGCTTTCTGCTCGTCAACATCGATGAGTTCGATCAAATCAACATCAACCAGCAGGGCTTCCTGAAGCATCTGCTGCAGAAACCGGTTGCCAACCTGCGCAAACCCTACGGCAGCACCATCCGTGAGATGCGGCGGTATGCCTCCTTCATCGGCACCAGCAACCAGAAGGACTTGTTGCCCGACCCCAGTGGCAGCCGCCGTTTCATCTGCATTGAGGTCACCGGCCCCATCGATACAAATGTCACCATCAACTACCGCCAGCTCTATGCACAAGCTCTGAATGCCGTAGCCAAAGGTGAGCGCTACTGGCTGGATGATGCCGATGAAGCCATCTTGAAGCGGACGAACCGGGAATTTGAACAGCTCACCCCACTGGAACAACTCTTTCACAGCCATTTCCGTGCGGCAGAAGAGGATGAAGAGGGGCAATGGATGATGCCCATGCAGATTCTTTCCGCTTTACAGACAAAGACGCGTGACCGTCTGGCAATCAACAAGGTTGCCGTATTCGGGCGGACGCTCAAGAAGCTTGAAATACCGAACAAGAAGTCAAGGCAGGGGACACTGTATCATGTAATGCCGCTGGATTAAATGCTCTGCAGTAACCCCGCACAAGCATCTTCCAGAATGTCCAGCACATACTCAAAACCTTCGGAACCGCCGTAGTAGGGGTCCGGTACATGGTCGGCATGGGTAAACTTTGTACAGTATTCCGTCATGCGGTGTATCTTGCTCCATTCGGCGGTTGAAGGGGCACGATCTTTCAGGTCGTCGATGTTGCGGTCATCCATACCGATAATCAGGTCGAAGTTGTAAAAATCCTCGGTACGTACGGGTCGCGAAAGATGCGTCAGATTGTATCCACGGCGGGCGGCATGGGTACGCATCCGGCTGTCCGGCAGTTCGCCCTGGTGATAGGACAGAATGCCTGCAGAATCGATTAAAAACTCATCCGCACGTCCGGCTTCTTCTACCAGATGCTTCATGACTCCCTCTGCCGAGGAGGAACGGCAAATGTTGCCGAGGCAAACGAAAAGTATCTTCTTCATATTTCTTTAGTTACGAGTTATTTACATCGGGTCTACATCATAATACACTATCAGCGACTTGAAGCGGTCTTCCGCCACCATCTCCTTTTGCACCTGGACGAGCAGTTCGCGGGCACGGGCCATCGGGGCATTGGTTTCTATCTTCAAGACAATCTTTCGGATGAACAGGGTCTGTACGCGTGCTACGGGCGGCTTGTCCGGTCCCAGTACCCGGTTGCCGAAGACGGTGCGGAGCTTGGCGGCCATAGTCTGTGCCATGAGGTCGAGCAGGGTCTCGTTCCGGTTCTTCAGGTAGACATACACCAGGCGGTAGTAGGGCGGGTAGTGGAACATCTGGCGTTCGGCAAGCTGCCCGCCTACCATGGCTTCGTAGTCGTTGGCAATGACTTGCGGGATGATGGGATGGTCGATGCTTTTGGTTTGTAGCACCACCCTGCCGCGCTTGTTCTTCCGTCCGGCGCGTCCGGCAACCTGCGCCATCAGCTGGAAGGCGCGCTCGTAGGCGCGGAAGTCGGGATAGTTCAGCATGGTGTCGGCATTGAGTATGCCCACAATGCTGACGTGGTCGAAGTCCAGACCCTTGGACACCATTTGCGTGCCTATCAGGATGTCCGTCTTGCCTTGCTGGAAATCGGAGATGATGCGCTCGTAGGCGGTACGGGTGCGGGTGGTGTCCAAGTCCATACGGGCTACGCGGGCGTCGGGGAAGAGGGCTTTGATGTCATCTTCTATTTTTTCCGTGCCGAAGCCGCGGTTGCGCAGGTCAGTGCCCTCGCAGGCAGGGCAGATGCGGGGCAGTTGGTAGGTGTAGCCACAGTAGTGGCAGGTCAGTTGGTTCAGCCCCTTATGGTAGGTGAGGCTGACGTCGCAGTTCTTGCACTTGGGTACCCAGCCGCAGGTGTTGCACTCTATCATGGGGGCGAAGCCGCGGCGGTTCTGGAAGAGGATGACTTGTTCTTTTTGTTCCAGTGCCTCGCGGATATATTGTAGGAGCAGTGGGGAGAACGGACCGTTCATCTTCTTCTTGCGGTGCAGCTCCTTGATGTCTACGGGGATAATCTCCGGCAGTTGTATCTCTTTATAGCGTTCTTTCAGTTCCACAAGGCCATACTTGCCGGAGGTGGCATTGTGCCAAGTCTCTACAGAAGGGGTTGCTGTACCCAACAGAGTTTTGGCGCCGTACATGGAGGCGAGTACAATGGCTGCATTGCGGGCATGATAGCGGGGGGCGGGGTCTTGCTGCTTGTAAGTGTTTTCGTGCTCCTCGTCCACAATCACAAGACCGAGGTTGCGGAAAGGAAGGAAAACGGAGGAGCGGACGCCGAGAATAATGTCATAGTCTGCTTCCGACAGCTGCTTCTGCCAGATTTCCACCCGTTCGGCATCGGGGAACTTGGAGTGATAGATGCCCAGTCGGGAGCCGAATACGCGTTGCAGGCGCTCTGTGATTTGTGCAGTGAGAGCTATTTCGGGCAGGAGATAGAGCACCTGCTTTCCTTGCCGGATGGTTTCTTCTATCAGATGAATATAGACTTCGGTCTTGCCGCTTGCCGTGACACCATGTAGCAGGCAGACGTTCTTGCTTTGAAAATTCTCTAAGATGGAGTGATAAGCGCGTTGCTGGTGCTCGTTCAGCGGGTTGACGGGGATGACTTCTTTGAGGAGTGCTTTGTCTATGCGACCTATTTCCTGCTGGTAGACTTCGAATACACCACGGTCCACAAGACCGTTGAATACGGCAGGGGTGGCATAGGTGCGTTGCAGCAGTTCGGCTTTGGAGACTTCTTTTATATCTCGTCCGCTGAGGTAGCCGGAGAGTTCCAGATATTTCATCAGCAGGTCCAGTTGCTTGGGGGCACGGCGCTGCAACTCGTCGAAGAAGATGTGCAGGCGGTGTTCGTTGCGGGCGGCGGCGGTGAGGCGTACACGGGTTTCGGTCTTAGGCTTGTAGGTGCGGCGCAATTCTTCCTTTACGAAGATGGCCTCTTTGTCGAGCAGTGACTTGATGACAGAAAGTATGTTCTTGATGCCGGTCTCCTTCTCCAGTTTCGTCACGCATTGCTCCGGGTCGGCAGAGAGCATATCCAGTATCTTCTGTTCCTTCTCCGGCAGGCAGACATCGGATTCGAAATCGGGGTTGTACTCTACGATTGTTTCGCTTTCCAGCTTCAAGCCAGAGGGTAAGGCAGCTTTGTAGACGTCTCCTTGCGTGCAGAGATAGTAATCGGAGAGCCATTCCCAGAACTTGAACTGCCGCGGAAGCAGTATCGGGCGGGCATCCAGCAAAGCGGACACTTCCTTTACTTCGTATTCGGTGGGGGCACAATAGTGCACGTTGCGCACGATGGCTGTATAGTATTTCTTCCGTCCGAATGGTACTACCACCCGGCAACCAATCTGCACTTCATCCGCCCACTCGTCGGGCAGGGAATAGGTGAAGCAGCTGTGCAAAGGCAAAGGCAATATGACGTCGGCAAACTTTTTCATCGTGGGGACAAAGATAGTGGAAAGTGGAGGGAGAATGAAATGAACGGGGGCATTTTTTATGCTGAGGAGAGGAGGAGGCTGTTGTGGATTTGGGATGAAGATAAGGGGGGGTATGGGTATTACAGATTTTATGGGTAGGATGGGTGTAGAGGTATGGGGAAACTGGTGTAAGCGTTTTATAAGCTTTGTTCGATGTATTAAAATAAGAGTGAGTTAGTTATGGTAAAACTATGGCATTTTGAGTAGGTGGAAGCAAATTTTGCTTCCACCTTTTGGAGTTGCTTCCACAGCGGGGTAAATGCCGATGGACAGGGGGATGCAGGAGGTGGGCGGAAGTGTGGAAGCAAAGTGAGGAGAAAAAAAGTTTCTGGAGAAAAAAGGAGAAATTTAAGATGGATTTTCAAATGAACAGGTAGAATCTACAGGAATCCAAGTCATACCTTCATGCCGATAAACTGGAAGTACATACAGAGATTCAATATACTTTCTCCTTCCTTCCCTTTGCCAATATTTTAGTTCATCCATGATGATTGGATCATTAAAAAATAAAACGACCGGCGAAGTGGATGATTCTATCTGATATTTCTTTAGCAACTGCTGAAATTCTCCATCTGACAATACTGAGTAATAGATAGATTTACACCTAATTAGAGCAGTCAATGAAAATACTCTATTTGATATTATGGACTTAGTCTTTCCAATCAAACTATCATCAGGGAATAATTTCTTTCCTTGTTGGTTCATTGAAAAAATTGTTTGCGACGCATTTTTGTCATGCCTGAAAAATATCTTTTTAACATTCCTCATACTATTCAAATCAGCATTGTGTGACATTTTCAGAGCAAAGCCATTTTGAGCTCCCGGGCGATTAAAAAAATTCAGTCCTATTGGCTCCATTTTATAACTATTTAACTCGGAATCGTCCGTATAAATATAAAATACACCATATAGCTGCTGGGATTCATCGATTGGGCTGTAGATATCGTTCACTGCATCATACGAAGTTGTAGCAAAAAACGCACTTGTCCACTTATCGTTGGTGAAGTCTAATAAATTTGTAGAAATACCATAATGTTGCGCCAAACCTTCGTAATTAATTGACAATTTTATAGGGGCTTTTATTTCACGATGGCGCAATGTATTAAACATCAAATCATTTATTACAGGATGGGATTCCAATAATAATTTAAACTCCTGAAACTGCAAATTAGAAAGCAATCGTTTTTCTTCTGTATCTTCTCTATATAAAGAAGGTCTACATGAGTCATAATATACACTTTGTCCTCTAAAGTAAGTACCATGCCATTTTCCCATCGGGACTAAAACCGATTCATTAGATTCTGTTTCTTTTATCATAACGAAATATGTCCCAGGGCGGATAGATCTATTTAATATTGTTCGACGCAGGGGGCTAAATGAACTTATCTTTTCTTCTTCTGTTTCCGCAATAGCCTCAACAATATCGATAATTGTAGGATAGGCAGATATATTTGACGGGGTCGGTAACTCCTGATAAGCTGGATTTGTTAATACATCTTTCATGGCTTGTCTATTTTATGAGGTTCATTCAAATGAACAAGATTTCTGATTATTTCATGAGCCTGATTTGTTTTTTCTAATTTCAAATACACAAAACAACGCTTAACAGCCGCTTGATAAATCAAAAATAAATCTCTGCAATCAACAGCCAAATCTTCTGCTTCCCTGAAACAGTCAATAGCAATATAATACTTCTCATTAAACAAATGAATACATCCTATGCGATATAAAGATTCAGACTCCAATGATTTATTATAGATTTTCTTTGCATAATGTATAACCTCATTAAGATATGACAACGCTTGTTCATAATCTTGTAACTCATAAAAATATATTGAGATAAACCGTGCAGCCTTTGCTGCACCCTCATAATCATCATTCTTTTTTGCTAAAGAAAATGTATCAAAAAAAGCAGATAATCCTTCCGATTTACTACCTAATCGCATCAAGCATAATGCTTTTTCTAAAAATCCGGTATAATTATATTTATAAGATTTATCTTGCGCTATCAAAGCTTCGAAATAACATAAAGCCTCTGCGTCCTTTTTTAACAAAATCAGTAATTGGGCAATATAATTATTAATATAATTAATCGCTTCTTGATTCTTCACTAATGGCAATGCTGCCTCTAAATCTTTTATTAAAAACTCAGCTTCAATCTTATTTTGTGACCGAAGCACTGTTTCTACTCTATCCAACAAGACGTTTATCTCTTCCACATTCATATTTGATAGTATTAAGTGTTAACATTGCAATGTTATAATAACGTTGCGATAAAGATAAGAAAATATACAAATAAAGACAAGAAAAAGTTATGTCAAAATACTGGCACAACCTTTTTTATGTTTCTATAATTGTGAACTTTGTCAAGTAAGGCTGTCTTTGTTAAGTAGATGGCAGAAAATAATTATGTGCACCTACTTACTACAACTAAAGTTTCCTACCCCTCCTTAAATAGCTTGAAGAGGGGTGGATTATCTTCCAAGCTGCATGTATTCAGTGTTTTTTATAATAGAGACATCAATTGAACATTGGTCGCTTCTTTAACACTTGGAATCTTTTCTCCGCAATGTTTACTTTCGGTGCTTTGATGTAGCTTTTACAAGAAATACATTTAACGAAAACAAGACAGAAAACAGAATTAACTGATTAATGGATTTTGTGCCGAACACTGGGTGTGAGTAAGTAGGTTACGGTAAGACTTAGACGTTTTAAGCAGGTGGAAGTGTGGAAGCAAAGTGAGGAGAAAAAAGTTTCTGGAGAAAAAAAGGAGGATGTTCCCATAGAACATCCTCCTTTTGATTTTATAATTGTCTATTCAGACAATTTTCTACTACTCGGATTATCTAGTAGCTTGTTTACGTGTGATAGTTACGTTGTATGCATACTCACTAGTACCCCAGTCGTGAACGAACTGCAGAACCACATTTACTGTATGAGTAAACTCAGTACCTGTCGGGAGTGCAATACAAGTCAGCTTACCAGTTGTAGAATCTACCTTGAAGTATTCATCTTTGTCTGTTCCGTTGGACATAATGTAGCGGAGACCGGTTGTAACAGACTTCTTGTACAAAGCAGCACGAGTAGTGACTTCTTCAGCATTGAATGTAGTTCCATTGAATGTAACAACTTTCTCACCTGCATAGTCTTTCAATATCAGATTCTTCCAGAAGTCTTCAGCCTTAGTCTTAGTGCCAGCTACAGAATTTTCAATCAATTGCTTCAAAGTAATTTCTGTATCCTTGGCCAAGTTCGGATCGTTGAATGCTTTCAGTGCAGCACCACCGGTGAAATCTGCTATCGGACGAGCTACAGTCCATAATTCTTCTGCATCAGGTTTACGGTTCTTGTCAGTAGCATCGTAACCATTTGCATCATAAATATCAACTTTCAGATTGCCAACCTTCTTGATATCAATCGGAGCAGTGAATGCTATTCTCCATTCTCCATTTGTACCTTCTTCAACTACCAATTGGTTGTTCTTCATCAATTCTTGTACAAATGCATTCTGCTTGTCTTTATTCAATTCGAATACAGCCTTAGCGTCAGCAGGAGTGACATTGTACATCTTGGCAAAGTTCTCAGACTTGATACCGAAGTTACCATTAGCAGCATCACTCCAGTCACCAATGATTGTACGTGTATTGTATGCATCCTTGATAGAAACAGCAAATGTGCGATTTACAGAAACTTTATTCAGAGTCAACATAAAGAATTTCTTGTCATAGTAGTTGTCAACTGCATAAGGAGCACCATTTTTCCAGCCACCATTCCAAACAGAAACATCTTGGTTGTCGCTAACTCTTTCAGCCGTAGGTGATACATAAAGAGTTGTCTCTGCCAATTCTACCTTTGGCCCTACAACCAGGAATAAAGAGTCTTTGTCTGCATTGTCACCACCGTTTCTGTAGTACAGGTAGATATCTCCTGCGCCAACATTCAAATTATCAGAATTCAAGGCAGAACCAACATTCTGCATGTATGCTTTACCGTCTGTCTTAGAAAGTTGCGTGTATGCTTTTGTTTTAGTATCGTATATAAAGAGAGGTAACAGATGATTTGCAGCTGCGTTATTGTTACCAGCCACAAGGTCGCGTCCACCAATTTCAGACTCAAACTTACGAACATTCAATGCAATGACAGTTTCTTTGCTGGCATTATAATTCATTGTCAGAGTACCTTCGTTCGGAACCAGCTCAATAGAATCATATGTATATGGGTCTTCAGTCTTACGAATAGCTTGAATAGGGAATGTATTTTCAAATACATAGTCAGCAACACCTTCAACTTGTGACTTCACAGTTGTTGTAAGTTTTATTGCTGCATATTCATAAATGGCAGATGCTTGATATTGTTCTTTTACAGAAAGAATACCATCGTTGATTTGGAAGATACCTTGTTTGGATTTTATTTCCTTGCCATTCAACATGAATTTAGTATCGTTTGGCAACAACTCAAATTTCTGAGTATACTCAAGACCTATTTCAGACAATTCCGGTGTACCGGCTAAGTTAGACATATAGGCATTGATAGAGTCATTCAAATTATAGGATTCATTATAAATAAATGAATCTTTCTTGGGATGCTTTTCATCATAGGCACCAGGTAAATCAAAAGGCCAGCCGTTCTCAGCTCTGTGAGAGTGGGCTGCAAAAATCCAGTCTGTATTTACCCAACTTGATTTGATGCTAAAATAGTCAGAAGAAGAAGTGTATTGCTTATACATGGTGACATCCAAAGAAGACATATACATTTGTCCATCTACGATATTTTCCTTAGCAATCATCTTCACTGACAGAATACCATTATTCAATTCAGGAGTTCCTTTCACACTCCAAACCGGAGTATCAACAGCACGTGTTTTATAAGAATCAGAGAAGAAGTATTCAGCATCTGTTTGACTATATTGATTAGGCCAAACTTTAAATTCAGCGACACCCGGTATGGCAGCAAACAATTTGAATTCTTTGGCAGATTTGTCATAAGAATAGAGTTGATAAGCATTAACATCTGCTTTTTCACCTAAACCGGTTACAACATCTACCAGACGGAAAGGCTCTTGAGAATTTTCCGGATCGAGTATTGGGTTGTTTTTCCAGTTTTCGCTATTGTATTCTTCATCTTCTCTGGTTGCCTTTCTGTATTCCCACCCAGAGCCATCAGCCTTTTTGAACCAATTATAAATATCTAATTTAGCAACCTCAGAGCTACCAACAGTTGAATTATCCGCATAGGGCTTTCTGAAAGCAATGCTCTGTAAACCGTTGAAAGCAGAGCCTTCCATTAACAAAGTATATGACTGACCGCCAATAGTAACCTGCATGGTTCCATCCTTTTCATTGTAAATCATTGAAGGAACGTTAGCATTGTATTTGAATGAAGTCTTATACTCTCCAATGCAGATATAACCCTCTTCGTCTACCTTCACGTAGTTTCCGATAGCTGCTTCAACATCGGCCTCCGAACCTGCAGCCTTGATTTTCTCGCCTGCGTCATTCAGCACATATTCGTAGGTTGCACCTTCGTCTACGCTAATCATCCAGTAGCTCTCGGCATCTACCTTGAACTTCGGAACGATTGTAGCCCCGGTTTCACCCTTCGGGCCTTGAATACCCTGAAGTCCTTGCTCACCTTTTTCGCCTTGAGCACCATTCTTGATAGTTAAAGTTTCGCCACCGGTAAAAGTCAGTAAATAACCACCCTCAACAGGAGCATAACTTTCGATGAATTTCTTGCCATTGATTGCAGCAAGGATGTCATCAATCTGTTTTTTGTTTGCATCGATCTGCTCCTGCAAGCCATCGATGTCATCATCATAGTCCTTACAAGAAACAAATGTACTTGTGGAGCCAACCATTAAAGCTCCAAACAAGATTGCACTTAGAAACTTTTTGTTCATAATTGAAAAACTTTAAATTTATAAATTTAAAAA
>OGDG01000697.1_pt1 | contig 16513 bp, 15 predicted proteins | sample 1570391 | NCBI WGS metagenome assembly OGDG01 (sample SAMEA2582186, study PRJEB24529) | metagenome | biome: Human gut stool | place: China | collected 2011 | reverse complement strand
CAGTTTTGCGGGTGTGGCGGAATTGGCAGACGCACTTGACTCAAAATCAAGCGGGAAACCGTGCCGGTTCGAGTCCGGCCTTCGGCACCAAGTGATGCAATAATTAGCTGCCTAAGGGTGGCTTTTTTTCTGTCCATTTCCGTCCAAATTCGTCCATATCCGCCTGTAATTCAAAGATAATTTATTTTTCAGTAATAACCATTTTTATTTTGTGGCATTTCCGTGTTGGTCATTTTTCATCCATTGACATCCACACGATTTGGGGGGCAAAAAAGGGGGCAAACCCGGTTCGATAGAGGAGTGACCCCCAAATGGCGCTTACAGATCTCGCAATCCGGCATGCCAGGCCGCTTGGCAAGGCATACAGGCTCTCTGACTGTCACGGTCTTTACATTCAGGTTAACCCCAGCGGATCTAAGCTGTGGTATCTGAAATTTCGCTTTGGAAACAAAGAGAACCGTATGGCATTAGGCCCTTATCCGCTTATTTCACTCGCACTGGCAAGGGAGAAGCAAGCAGATATAAGAAGGCTGATTTTAGAAGGCATTAATCCGGCGGAAAAACGCAGAGAGGAAAAGCGGGGTGGAGAGCCCCTTTATACGTTCGAGTCCGTGGCTCGCGAATGGGTCACCAGCAACGTTAACTGGTCGGTGAAACATAAGAAGCGGGTGCTGCGTTATTTCGAGCTTTACGTCTTTCCCACGAACGGCGGTTGCGACATCACCAAAATGAAGGTCAAAGACCTGTTGGTACCCATCAAAGAGGTGGAGAAAGCGGGCAAACTGGATGTTGCTTCCCGGCTTCAGCAGCGCACTGCCTGCGTGATGCGCTACGCCGTCCAGAACGGCATCATCGATCATAACCCCGCATCGGATTTAACTGGCGCGGTCTCCACGCCCAAAGCACGTCACCATCCCGCGCTGGATTTGAATCTTATCCCTGATTTCCTGGAAAGAGTCGACGATTTCAAAGGCCGTCAACTGACTCAACTGGCGGTAAAGCTGGCGCTGTTGCTGTTTATCCGCTCCAGCGAACTGCGCTTTGCCCGCTGGGATGAAATTGACCTGCATAACGCCATGTGGACCATCCCCGCTGAGCGTGAGCCGATCCCCGGCGTTAAGTACTCTGCGCGTGGCGCGAAGATGCGTTCTCCTCACCTGGTACCTCTGTCGCATCAGGCCATCGAACTGCTGCACGAGGTGCGGCAGCATTGCCGACCGGGAACTGAACTGGTTTTCCCCGGCTACCAAAATTACCGTAAACTGATGAGCGAAAACGCCATCAACAAAGCGCTGCGGGTGATGGACTACGACACTCAGAAAGACGTCTGCGGCCACGGTTTTCGCATAATGGCCTGTAGCGTGTTGGTGGAGTCGGGCCTGTGGTCAAGCGACGCAGTAGAGTTCCAGATGAGCCATCAGGAGCGCAAGCGCGTTCGTGCGGCGTATATCCATAAGGTGCAGCATCTCGAAGAGCGTCGGGAGATGATGCAGTGGTGGGCGGATTATCTGGATGCAAACCGGTTCAGGCATGTGGTTCCCTATGGCTTTAAAAGCAGCCGGTGGGCACACTTGACCATATAAGTTTCCAGGAACGCAATGACCGGCAACTGGAGGAACTGAAAGCCAGAATACTGGCTGACTCGGAATAGCTGACAGCGTCTGAATTATCGGCAAAAGCGGGTTTCCGTTCTGCCTATCCTGAGGCAGGTCGCAAGGGGTGGAAAGCTGTCGGGAAGATTTTCTCGCTGAAGGTCGACGGGGGGGGATTTGTACCCTGACTATGTCTTGGATGAGAAAATGCGGCCTCTGAAGGTTGTCAGGCTGATCCTCTCGCTGTTCAAAGAACGTAAGACCTCGTGGGGGTTGGCTATCTGGTTTGGCTCGGCTAATCGCAGGTTGCGCAGCGGGAGGCCGAAAGATCTGCTGCTATCAAAGTCAGAGTTGGTACTGCTAGCGGCGCAGGATGAGGCTGCGTCGGGGGAGTAGGTTGCAGGATAAGGTAGAGATTAAGTTGGGAATGGTGCTTCACTGGCATCACGAACAAGCTTCTTTAGCGGCATTTACGAGGTAAAATCCTTTGATGCCCATAGACTTTTATGGAATTGATCGCCTAATTAGACAGCTCTGCACTGTGATGGTAATGCTAAAAATTGGATAAAAATGAAAGTTTGAAATTTATCCCATTCAGTGATACTGTTTATTTATACAGTTATGGGGGGGAATTTAACCTCTTGTAGGTCCTTGGTTTTATGGGATAATAAAACCAATTAATTTACAGGAGTTTTCTTATGCAATTGTTCGCATTACGTGTGTTAATGAGACCGCGCGATCCTGATCTTTTTTCAAAGGGAGCTGTTCAAAAAGACATTGTGCATTTTGAAAATGCCATAGTATCCAGCGCGCAAAAGTTACATCTGACATCATCAACACCCTCGGTTCATAAGAAAACCAGCTACACCTTGAAGTTGAGTATAAAACCCACCGAAGGCGTCATGGCTGGGGTCATATCAAAACAGCAAAAAATTAAAGGACATGATAAGGAGTTTCGCGAGTTCGATGTTGACAATTATCCACCTATCGTATGGATCTGGGATAGAGAAGAGCAAGTGTTATTGGTCGAGAAGAAAACGTCTGTATTCAAGGATGTACATCAAGTTGCTAAGGCATTTGAAGATCTTGCCAACAACGACTATTTGGCTCAATTGGGGCTAAGAGTATTTATCGAAGCTTGTCTTGAAATGGAAGACTTTTGGTCAGAATATCATAGACTCCAGTTTATTGATAAAGTTAGTTTTACGTTGATTACTCCGAATATTTTTGGAAGTAGCAAGCAAGCCTTAACTGATGATTTGCGCAAGCTTGAGGCTGATACTAATGCAAATGCTGTAACCACAACATTTGAAAACAAGGATGGTAATTTAAAGCTTAAAGGTTCTCATTGGGCATCTATTCTTGTTGATTGGGTAAAAGATGGTGGTGGTTCTTGGGTGATTAAAGGTCGAAAAACACTAAAGTCAAAACCTACAACTGTATCCAGTAATCAAACGGCTAAGATAGTGCTTGTCGAAGGTGAGATCTCAGAAATTCAGTTAGATGGTTACTCCCCAAGTGATATCAAAGAAATCATAGCGTTACATCAAAACAGGTACACGTACAAAAATGAAGAATCTAGGCGTCTGGATTAAAGCTATAGCTCTATTCATATTATGCTTAGCGTTATCGTCTACCGATAAGCAGGTTTATAACATGCTTGAGCAGGCATCGGCAGGGGTGATTGGCTCAATTCTTGGAGGGATTACTGCAGGAATCTCTGTAATTTTTGGCATTCTGGCGATCATCAATAAGGGGCAAAAACGCTCAAGTTTTATAAGTTACTTGGGAAGTTTAGAGGCTGATCTGAAATTAATTGTGATCTGCTTAGGCGCAACAATTTTTTTGCCGTACCTTCGAAATTATGACTTACCTCTAATAAATTATCCCAAGCATGAGTTGATTCCTTCTAAGGATAAGTTATTTACTGCGGCGGAGCTGTTTGCGGTAGTGCTGTCTCTTAATCTCATTGTTGAAGTGATAAGTTGCATGATTTTAGTAGTTAAACAAAGCCTGAAAACGGAATCTTGATAAGATTACTTTGATTGTTCCATTGCTAATTATTTGAATTTCAATGATAAAATATGGTGGATTTATCACTAACCATGATTTTGTGGTCAATGATGATTTTATAAAGTCTCTTAACAATGACTTTTGGACTGACCCCACCTCGGTAGACGATCCTGCCCTATAGTTGGACTGACCCCACGACAGTAGACAAAACCTGTCCTCACGATGAGGCCTGTTCGAAGGCTTCCGGACTGACGCCGCCGAGGTGACTGTGACGCCGGGCCCGGTTGTAGAACACTTCAATGTAATCGAAGATATCCGTCCGGGCCAGATCCCGGATTTTGTATATTCTCTTCCTGATGCGTTCTTTTTTCAGTGAACTGAAGAACGATTCGGCCACCGCATTATCCCAGCAGTTGCCACGTCGGCTCATGCTCGGAGCCAGGTTATTGGCCCGGCAGAAGCGCTGCCAGTCGTCACTGCCATACTGGCTACCTTGATCGCTATGTACGATGACCTCGCCGTCCGGTTTTCGACACCAGACGGCCATCATCAGCGCGTCGAGTGCCAGTTCGCGTGAGAGAGTGGGCTTCATCGACCAGCCGACCACGTTGCGGGCGAAGAGATCGATAACCACCGCCAGATACAACTATCCCTGCCAGGTGCGGATATAAGTAATATCGGTGACCCAGACCTGATTGGCCCGGACAACGGTAAACTGCCGCTGCACACGATTAGGCGCAACCACTGAAGGTCTGCCAGCGATACGACGTGGCGCTTTATAGCTGCGCACAGCTTTAATCCGGTTCAGTTGCATGATCCGACCCACCCGGTTTTTACCGCAGGTTTCCCCGATTTCGTTCAGATCGCCATGAACCCGTCTGTAACCGTATACGCCTCCGCTCAGTGAATATGAGTCGCGGATAAGCATCAGCAGACGCTGGTTATCTTTATCACGCGCCGAGACCGGGTTGTGCAGCCACGCATAGAACCCGGCCCAGGCGACATTCAGTACCCGACACATCGTCATCACACCCCATACAGTACGGTGTTCATTGATAAAGCGGTACTTCAGTCGGGCTCTCTTGCAAAGTACCGCGCGGCCTTTTTCAGGATACCCCGTTCTTTTTCGGTGCGTTTTAGCTGTGCCCGGAGTTTCAGGATTTCGCTTTTGGCTTCCAGTAAATCCCGGGCATGCTGTTCGCTGTTATCAGGCTTGATAACCTGTAGCCACTTGTAGAGGCTGTGCGCAGAAACGCCCAGACGGTCGGATACTTCGGCAACGGAATAACCGCGTTCCGTTATCTGACGGACGGCTTCTTCCTTAAATGCAGGTGTAAATCGTGGTGTGCCCATACGCTCCACCTTATAGGGCAGGAGCGTCTACCGGGGCGGGGTCAGTCCAACAGACCAGATAAGGTGCGGTTAAGAGCCTATCATGCAACGGCATGAAAACCACTCCATAAAGCGGGTAGACGTGGCGGGGCTACGAGCGCACGTTAATGGGTTAAAATGAGTTTCACATCTTCGTTAGATGTCTGTGGTTTTTGCTTACGTTGGAGGTCCATGTTTACCTCGGCTTTGGTGAGATGATGTGTTTCATCATGAGGTCTAGGTGATAAGAGAATGTGCTAATAGAAATTGCAGCATGAAAACAATGTTTAATTCACGAACTGTGGCATCATTAAGGGACAATAAGGAAAGGGCCGCTTGGCGGCCCACCTTAGCTTCAACGTATAGTGTGTCTGATTAGCAGCAGAGACCAAACTTATCGCGAACGTTTGTCCTCGTTTGTTTCAAAAGCCAATGCTGAAAGCATTGTGATTCATTAATTTTTGAAATTTTCAAAAATTAACTTCGCAGTTAAAGCTTCAAAATACTACAACTATTCATAGGGGGTTCGCAACTCTTTTCTGTAAAGAATTTGCTCGAGGTTTTTATTTCCTAGCCAGTTAAAAAACACCACCTTACCTCTGAAAAAATTGATAGTCTGCTGTATTTCAGCCGTTGGCTTCGCTTTTTTCCCTGAAGGAAAAAAAGCTCTATAGGCTTTAATTTTATATTTATCATCAAGAACAGGACAAGATAATACATCGGATATCAACAATGTCATTTCGCAAACATTTTTATTGCTTGCATTATCTATGAATTTATCAAGTATCATATTCTCGATCTTTTCAATAAGATCCGCACAATCATTCCGCCCATGTATATAATACAAAATACTGCAAATTACAAAATAACTTAACCCCTCAGAGTCATTCATTCTAGAATCAATGAAATCAATCAAATAACTTTGATCGAAATAATATTCACCGCCCAATTCCTTTAAAGCGATAAGAATATTAGAAAACTCAACATATCCACCACCTGAATAACTAAGAATATTCTTCAAAGACAATGCAACTTCATCCAAAAGATTTTTCTTTAATATCTCTTTGATATCATCATCGAATCTCTCAGCAAATGCATTTACTTCTAATATTATTTGACAAGCTACATATGTTGGTCTAACTCTATTATCCATGGAGTAAACAAAAAAAATAACTTCTAATTGTACAGATATGAATCTCATTAGTTTTAAATATCTTTTTTCATCATAAGTATAGAGAGATAGTATTTTTAACAATGAAAATAATTTTTTCTTCAATGCCATTAATAGATAACTCGAAACTTGGTCAAAAGTTATTTCATTTCTTTTAATAACAACTTTTATAGATTTTATAATTTCTCCAGCACGGCTGAATTTTTTCTTTCTTTTATCTAACAAAAAAACACTATCTATTTTCTCTAAGTCACCTTCCTTATTTTTTATAGAAATTAATCTATTAATTTCATACATTGATTCGACATCTACAATATCACTATATACGTCGTCAATGACTTGCTTCAATTCATATTTTGCTATCGTTAACCCTGTAATAAATGGTCTTGCAGTTGTTTCTTTTTTTGATTCATTCAAATAAAGCTTATAATGTTCTAGTTCAGAAGATAGTACCATTTCAATCTTTGAGAGATTAATCTCATCAGAAACAAAGATAAAATAGTCATCAACATATCTTTTAATTACATAATCGTCATTAAAATTAAGATTAAACAACTTTCTCAACTTCTCAATGATGTTTAAATCTATTCTTTGCAGAATGATTTCCGCATAGATTCTTGAAACCTCAGGGCCGATCAATATTCCATTCGTCTCCCCATGATTAAAATCTCTGAAAAGTTTATCAAGAGCCCCCTCAAAATGAGTACTATCCGTATTCTCTTTTGCATATTTTTTATTTTTAACAGCCCAAGCTAAACTATGAGTGTAAATATGTGAAAAACATTTAGATATATCAAACTTCACCATGTATTCGTACTTCCTTTCAAGGCGGTGAAATTCAAAAGATTCATAGAATTTATAAAGAAAAGGATATTTCTTATAAGAAAAATATGATGAAGCAGTCTGACTTTGCAAGTCGAAGCCGTCGACCACTAAATCAACCCCCCCATCTTTTAATCTAACCCTATCCTTTAAGAAGTCTTTTTCATAATAGTAAGTTCCGATCTTATTGGGATATCTTAGAGAAATATCACTTCTGGAACATAAATGAATTATAAAGTGTTCATATTGCTTATAAAAATGACATATTTTGAGTTGATGTGCCGGATGTATAATTGCCAAGCTACGGAAGTTCGCTTGGCCTTTTTTTATTTTGTATGTGTACGGAACAGTAGTTTTAAAATTTTCATATGAGAATAAGTCCTTGAATTCGCATGGCAAATCATCCCTGCTTATAATATGATAAAAATCTTCATTAGAAAAAAGGATAGGAACTTCATAAGGTAATACGTCGGTTAGTAGAACCCTATTATAATCACCTTTTTTTATTTTTATTTTTATTTTCATTTACCAACATCTCCTTATGTCATTTATCTCTTTAAAAGTAAAACTTACTTTTCTTCTATTATTAAAACCACTCAAAAAAGAATACTTCCTTAATGATCTTAATAAGTCTCTATCTCCCTTGCTTATTAATTGACTTCCTAAGCTACCACGGCATGAAAATAACATTTTATTTTTAAATAAATCTAAAATTTTAAGTTGATCATACGATCTGATATGCAAGTAGTTATAATACACACCACTATATAGTGGCGAGCTTTCTTCATCAGAAACTTTTTTAGCCTTTTCAAGTATAACATTAGAAGTAAGAAACTTTATTCTTTTCTCCAAAAGAGCGAAATTATTCGTATTGCAATAATCTTTTAAAGAAAGAACAATTTTTCTTTTTAATTTAAGTATTTTCTTTTTTGAAATTGTAACTTTAACATCTCGCTTATCAGAAGCTTTTATTTTCCCGCTTCTAACACAAAAACAATACCCTAAATAATTGAACTCATTGGCCACCATCCCTTTTTCATTATTATGGATATCTATTTCTCTGCATTTTGAAATGTTAAAGTCTAGATTTTCTGGCAAAAATCCCTTAAAGAAATTTTGAAAATCATTTATTTTCTCACACGTAAAAATAATAATATCATCTACATAGCGTGCATAGTAGAAAACACTTTTAGTACGTTTAACCTTATCATCAAAATCTTCAAGATAAAGCTCAGCCATGGTGGCACTTAAACCGATTCCTCTTGGAACACCTGACTCAGTAGATAGGTGAGATAACTCAAAAAAACGCTTTATCAACCTTTTCGTTTTATAGGAAACAATTGAGGATTTTGCTATTTTGTCCAAAATTTTATTTTTATTAATACTTTCGTAAAAATCTTTAATATCTAACTTATATACAAAAAAGGGGACAGGTTCTTCAAGCATGCAGATGACATGTCTTACAATATCATTTCTATCTGATTGTTTGACACCATAGATTCTCTTGAGATTATCATTTGCTTTCCTTAAAGCTAGTATGTCTTTGAATTCATTGGGGATAATAACCTTTTTATTATTTATGCTTGCAAAGGAAAACTTGCCAAAACTAAACTTATCGTCATTTATGATTTGTGATAATTTTATCATTTCACTTTCATAATCTTCCCTATCAATATTTCTGAGGAATTTTTTAGGATCTTCTTTATACAAAAGTCTCAAAAGGTTTCTTGGCGAGAATGTTTGATCCAGCATTATTCATCCTAATATCTTTTCTGAGTGCCAATTTAACATTTATTTGCGTTTTGAATAGTAAACAGCATGGTTATAAACGTCTCGGATTTTATTCTTGTCGCTGTGAGCAAGTTGCATATCAATCCATGTAGACTCACATCCATATTCATGTAAAATCGTTGACATCGTGTTTCTAAATCCGTGCCCAGTCACTTTTCCTCCATATCCAATACGCTTGATCAACTGGTTGATGCTAGCCTCACTCATAGGCTTGTTCGGATTGATATGTCCCGGAAAAACATAACGATAGTTCCCTGACATGATCTTCAGTTCATTGAGTAAATCTAACGCCTGAGTCGACAATGGCACAAGATGTGACCTGCGCATTTTCATCCTTTCAGTAGGAATTTCCCAAATTGCGTAATCCAGATCAAATTCTTGCCATAATGCTGCACGTAATTCAATGTTTCTCACACCCGTAATCATGAGTAATTTCGTAGCAGCTTGTACAAGCCGACTGCCTGTGTAACTGTCTAGGGCACGCAGAAATTCGGGTATCTAATCAGCTTTTAGGAAGGGGAAATGATTGGATTGGTGTACTTCGAGAGCGCTAGAGAGATCTGCAGCAAGATTAAACTCAGCTCTCCAAGTAGCTATGGCATAACGAAACACTTCTGAACAGCGCTGTCGCGCTTTGCGCATCTTCTCTAACGCCCCGCGTTTTTCAATTTTATGCAGCACATTAAGCAGTTCTAGCGGTTTAATCTCTCCCACTTTCCTTGTTCCAACATAAGGGAAAATGTTGTTTTTAAACGTTTCTATGATGTCTGATACATATCCTGTCGAGCATTTAGCAGATTTAAGTTGATGCTACTCTCTGGCTATCTTTTCGAAAGCGTTCTCTGACTCTCTTTGCAGAGCCAGCTTTTGCTCTTTTCGAACCTCACTAGGGTTCTTTCCTTCTGCAACAAGTTTTCGAGCTTCATCGCGACGAGAGCGAGCATCGGCAAGGTTGATTGTCGGATACACACCAGGCGAGATCATTTTGGGCTTACCGACATAGCGATAGAGGAACCGCCAGCTTTTGCTTCTATTAGGTTCTATAAGCAATGACAAGCTTTGCCCATCCCCAAGCGTATAGGGTTTATCTTCGGGCTTAGTGCAGTGGATCTGCATATCATTGTAAGGCGTGTGTATAGGAATCCAGGACTGAACAAGGACATATACACAATCCTAAATACATTAAGTATATGATTTACTTGAAAATTATGGGCGGAGATGGACTGAAGAGCAGTAAAATCGTTATAAATCAGGGTAGTTATGGATGAATACGGACGTTTGGGGAAGTTGAAATGGTGCCGATAATAGGAGTCGAACCTACGACCTTCGCATTACGAATGCGCTGCTCTACCAACTGAGCTATATCGGCCCTGCAAGAGGTGTTCACGAGCGTGAATCACGAGGCAAAAGGTTAGAACTTAGCGGGCGATGCGTCAATAGCCAGTGGAATCAACTGCCTATTTTTGCATCGCCCGTTCTCATTTACGCACGAATGGTATCGTCGCCGAAACCAATCCACTTATAGGTGGTTAACGCTTCCAGCCCCATCGGGCCGCGGGCGTGCAGCTTCTGGGTGCTGACCGCCACTTCCGCGCCGAGGCCGAACTGGCCGCCGTCGGTGAAGCGCGTGGAGGCATTCACATATACCGCGGAAGAGTCCACTTCATTGATAAAGCGGTTGGCGTTACGCAGGGTGCGGGTCAGGATGGCGTCGGAGTGCTGGGTGCCATGTTCGCGGATATGGGCGATAGCCTCATCCATATCAGCCACCACTTTGACGTTCAGATCCAGCGACAGATACTCGTCGTCATACTGCTCCGCTTTCACCGGCTCGACCTTCGCTGGGCCGTTTTGCAGCGCGGGGAGGGCGGAAGGGGCGGCGTGCAGGGTGACGCCGCTCTCGGCCATCTGCTTGCTCAACGCCGGCAGGAAGGTATCGGCGATGTTGCGGTGCACCAGCAGCGTTTCCACGGTATTGCAGGTGCTCGGCCGCTGGGTCTTGGCGTTGACGATGATCTTCAGCGCGGGGGCGATCTCGGCGGTTTCATCCACGAAGATATGGCACACGCCAATCCCACCGGTGATCACCGGGATCGTTGACTGCTCACGGCACAGCTTGTGCAGGCCCGCGCCGCCGCGAGGGATCAGCATATCGATGTATTTATCCATCTTCAGCATTTCGCCCACCAGCGCGCGATCCGGGCTCTCGATAGCCTGTACCGCGGCGGCCGGCAGACCGCACTCCTGCAGCGCCTGCTGGATCACCTTCACCGTGGCGGCGTTGGTGCGCCAGGTCTCTTTCCCGCCGCGCAGGATCGCCGCGTTGCCGGTTTTCAGACACAGGGAGGCGACGTCGACCGTCACGTTAGGACGCGCTTCATAAATCACGCCAATCACCCCCAGCGGGACGCGGCGACGTTCAATACGCAGACCGCTGTCCAGCAGCCCGCCGTCGATCCCCTGGCCGACCGGATCGGCCAGATTGCACACCTGGCGCACATCGCTGGCGATGCCGCTCAGACGCGCCGGGGTCAGCGCGAGGCGATCGAGCATCGCTTCACTCAGGCCATTGGCGCGAGCTTCGGCTAAATCTTCCGCGTTGGCGCGCAGAATATCGTCGGTCTGCGCTTCCAGATAATCGGCGATCTTTTCCAGTACCTGATTCTTTTCCCGGCTGGAGAGTAACGCCAGCTGCCAGGAGGCCGCTTTGGCGGCAATGCCCATTTGTTCCAGCATTTTCAGCTCCTTAACGGATGATCATATCATCGCGGTGGACGGCCACCGGGCCGTATTCATAGCCCAGAATGGCATCGATTTGCTGCGAGTGCTGGCCGGCGATAAGGCGCAGCGCATCGCTGTTGTAGCGGCTGACGCCGTGAGCGATGTCGCGTCCTTCGCTATTGCGGATGCGGATCACTTCGCCGCGGGAGAAGTTGCCGCTGACGATTTTGATCCCTTTTGGCAATAGCGAGCTGCCTCTTTCGAGGATCGCCTGGGTCGCGCCCGCATCGACGGTGATTTCCCCCGCCGGCGGCGCGCCGAAGATCCAGCGCTTACGGTTCTCCAGCGGAGACTCCTGGGCGTGGAAGCAGGTACCTACCGGCAGGCCTGCCATGGCATGGCCGATGACGTCCGGACGGTTCCCGGCAGCGATGATGGTATCAATCCCCGCCCGGCAGGCGACGTCCGCGGCCTGCAGCTTGGTGCCCATGCCGCCGGTGCCGAGTCCGGAGACGCTATCGCCGGCGATGGCGCGCAGCGCGTCGTCGATGCCGTAGACGTCTTTAATCAGCTCCGCCTGCGGGTTGCTGCGCGGGTCGGCGGTGAACAGGCCTGGCTGGTCGGTTAACAGCAGCAGCTTATCCGCCCCGGCGAGGATCGCGGCCAGCGCGGAGAGATTGTCGTTATCGCCCACTTTGATTTCCGCGGTGGCGACGGCGTCGTTTTCGTTAATGACCGGGACGATGCTGTTATCCAGCAGCGCGCGCAGTGTGTCGCGGGCGTTGAGGAACCGTTCTCTGTCTTCCATGTCGGCGCGGGTCAGCAGCATCTGGCCAACGTGAATGCCATAGATAGAAAACAGCTGTTCCCACAGCTGGATCAGACGGCTTTGTCCCACCGCCGCCAGCAGCTGCTTGGAGGCGATGGTGGCGGGCAGTTCCGGGTAACCAAGGTGCTCGCGCCCGGCGGCAATGGCCCCGGAGGTCACGATGACAATACGGTGTCCCATGGCGTGCAACTGTGCGCACTGGCGCACAAGCTCGACGATATGGGCGCGGTTCAGGCGACGGGACCCGCCTGTTAAAACACTGGTGCCCAGTTTTACCACCAGCGTCTGGCTTTCACTCATGATTCTCTGCCGTTCAAAAGGAATATCGATATCGAGCTGATGTTGTAGCAGGAGTCGGCCCGCTTGCCAACACCCGGGGCGGCGGGCGCGCCATTTTATTGCGCGGGATCGGGCATTCTGGAGAGGGAATGTGACAAAAATATGTCAGATACATTTAAATACTCTTTTTTATAAAAAGTTCCATCTTGTCATAAATATTTAATATCCCGGCGTTAAAAAACCTCCAGTTTTTGATGGGCGAGCGCCCGCAATTGAATAGCGCGTATAAATAAATCACCAGGACTGAATAATGAAAAAGAGTACTCTGGCATTAATGATGATGGGCTTTGTGGCTTCAACAGCGACGCAGGCAGCGGAAGTTTATAATAAGAACGCGAACAAGCTGGATGTGTACGGCAAGATCAAAGCCATGCACTATTTCAGCGACTATGACAGCAAGGATGGCGATCAGACCTACGTGCGTTTCGGTATTAAAGGCGAAACGCAGATTAACGACGACCTGACCGGCTATGGCCGTTGGGAATCTGAATTCTCCGGTAACAAAACCGAGAGCGACTCCAGCCAGAAAACCCGTCTGGCGTTCGCCGGCGTGAAGCTGAAGAACTACGGCTCCTTCGATTACGGTCGTAACCTTGGCGCCCTGTACGACGTGGAAGCCTGGACCGATATGTTCCCGGAATTCGGCGGCGATTCCTCTGCCCAGACCGATAACTTTATGACCAAGCGCGCCAGCGGCCTGGCGACCTACCGCAACACCGACTTCTTCGGTCTGGTGGATGGCCTGGATCTGACCCTGCAGTACCAGGGTAAAAACGAAGGCCGTGAAGCGAAGAAACAGAACGGCGACGGCGTCGGCACCTCGTTAAGCTATGATTTCGGCGGCAGCGACTTCGCCGTCAGCGCAGCCTACACCAGCTCCGACCGTACCAACGATCAGAACCTGCTGGCCCGCGGCCAGGGTTCGAAAGCGGAAGCCTGGGCGACCGGCCTGAAATATGACGCCAACAATATCTACCTGGCGACCATGTACTCTGAAACCCGCAAGATGACCCCGATCAGCGGCGGCTTTGCCAACAAAGCGCAGAACTTTGAAGCGGTGGCGCAGTATCAGTTCGACTTCGGCCTGCGTCCGGCCATCTCCTACCTGCAGTCCAAAGGCAAAGATCTGTACAATAACGGCCGCTATGCCGATAAAGATCTGGTCAAATATATGGACGTTGGCGCGACCTATTACTTCAACCGTAATATGTCCACCTATGTTGATTACAAAATCAACCTGCTGGATGGTAACGACAAATTCTACGAAGACAACGGTATCTCTACCGATAACATCGTCGCCCTGGGCCTGGTTTACCAGTTCTGATGCGCCTGCCCGCCGGTTCCGGCGGGCTTTCCCCCAACCGCCTCGCTGCAGATAAAACAAAACGCTATATCTCGCGGACTAAAATAGCCGTCCGTTTAATGATATAGTCATGGCCAGTCAGTGCTTGCCCGAGGACGTCCATCATGCACCACCATCCGGTTAAATCTTCCCGAATTATCTCCGTCGCCTACGATGACGCCTCCGCCACACTGGAAATCTATTTCTATCACCAGCCGCCATTACAATATACCGGGGTCCCACCGCGTATTTTTCATGATTTTTTACAGGTGGTGTCAAAAGGCCGGTATTATGATGGGGTGATCAAAGGAAAATTTCCCGAACGCAAGCTACGTTAATGTCAAAGTGTGACTGCGGTCATGATACAAAACGTGCCCTAATACCGTACAATATGAAGGGATACTTAAACAGGAGGTTTTATGAGCAGAATGATTCTTGTCCCTATCGATATCTCTGATAAAGAATTTACTGAACGCATTATCAGTCACGTTGAATCGGAAGCGCGGATTGACGACGCCGAGGTGCATTTCCTCACCGTGATCCCTTCTCTGCCCTATTATGCCTCACTGGGAATGGCCTATACCGCTGAGCTTCCCGGCATGGATGAGCTGCGTGAGGGTTCTGAAACGCAATTGAAAGAGATCGCGAAGCAGTTCTCCATCCCGGAAGACCGGATGCATTTTCACGTCGCGGAAGGATCGCCAAAAGATAAAATCCTTGCGCTGGCCAAGTCGCTGCCAGCCGACCTGGTGATCATCGCTTCGCACCGACCGGATATCACAACTTATCTGCTGGGCTCCAACGCCGCCGCGGTGGTTCGTCACGCCGAGTGCTCGGTACTGGTGGTCCGCTAACGCCGCAGCCCGCCGCCCGGCGGGCTTTTTATTTCCGCATCAGCCGCCCCCGCCTGGCTGCTCGCTGCCGAAAGTGCCGGAAAGATGCTGACATTCCGCCCCTGAATCCGTACCATACACGCCACGGTTGCCTGTCAAACCTCAATAATTGCTACGCGCCAGCGCCACGTTGTTCAGCGGCTGGCAGAATGCGTGCTCTTCTGATGCCACACTATGAATTGAGCCACTATTACATGCTGCAAAACCAAGAAATCAGTAAAAAAGAAAAGTACAACATCGATAAGCTGCAGAAACGTCTGCGCCGCAACGTCGGTGAGGCGATTGCCGACTTCAATATGATTGAAGAGGGCGACCGCATTATGGTTTGTCTTTCAGGCGGCAAGGACAGCTATACCATGCTGGAGATCCTGCGCAATCTGCAGAAAAGCGCGCCCATCTCCTTCTCGCTGGTGGCGGTGAACCTCGATCAGAAGCAGCCAGGGTTCCCGGAGCATATTCTGCCGGCGTATCTGGAGCAGCTGGGGGTTGAATACAAGATTGTCGAAGAGAACACCTACGGCATCGTCAAAGAGAAGATCCCGGAAGGAAAAACCACCTGCTCGCTGTGCTCTCGCCTGCGTCGCGGCATCCTCTATCGTACCGCCACCGAGCTCGGGGCGACCAAGATCGCCCTCGGCCATCATCGCGACGATATCCTGCAGACGCTGTTTTTGAATATGTTCTACGGCGGCAAAATGAAAGGGATGCCGCCGAAGCTGATGAGCGACGACGGCAAACACATCGTCATCCGCCCGCTGGCCTACTGCCGCGAAAAGGACATCGAGCGCTTCTCCCAGGCCAAAGGCTTCCCGATTATTCCGTGCAACCTGTGCGGTTCGCAGCCAAACCTGCAGCGCCAGGTGATCGCCGATATGCTCCGCGACTGGGATAAGCGTTATCCTGGGCGCATTGAAACCATGTTCAGCGCGATGCAGAACGTGGTGCCTTCGCACCTGAGCGACGTCAATCTGTTTGATTTTAAAGGTATCACCCACGGTTCAGAGGTGGTGGATGGTGGCGATCTGGCGTTTGACCGGGAAGATATTCCCCTGCAGCCCGCCGGCTGGCAGCCGGAAGAAGAAGACGCCCGTCTCGATGAGCTGCGTCTGAACGTAGTGGAAGTGAAATAACCCTCACGCGTCTCAGGCAGCCGCCTGAGACGCACTCTCCTGCCCTTACTTCAGCAGTCGTACGCGGCAGGATTTACCTTTGATCTTGCCATTTTGTAACTGCTTATACGCCTTCTGCGCCATATTCTGGCGGATCGCCACATAGACGTGGGCAGGGTGGACGGTAATTTTGCCGATATCGGCACCATCAAAGCCCATATCCCCGGTCAGGGCTCCCAGCACATCTCCCGGGCGCATTTTCGCCTTTTTCCCGCCGTCGATACACAGCGTCGCCATCTCCGCCGTCAGCGGCGCGATGGTGTTGCCCGTCGGCGCCGGCAGCCAGTTCAGGGAAAGCTGCAGCATGTCGGCCAGAATAGTGGCGCGCTGCGCCTCTTCCGGCGCACAGAAGCTGATGGCCAGCCCTTGTTCACCGGCGCGGGCGGTACGGCCGATGCGGTGAACATGCACCTCCGGATCCCAGGCCAGCTCGAAGTTCACCACCAGCGCCAGGGATTTG
>OGDG01000680.1_pt1 | contig 16750 bp, 19 predicted proteins | sample 1570391 | NCBI WGS metagenome assembly OGDG01 (sample SAMEA2582186, study PRJEB24529) | metagenome | biome: Human gut stool | place: China | collected 2011 | reverse complement strand
ACCGGTGTTCTTACCCCCACCGCCTGCTTTGACCCAGTGTTTCTGGCAGGTACCACGGTAGCTCGCGCCACCCTTCACAACGAGGATTTTATCCGGCAGTTCGGGCTGTGCATCGGGGATACCATTCAGGTGCGTAAGGCAGGCGATATCATCCCGGAGGTCATCGGGGTCACCCATCATGCGGAGGACGCTGAACCCTACACCATGCCCACGGTCTGCCCCTCCTGCGGTGCGCCGGTGGTGCATCTGGAGGACGAAGCCGCCTTGCGCTGTGTGAACCCGGAGTGCCCGGCACAGGCGCTGCGAAATATCATCCATTTTGCCTCCCGGGATGCTATGGATATCGATGGCTTGGGCGAGGCGGTGGCCACCCAATTGGTGGAAAAAGAGCTGGTGCATTCTGCAGCGGATATCTACACGCTGACCCGGGAACAGCTGCTGGAACTGGATAAATTCAAGGAGAAAAGCGCGGACAACTTGTTACAGGCCATTACGGCTTCCAAGCAGAACAATCTGGATAAGCTTTTGTTCGGCTTTGGCATCCGCAACATTGGCGATAAGGCAGCCGCGCTGCTGGCAGAACATTTCGGCACGCTGCAGGCCATCCGGGAAGCCACCGCAGAGCAGATCAGCCAGATCGACGGTTTTGGCGGCGTGATGGCGCAGAGCGTGGTGGAATTCTTTGCCAAGGAAGGCACCACCGACCTTGTGCACCGCTTGGCAGATGCCGGGGTCAATATGCAGTGGAAGGGCGAACCGAAGGGAGACAAGCTGGCGGGCAAAACGCTGGTGGTCACTGGTACGCTGGAGACCCTCTCCCGCAACGAAGCCGAAGCATTGATCGTGAAAAACGGCGGCAAAGCCAGCGGCTCTGTCTCCAAAAAAACGGCCTATGTGGTGGCTGGTGCGGCGGCGGGCTCCAAGCTGACCAAGGCGCAGGCGCTGGGCGTGCCGGTGCTGACCGAGCAGGAGTTCCTTGCCATGCTGCAAGATGCCCCGGCAGAACAGGAAACGACTTAAAGTGACCTTCCGAATGTCAAAATACAAATAATTTCAAAAGCTTCTGCAACGCTGTTGCAGGGGCTTTTTTGTTTGATTGTTCCCAGTTCTAAGAACGCGCAAAGCGCATACAATGCTAGCACAAAGCTTTCGTGGAAGGAGAAACCAAAGTGGACGAGTATTACCGGGCTGTCAAAGCCCTTCCCGCTTGGCTGGCAGCACCGCTGGCACAGCTGCCTGCACAAACGGCAGTGCGCGTGCATGAGCTGCGGCTGCGTATAGGCTGTGCGGTCACGTTTACCGTACAAGGACGGCAATGCGCTGCTTCAGTTTTGCCGGGTTGTCCACCGGCATTGGCTGCAATGCGGCTGGATGCGCTGCAGATAGAGGAGATCTTCTACACCCTTTGCAACGGCTCGGTACACACCCATGAAAGGGAGCTTGCCGAGGGCTACCTGACCACTGCCGCCGGCAACCGTGTGGGCGTAGCGGGACAGTTCGTGCAGAGGGAAGGGCAGAGCATTGCGCTGCAAAAGGTCACCTCGCTCAACCTGCGGATCGCACGCAGCTGCGCCATCTGCCTGCCGCCCGAGCTGGACAAGCTCTTGGAGCAGCATTTTACCGGGCTGCTGGTGGTGGGAGAACCCGGCAGCGGCAAGACCACCCTGCTGCGCACCATCGCCCGGACGCTGGCCGAGCGGCAGCGTCTGGTGGCAGTGGTGGACGAGCGGGGTGAACTTTTCCCGCCGGAGCAGCCCCTGCCGCCGCTGGAGCGCGTTGGCGGGGTGGATAAAGCCCGTGCCGTCCAGATGGCGCTGCGCACGCTGGCACCGCAAGTGATCCTGCTGGACGAGCTGGGCAGTCTGGAGGAAACGATGGCACTGGAACAGGGCTTTTTCAGCGGGGTGGACTTTATTGCCAGCATCCATGCGCCGGATGCCGCACAGGCGCAGTGCCGCCCACAGGTGCAGACACTGCTGCAACGCGGGATGCTGCGGCAGCTGGTCGTCCTTGCCGGGCGGGAGACGCCGGGCTGCATCCGGGAGGTGCGTGCCGTATGAGCAGCCTTCTGCGCGGGTTTAGTCTGCTTTTGCTCCCGCTGTGCGGCTGGCTGGCGGGGGACGCAGTACAAGCCAAAACTACCTTGCATCTTGCCGCCTTGCAGCGCACCATCGCGTTATTGCAGCGCATCCGGCAGGAGATACAGTACCGCCGGGCAGACCTGCAAAGCCTCTACCGGCAGCTTTGCCGCGAGGGGGTGTTAGCGCAAACTCACGACGGCACATTGCAGCAGCTGCCTGCACCGGGGCAGCTTTCGGCGACAGAACGCGCCTGCTTCACAGAATGTTTTGGCGGTCTTGGCCGTGCAGAGACCGCACAGGAATGCGAACGGCTGGATTACTATACGGCGCGGTTCGAGGACTATTTGCAGCAGGCACGCCGCGCAGCACAGCGGCAGGCCGGTCTGCCGCACCGTCTGGGACTGGCAGGCGGCATGATGCTGGCGCTGCTCTTTTTGTAAAGGCTGTATGGGACAAAGGAGAATCGGATGGATATCGAGCTTGTGTTTAAAATTGCGGCCATCGGCATCATAGTCGCGGTGCTCAATCAGCTGCTCATCCGCTCCGGGCGGGAGGATCAGGCCATGATGACCACGCTGGCCGGGCTTGTAGTGGTGCTCTCCATTCTCGTCAAGCAGATCAGTGCCCTGTTTACTACTATCCGGTCTCTGTTTGCGCTATGAGCGCGGCAGTTCCGGTACTGACGGCGCTGTTGCTGGCAGCCTTTGCAGGCATTCTATTGCAGCGGTACTCCCCGGCGTTTACACTGCTGCTTTCGCTGGGTGCTGCAGTGTGGCTGCTGCTCCGTCTGGCACAGCCGCTGCGCGGGGTACTGCAAGCATTCGTGCAGCTGGGGCAGCGCACCAATGCGCAAGCATTTTCCTGCCTTTTGCGCAGCGCTGGGATTTTGCTGCTGGCAGATTACGTCCGTACTCTCTGCGAGGAAGCCGGAGCGGATGCCCTTGCATGGTGCGCCGGGCTGGCGGGGCGGTGTCTTGTACTGGCGGCAGTATGGCCGCTGCTGGAACAGATATTCCAGACGATCTGGGGGCTGGTGGGATGAAAAAACGCAGCCTTATCATTTGCGTGGTAATACTGAGCATTCTGTGCAGCAAAACTGCTCTGAAAGCTGCGGCTGCAGAAGTCGCACCGTGGCAGACTTATCTCGAAAAAGCACCTGTGCAGGCCGAGCAGTTTGCGGCAGACCCGCTGGGTACCCTGCTGCGTTTGTTTGCCGCCGAGCCGGTGCAATTGCTGCGGGATGCGCTGCAACAATATGCCGCTATTCTGCTTTTTTTATCGCTTGCAGCCGGGCTGGCATTTCTCTTGCAGGACACTGCCGACAAAGCACTGCTGGAACTGGCTGCTGCCGGTGGCTGTGGCGTTTTATTGTGGCAGGAACTGGACAAGCTTGCCGCCGCGCTGTGTACCCGGATGGCCGGGTGGAAAAGCTATCTGCTGGGCTTTTTGCCGGTATATAGCGGCGTACTGGCGGCTGGCGGGGAGTGGAACGCCGGAGCGGCTGCAAACGGCTTTCTGCTCACGGTGCTGTGTTTTATCGCACAGGCGGTCACTCTCTGGCTGCAGCCGCTGCTGCGCAGCTACCTTGCCATCAGCATGGCCTGCGGCATCAGCTCCCGCAAAAGCCTGTCCGAGGGCTGCACCCTGACCGGGCGGCTGCTGCGGCAGGCTATCGGCTGGGCAGGCAAAGCATTCGCTGCCCTGATGAGTATTCAGCGCGTGGTAACGGTGCAGCTGGATCGTTCAGCCTCCCGTCTGGGACAGCTGCTGACCGGCAGTGTGCCCATCGTGGGGCAGGCGCTGAGCAGCGCGGCAGACGCGGTGTTGGCCGGGATGCAGCTGCTCAAAAGCACCCTTGGTATTGCCGCATTGCTCAGCATCGGGGCAGAGTTTGCGCCCTTGTATCTCGGGCTGCTGGTACATCTGTTTTTTCTGTCCTGCTGTAGCTGGCTTGCCGGGATCGGCGGGCTGGAGCATTGCCATAAGCTGCTGCAATGCTTTGCCGAGGCCGTGCGCTGCATGGCGGCAGTCACGGCCTTGTTTTTCATGTTGTTTGTGGTGGGCATCGCGCTGCTGATGCTGACAGGGGGTGGTTAGATGCAGGCATTTCAGCGGGCTGCGGCAGTGTTCTGCATGGCGTGCATCGGGGCGGAGCTGGTCAGTCTTTTTGGCGGACAAGGCTGGGCTGGCCGGTGCATAAAAGCCGTAGCCGGGCTATATATTTTAGCAGTCCTTCTTGCGCAGCTGCCGTATCTGCCGGGCAGGGTCGCGGCCGCTTTTTCGGGCAATACAGCCCCGGCGGCTCTGTCTGCTATACAGTCGGATGTACTGGAAACGGAGATCTTGACCCAGACCAAAGCCCGGCTGGAGGAGTATTGCGCCGTACAGTGCCGTCAACAGTTCGGGCTGGATATTCGTGTGACAGTCACACTGGAAAAAGCCGGGCAGCAGGTCGTGGTAAAAAAGGCTGTTGCTGCTTTCCCGGCGGGCTGCACCGCCGCCCAAAAGCAGGCAGCGCTCAGCTTTTTGCAGCAGACGCTGGGTGCTCCCACGGCAGCGGAGGAGAGCACACCATGAAAAAGAACGAATTGCTTTCCGTTTTTCGCTCTCTGCAAAGCAGCAAGGGCCGCACTTCGCTGGCGGTGGCTGTCGGTGTGCTGGCAATGCTGCTGCTTTTGCTGTCGGAACTTTTACCCGGTGGCGATACGCAGAAAGCGGCGGCATCCACCGCCCAAACAGCCACCGTCAGCCAGTATCAGACCCAGCTGGAGCAGCAGCTGGAAGGGCTTATCAGCCAATTGCAGGGAGCGGGGCGCACCACGGTCATGGTCACCCTGACCACCGGAGAGGAGACCGTCTATGCGGTGGACACCCAGACCGGGGAGCTGCAGCAGCAGGAGACCCATGTTCTTTTGCAGGATGGCTCTGCGCTTGCCGAGACAACCTATCTGCCGCAGGTCTGCGGGGTCGCCGTGCTGTGTGAGGGCGGGGGAGATGTCCGCATTGCAGCCCGCATCACCGAGCTGCTGCATTCGCTGCTGGATCTGCCCACGAACCGCATCTGTGTGGAACAGCGCAAGCGCTGAGCCGCTGCTTTGATCAAGTACCGAAATAGTTTTACCGAAAACCCAAAGGAGGAAGCGTTTTATGAGAGCACTTTCCAGAAACACCCGCAGGGTCACCGCCCTGACACTGGCGGCGGCACTGGTCATTGCCGTCTACTTAAACTGGCAGTATGCCCGGGCGGACATCACCCCGCAGACAGAGGACGACACCCTCATGGTCTCGGCAGAGCCGGTGGAAGCAGATGCCGAGACCACCATCACGGATGCGCTGCCCACAGAAGCAGAAGCGGCCTCCGGTGCCAGCAAAAACTACGGCGAAGCACAGCTTGTCAGCGTTGCAAACGACAGCGGCACCCGCTTTTTTGAACAGGCCCGTCTCAAGCGGGAAAAGGCACACGATGAAGCCATGGACACCCTGCAAAAGAGTCTGAAGTCCTCCTCCCTGACAGCGGAGGAGAAAAAGGAGTACACCGCACAAATGGCGGCAGGGCTGGAAGATCTGAACGCAGAAAATGAGATCGAGACACTGGTGCGCGCCAAGGGCTTTGCGGACTGCCTATGCTTTTTACAAGCAGGGCGGGCAGACTTGACCGTGATGACGGCAGGCGAGCCACTCACGGCGGCACAGGTGGCGCAGATCCGGGATGTAGTGATGAACAAAAGCAGCGTGACCGCCCAGAATATCACGGTGGTGGAGGTAAAGTAAGCACACTCTATTTATGCGGACACCCCGGCGGCGCAGGTGCAGTTTTTCTTGCAGGCAGAAAGCTGTATGCGCTGCCGGGATGCCATTCCGTGCTGATTTCCATCTTCTTTTCCAAACAAGTATTGAAATTGCCCCCGCATTGATGGTATAATAACTCTATCAAAAATGAATGCTGCGTGCCTTTATGCACCGCACAAGGGCGCGTTTGAACACAAAAGGCGGGCACGGCAGACCGGTTCCAACAATTTGAGACCGCCGCCGGAGCAGCCTTTGGATGGAGGACAGCACAATGGATTTACAGAACATGGATCTTCAGGGCGGCAGCCTTCAGATTTCGACCGAGGTCGTGGGCAAGATCGCCCGCTGCGCCGCACTGGAAGTGGATGGCGTTGCCGAGGTATCCTGCGGCGTGCAGAACAAAAAGCTGAAAAGCCTGCTGGAATCTGCCAGCATCCAGCCGCCTGTGGTGGTGGAGATGCGGGACGGCACAGCCAGCATCACCCTGCACCTGATGATGCAGTTCGGCGCACGGATCCCCTCTGTGGCCGAAAAGGTACAGGAGAACGTCAAGTCTGCTGTACAGAACATGACCAATGTGACGGTCAGCCGCGTGAATCTGGTCATTGCAGGCCTTACCGAAGCGCAGTAACAAATTCAGCAAAAAATCATATCAGAAACGATCCTCCTCCCGGCACGCCCGGCGGGGAGGGTTTGTATTGCGAAAGGAACATTATGGAAAACATTCTGCCCCGTAGAGAAGCCCGTGAAAACGCCTTTTTGCTGGCGTTTTCGCAGACCTTTGGTGACATTCCTCTTGCCGAGGCACTGTCCAATCATGCCGAGAACGATGAAGAGCATCCTGTGGATGCATTCAGCCGTCTGCTGCTGAATGCCTACTATGATCATTCCGCAGAGGTGGATGACGAGATCCGTGCCCATCTGCGCAACTGGACCATGGAGCGTCTGCCCCGCGTCAGCCTGACCGTGCTGCGTCTGGCTGTGGCCGAGATGCTGTTCGGCGGCGAGAACAAGCCCGGCGTTGCCATCAATGAGGCTGTGGAGCTGACCAAGAAGTACGGCGCGGGCGAGGACTACCAGTTTGTGAATGGCCTGCTGGGTGCTGTGGCACGCGACCACGGTCTGAGTGATGAAGCCGTCGCGGAGTCGGCTGAACAGTGAGCCGTTATACGCTCGGGGTCGATACAAGCAACTATGCAACCTCTCTGGCAGTTTTTGATACAGCCGGGGAGGTTGTTTGTGCAAAAAAGCGCTTTTTGCCGGTAAAAGCCGGGCAGCTTGGCCTGCGGCAGAGCGATGCACTGTTCCATCATACGGCGGCTCTGCCGGAGATGCTGCAGGAATTGGCGCAGGAATTCGACCTGACAAAAATAGATGCCGTAGGCGTTTCGCAAAAGCCGCGCCCGGTGGAGGGCAGCTATATGCCCTGTTTTCTGGCTGGTGTCAGCGCCGCAACTGCCTTTGTGGCGGCGCGGGACATTCCGCTGATCTACACCACCCATCAGCAGGGACACGCTGCGGCGGCGCTGTATGCCGCAAAGGGCGAGGCGCTGTTCTCCCAGAAGGTGCTGTTGTTCCATATCTCCGGCGGCACCACGGATCTTTTGCTGTGCGATCAGGTGCGGACCATCACCACCCTTGGCACCAGTACCGATCTGTACGCCGGTCAGGCGGTGGACCGCGTAGGTGTACGACTGGGCTTTGGCTTCCCCGCTGGGGCCGAGGTCTCGCGCCTTGCTGCGCAGTGCACCGAGGAGATCCGCCCAAAATCCAGCGTAAAGGGGCTGCAATGCAGCCTTTCCGGGCTGGAAAACCAATGCAACGCCCTGCTTGCAGCCGGAAAAGCACCGGAATACGTCTGCAAGTACTGCCTGCTCTGTGTGGCAGATACTGTTGTCCGCATGACGAAGGCCGCGCAGAAGGAATACCCCGGCTTGCCGGTGGTCTGTGCCGGCGGCGTGATGAGCAGCGATATCATCCGCACATGGGTGCAGCAGCGTCTGCCGCAGGTCTATTTTGTGCCGGGGCAGTATTCCAGCGATAACGCCATCGGCGTATCCATTCTTGCTGCGCGGGAGGCCGGGCTATGGCTGATGTGATCTCGGTATCAGAGCTGAACCATTATGTCAAAACGCTTCTGGACGTCAACGACGGTCTGTTTGATCTTGCCCTGCGCGGCGAGATCGCAAACTTTGTGCAGAACGCCCGCAGCGGACACTGCTATTTTTCTCTGCGGGACGAAGCCTGCAGCGTGAAAGCAGTGATGTTTCGCACCGATGCCCGCCGTATGGCGTTTCGCCCAGAGGAAGGGATGCGGGTGGTGGTGCGCTGCCGTGCTACCCTTTACGAGCGGGACGGCGCGTTTCAGGTCTATGTGAACGAAATGTTCCCGGACGGTCTGGGCGCGGCACAGCTTGCGCTGGAACAGCTGAAGGCTCGGTTGGAAAAGGAAGGTCTGTTCGACCCCGCACATAAAAAGCCGCTGCCTGCGTACCCCAAATGTATTGGTGTCGTCACCAGTAAAACCGGGGCGGCGCTGCAGGATATCCGCAACGTGATCAGCCGCCGCTGGCCGTCTGTCCGGCTGCTGCTGTGCCCGGTAACGGTGCAGGGCTTTGAAGCCGCCCGGCAGATCGCTGCCGCCATCCACACACTGGATCAGAGCGGGCGGGTGGACGAGATCATTGTGGCACGGGGCGGCGGCAGCAGGGAGGACCTGTGGGTGTTCAACGCTGAGGAGATTGCCCGGGCGGCGTTTCGCTGCAAAACGCCGCTGATCAGCGCTATCGGACACGAGATCGACTACACTCTTCTGGACTTTGTGGCCGACCAGCGTGCACCCACACCGTCCGCTGCCGCAGAGCTTGCAGTGCCGGATCGGGAAGAGCAACAGCGCATTTTAAAAAATATTGAAGAAAATATTCACAAAAATATACAAAAACGGCTCGCGTTGTGTTATAATGGTCTGGAACAATACAACTTTTTGTTGGAGCAGAACGCGCCAGATAAAATCTTACAGCAGTATTCAAGCCGTCTACAGCAGATGCAACAGGCCATTCAGACGCGGCAAAAAGTGCGTATGAATGATAAAAACGTGCAGCTGCAGCACGCGGCTGCACTGGCGTCATCACTGGATCCGTACCGTGTGCTGGCTCGCGGCTATGCTCTGGTGACCGATGCAAAAGGCAAGGTCTGCACCATGGAGCAGCTGCAGCCGGAGCAGACCATCTGCGTGCGCAGCCGGCAATATCAGGCACGATGCCGTGTAGAAACGGTGGAGGAGATCAATGAGAGCACCCAAAAGCTTTGAAGAAGGAATGGATCGGCTGAACGCGATCCTTGCGCAGATGCAGCAGGAGGATACCTCGCTGGCAGATTCCGTCAAGCTGTATGCGGAAGCTGCCACCCTGATGCAGTACTGCCACGCGACACTGGAAAAAACGTCGCTGCAGATCGAGGAGATCAATGCAAGGCTCGCACAGACCGTAGAAGCACCACAGGAGCAGGAGGAAGAATAATGGAATACAAGGCGCAATATCAGGAATATCTGCTGCAGGCTACGGCTGCACTGGATGCTGCCAGTGCCCGTTTTCTGCCCGAGGAATCGGAGGTGTGCAGAGCAGCCCGCTATAGTCTGCTGGGCGGCGGAAAGCGCATCCGCGCAATTCTGACGCTCAGCGTTTGCGATATGCTGGGCGGTGAGATGCAGGCGGCCGCACAGTTTGCAACAGCTGTGGAGATGCTGCATTGCTACTCGCTGATCCACGACGATCTGCCCTGCATGGACAATGATGATCTGCGCAGGGGACGCCCTTCCTGCCACAAAGCCTTCAGCGAGTCAACGGCAATGCTTGCCGGTGATGTGCTGCTGACCGAGGCCTTTGAGGTGATCGCCAATGCGCCCGCTGCACCGCAGATCTGCGTAGCAGCCGCCCGTGCGCTGGGCGCAGGTGCCGGCAGCTGCGGCATGGTCTACGGACAGGAGCTGGATCTGAAATATGAAGCGCTGGCAGCCACCGAGGAACAGCTGCGCCTTATCCATCGCAACAAGACCGGTGCGCTGATCAACGCCGCCGTCCAGATGGGCGCTGCTGCGGCCGGTGCAGCACCGCAGCAGTGCGAGATACTGGCCTCCTACGCATACGGGCTGGGACTGGTGTTCCAGATCGTGGACGATGTGCTGGATGTTACCAGCACTCCAGAGCAGCTGGGCAAGCCCATTGGCAGCGACAGTGAAAACGGTAAGACCACCTTTGTCACTCTGTACGGAGTGGACGGTGCAATGGCGCTGGCGCAAAAGCTGAACGAGCAGATCTGTAGTGATCTGCAGCAGCATTTTGGTGCAAAGGCGGCTTTCCTGCAGCAGCTGGCACAGCAGCTTCTGGTGCGCAAAAACTAAAGAAAAAGGAATACAGATATGCAGCTTATTCAAAACATCTTATCGGCCAATCAGATCTTGACCGCATCGCTTCTCAGTTGGTTCGTTGCACAGGTATTAAAGACGATCATCAACTTTATTCTGCTGGGCAAGTTTCAGCTGGAGCGGATGTGGGGCGATGGCGGTATGCCCAGCGCACACAGTGCGACCGTCTGTGCTATGGCCATTGTTACTGGGCGCAGCGCTGGGGTCTCCTCGCCCATTTTTGCGGTGGCCTGCGTGGTGGCTATTATCACCATGCACGATGCTATGGGCGTCCGGCACGAGACCGGCGAGCAGGCAAAGGTGCTGAACCAGATGATCGCCCAGTGGATCGATGTGAGCGAGAAAAACGCTCCCTTTTTGCAGAATATGCATCTGAAGGAAATGGTCGGCCACACGCCGCTGCAGGTCGTGGCAGGCGTGCTGCTCGGCTCGCTGGTGGGCTTTTTGTTCCCAGTCGTGTGATGAAATGCGGCCTTCTGCAGAAGCTGCTTTGTATTTGCGACAGAGCAGCGCAGAATGGCTGCGGTAGAAAAAGCGAAAGAACAAACGCATAAAGGACGTGTGAATATGGAATCGTTGCTGGACAAGATCGATCAGCCCAGCGATCTTAAAAAGCTGAATGCACAGCAGGTGGAGAAGCTTTGCGCGGAGATACGGCATTTTATGCTGGAGAATATCTCCAAGACCGGTGGACATCTGGCCTCTAATCTTGGCACTGTAGAGCTGACCGTGGCACTGCACCGAGTGCTGGAAACGCCGAAGGATAAGATCGTATTTGATGTGGGACATCAGTGCTACACCCACAAGCTGCTTACCGGACGCCGGAAGCAGTTTGACCATTTGCGGCAGCTGGATGGCATTTCCGGCTTCCCAAACCCCAACGAAAGTGTGCACGATGCCTTTATTGCCGGACATGGCAATACAGCACTTTCGCTGGCCATTGGCATGGCATGGGCAAAAAAGATCAAGCATGAGCCCGGACTTGTGGTGGCACTGATTGGTGATGGCGCCTTTACCGGCGGCATGGTGTACGAGGGCATGAACAACATCGGCGGGCTGGACAATCTGCTTGTGATCCTGAATGATAACAAGATGTCCATCTCCAAAAATGTAGGTGCGCTGGCGCGGTATTTGACCCATCTGCGCACGACTACGGCATATTACGACGCCAAGGACAATGTGCGCAGCTTTCTGGACGGTGTGCCATTGATCGGCCCGCCGATGAAAAAATCGCTGATGGGCGCAAAAACACTGGTGCGCCGCGCTATGTACCACTCCACTATGTTTGAGGATATGGGCTTTGAGTACATCGGCCCGGTAGACGGCCATAATGTGGAAGAGCTGGAGCGCACTCTGCGCTCGATCTACCAGCGGCCGGGTCCGCACTTTTTGCACGTTGTGACCAAAAAGGGCAAGGGCTATCAGCCGGCAGAGATGAACCCGGGCAACTATCACGGTGTATCTGCCTTTGACCCGGATGGAATGCCGGACCCGGAGGTTGCGCCGAAGGAGTCCTTCTCCACAGTTTTCGGTAAGCTGCTGGTGCAGGAGGGAACACAAAACCCGAAGCTCTGTGCGATCACTGCTGCCATGAAGTACGGCACCGGACTGCAGTTCTTTGCTCACCGCCACCCGCAGCGCTTTTTTGATGTGGGTATGGCAGAGCAGCACGCTGTTACTTTTGCGGCAGGCCTTGCCAGTCAGGGAATGCTGCCGGTGGTGTGCATCTACTCCACCTTCCTGCAACGCTCCTATGATCAGATCATCCATGATGTCAATCTGCTAAAGGAAAATGTGCTCTTTGCCATTGACCGTGCGGGCTTTGTTCCCGCAGACGGCGAGACCCATCAGGGCATCTACGATACAGCCTTCCTCAGCCAGCTTAACATCCCGGTCTATGCGCCTTCCAACTACGAAGAACTGCAATACTGGCTGCACTATCTGCTGCAGGATACAATCTCCGGCCCTCGTGCCATCCGCTACCCCCGCGGCGGCGAGAACACAAAGCTGGCGCAGTATCCCTGCACAAAGCAGGAGTACGACTTTTTGCAGCAGCTGCCCGGGGCAGAGATCCTTCTGGTCAGCTATGCAGACGAGCTGGAGGATCTGCTGGATGCTGCCGACCAATTGAACGCTGCATCGCAAAATGCGGATGTTCTAAAACTTGTAAAGATATATCCCTTTACAGATAAACTTATCGATGCTGTGTCGAAATATAAAATCGTGCTGTTTGCAGAGGAGTGCGTTGCTGCCGGCGGGATCGGTGAGCATCTGGCTTACGCTTTGCAGCAAAACGGCTGGAATGGCCGCTTTTTGCACTGTGCTGTCCGCACAGCCTGTCTGCCTCATGCAACCGTCCCGCAGATCAAGCAATGCACCGGTCTGGATGCTGCGGATATTGTGCAGGCAGTCCGGGCTGCCCTCACGAAAGGAGAAAACGAGCTGTGAAAATTCGGTTGGACCAATATCTTGTGCAGAACGGACTTGTGCAGAGCCGGGAGCGCGCCAAAGCTTTGATCATGGCCGGTGTGGTTTTTGTTAACCAGCAAAAGGTGGACAAGGCCGGCGAGATGATCAAGGAGGACGCAGTTGTTGAGGTGCGTGGCCACGATATCGGCTATGTCAGCCGCGGCGGCCTGAAGCTGGAAAAGGCTATGAAGTGCTTCCCGCTTACCCCTGACGGCAAAGTGTGCATGGACATCGGTGCGTCCACCGGCGGCTTTACCGACTGTATGCTGCAAAATGGCGCAGTGAAGGTGTATGCCGTGGATGTTGGCTACGGTCAGCTGGCATGGAGCCTGCGGACGGATGAACGCGTGGTAAACATGGAACGCACGAACATCCGCTATGTCACGCCGGAGGATCTGGCAGAGCCCATTGAGTTTTTCAGTGTGGATGTTTCCTTTATTTCTCTGCATCACATCTTCCCGGTGGCGCAGCGCATCACCACCCCGGACGCTATGGGCGTCTGTCTGGTGAAGCCGCAGTTTGAGGCAGGCCGCGAGAAGGTGGGCAAAAACGGCGTGGTACGCGACCCTGCGGTGCATCGTGAGGTACTGCACAATGCCATGTCTTATGCTGCAGAAAACGGCTTTGTGGTGCGCGGGCTGGATTACAGCCCGGTCAAGGGGCCGGAGGGGAATATCGAGTATCTGATGTTTGTGCAGAAGAGCGATCAGCCCGCAGTGCTGGATGATGAAGCTGCCGCACAGGTGGTGGCGGCAAGCCATACCACACTGGATCGCTGAGGCTCAGCCGTCAGCAAAGGAGAAGCCGGTATGACGATCTACATTTCGCCCAATCCGGGCAAGACCTCCGCAAGCGAGATCGCGCTGCGTGCGGCGCAGATCCTGCTGACCCACGGTGCCAGGGTGCTGATGCAGACCGACCTCAAGGTTGTGTGCGACACGATGGGCGTGGAGTATCTGCCGCAGGAGGAATGCCTCGAAAAAACGGATGTCATCCTGACCATCGGCGGGGATGGCACCATCCTGCACGAAGCAAATCTTTCGCTCCGGTACGCAAAGCCCATCCTCGGCATCAATCTGGGACGCTGCGGTTTTCTGGCCACCTGCGAGATCGGCGAAATGGAAACAAAGCTGGCCGCCGTGGCACGTGGCGAGTTTCAGATGGACAACCGGATGCTTTTATATGCCCGGGTGCTTGGTCAGGATGGCTGGGAAGGTCATGCCCTAAACGATGTGGTGGTGACCAAGGGGCGCTTGCAGCAGGCCATCGACTTCAGCATTTACTGCGATGATATTCTGGTAGAGCACTACCGGGGCGATGGTGTCATTGTGGCGACCCCCACCGGCTCTACGGCCTACTCGCTGGCAGCCGGCGGCCCGATTCTGGACTCGCAGACCAAGGGCGTTGTAGTGACCCCTATCTGCCCTCACAGTCTGGCCAGTCCGGCCATGGTGTTTGCGCAGGAGCGCAAGCTGAATGTCTGTGTGGGACAGGTGGCAGATGATGAAGTGTTTATCAGCTGTGACGGTGGTGTGGGCTACCCCCTCAAGGCGGGTGCCACCGCAGAGATCCGCCTGTCTGATCAGAACGTCAAGCTTATCACTTTTGGGCGGGCAGACCAGTTTCAGGCCATTGACCAGAAACTGCGTAAAAGACAATAACACGGGAGGCGATTTTTAAGATGGCACGCAGCCGCAAAGAAGATACAAAAACAAAAGCGGAACGCTTGCAGACGATCCTGCGTCTGGTGCAGGAGCATCCCATCAGCCGACAGGAGGTGCTGCTGGAGCACCTGCGGAACGAGGGCTTTGAGGTGACGCAGGCCACCGTTTCCCGCGATATCCGGGAACTGTGCCTTGTAAAGGCAGCTACTACCGAGGGCTATCGCTATGTTTCCAGCCGGAACGAAAGCTTCAACCCCAAGACCCAAGGGCGCTTTGAAACCATCTTCCACGAGTCTGTTCTGGAGGTGGATTATGCCGGGCACGTTGTGCTGGTAAAATGCTATTCCGGCATGGCCAATGCCGCCTGCGAGGTTTTTGACGCTTTGCAGTGGAAAAACGTTGTTGGCACCCTTTCCGGTGATGACACCTTTTTAATCGTTGCGCGCTCTGAGCGCGATGCCAAGACCATTTGTTCGGAGCTGACCCGTTATGTGGGACAGAGATGACGGTAGGAGAACGAAGCCATGCTGAGCAGCCTGCAAATTGAAAATGTTGCCGTGATCCAGAAGGCAGAGGTGCACTTTGAACCGGGGCTGAACGTACTAACCGGCGAGACCGGTGCGGGCAAATCCATCCTGATCGATTCCATCAATGCGATCCTTGGCAACCGCACCTCTAAAGACTTGGTGCGTACCGGGGCTTCAAAGGCGGTGATCCGCGCCGCCTTTGAACAGGTGCCGTCTGCTGTGCTGGATAAGCTGGAGCAGTCCGGCTACGAGCGCTCCGAAGCACTGCTGCTCAGCCGCGAGATTACCGCTGAGGGTAAAAGCAGCTGCCGCATCAACGGAATGCCGGCTACGGCAGCTGTTCTGCGGGATCTGTGCGGCGGTTTGATCAACATCAACGGTCAGCACGATTCCGTAGGTCTGCTCAATCCGGCGCACCATCTGGGAATTCTGGATGATTATGCGCAGAATCGCACTGTTTTTCAGGAGTACTACACCCTGTACCGGGAACTGGTGCAGGTCAAGCGGGAGCTGGATGCTCTGATCACCGACGAAGCTGAAAAGCAGCGCAAGATCGATCTGCTGCAATATCAGGTGCAGGAAATTGAGGATGCCGGACTGACTGCCGGTGAGGAGCAGACACTGGAAAACCGCCGGAAGGTGCTGTCCAATGCATCTGCCATCCGGGATCGTCTGGCACAAAGCTATGCGCTGCTATCCGGCAGTGATGACGCTGCAGGTGCGGTGGATCTGCTGGGGGAAACCTCTAACGCAGTGGATGCCGCTGCGCAGTTGGACCCTGCGCTTACAGCCGCCGCTGGGCAGCTGCTGGACTTATATTATAATGCCAAGGACGTGGCCGCAGATCTGATCGGGCGGCTGGATGCCTACGACACCAACGATGCAGAGCTGGACGAGGTGGAGCAGCGGCTGGATCTTTTGTACCGGCTGAAGCGCAAATACGGCAACACGGTGGAGGACGTGATCGCTTTTGGGCAGAAGGCCCGGGAGGAGCTGGATAGCATCCAGCATTCCCAGCAGCGCTATGATGCCTTGCAGGCGGAAAAAGTGCGTCTTTACGCAAAAGCGCGGGAAAAAGCAGAGGTGCTGACCCAGACCCGGCTGAAAGCCTTTGAGGAATTGAACACCCGCATTTCCGGCACGCTGGACTTTTTGAATATGCCGGGCGTGCGCATGACCTTGCGGCACACCCGCGGTCCGCTGGCCAGCCACGGGCAGGACAGCGTTGAATTCTACATCTCAACAAACCCCGGGGAAGCGCCTAAGCCGCTGGCTAAAATCGCGTCCGGCGGCGAGCTGAGCCGCATCACGGACGCTGTGCCAACCGTGATCTATGATGAGATCGACAGCGGCGTGTCCGGCAAGGCGGCGGGACGCATCGGTGAGGTGCTGCGCCAGAGCGCACAGGGACATCAGATCCTGTGCATCACCCATACGGCGCAAATCGCAGCGCTGGCCGACTGCCATCTGCTCATCCAGAAAAACGTGTCCAACGAGCGCACCTATACCGAGATCCATCCGCTGGACGAAAATGGCCGCGTAGAAGCCTTGGCGCGTCTCATCTCCGGCGACCATGTCACCGAACTTTCCCGCGCCAATGCACGGGAAATGTTGCAGGAGCGCAAGCACGGCGGCTGAGCAGTTTATGCAAAAACATGGAAATCAACTTTTGAAGTTTGTCCTGAAGTAAAAGCTTTCACCATTTGGGGGAAGGTGACGCGTAGCGCCGGATGAGGGGTAACTACCCGTAAGCTGCTGCTTGTCTGCGCCCTCATCAGTCACCTGCGGTGACAGCTT
>OGDG01000674.1_pt1 | contig 16835 bp, 10 predicted proteins | sample 1570391 | NCBI WGS metagenome assembly OGDG01 (sample SAMEA2582186, study PRJEB24529) | metagenome | biome: Human gut stool | place: China | collected 2011 | reverse complement strand
TAACGATCCGCAGCTGGTGATTTACTCGCTGGCGGCGCTGGGCAACCTCGGAGTGCTGGACAGTAAAACGGTGCAAAGCCATCAGCAGGATAACGACTGGGGTAACCGCTGGCTAACCACCCATGAAGCCGGTTCCGGGCCGTTTATCCTCGAAACCTGGCAGGCGAAAGATGTGCTGCGCATGAAGTGCAACCCTGACTACTGGCGCGGCGAGGCGAAAATGAGCCGCGTGGTACTGCGTCATTTCCAGGAGTCGCAAACTCTGCACCTGATGATCGAAAAAGGCGACCTTGATATTGCCAACAATATGGCGGTTTCCGATATCAACGCCCTGCGCAGCGATCCGCAGCTGACCGTCGATGCGGTGCAGCGCGGCACCATGTACTACGTGGCGATGAGCATGAAAGAGGCGCACTTCGCCAATCCGAAAGTTCGCGAGGCGGTGCGCTATCTGATTGATTACCAAGGTATCAATAAAGCGCTGATGCCGGGCTACGGCGTGCTGCACCAGCGGCCTATCAAAGCGGGAATGCCGTCCACGCTACCCGATCCCGGCTACAGGCTGGATGTGGCGCGGGCGAAAAAGCTGCTGGCGGAAGCGGGATATCCCAACGGCTTTGATACCACGCTGCGGGTACTCTCCGATCAGCCATTTCTTAACATCGCTATCGCCGTGCAGTCGACGCTGATGCAGGCGGGGATTAACGCCAAAATCATCACCGGCACTGGTAACCAGATCTACGGCGCAATGCGCGAGCGTAAATTTGACCTGCTGGTAGGTCGCGGCGGCAGCGGGATGGAGCCGCATCCGCACTCCAGCCTGCGCGCGCTGGTCTATAACCCGGATAACAGCGATAAGGCGCGCCTGACCAACTTCCAGGGCTGGCGTACCGGTTTTTACGACCCGCAACTGAATACGATGATTGACCAGGCCCTGCTGGAACGCGATCCGCAAAAACAGGTGGCTGACTACCAGGCCATCCAGACACGCTACGACCAGCTGGTTCCGGCTTTAATTCCGCTTTCGCAGATGGTTGATTCGGTCGTCGTGCGCAACGAGGTACGGGAGTATCAGCCGCACCCCTCCGCCACCACTTTTCTGCGTGACGTCTATAAAGTCCGCGAAGGAGAGAAAGGATGAGTACCGCAATCCTTGCGCCCGGCTCACGCGGCCGGCGCTTATCAAAACGGCTACTGCAGGTGGTGATTACACTGTTCGGCCTGCTGCTGCTGACCTTTACCATTGGCCGCGTCATGCCCATCGACCCGGTGCTGGCGATTGTCGGCCCGGATGCTGACCAGAGTACCTATCAGCAGGTTTACCAGCAGCTGGGGTTTGATAAATCGCTGACCACCCAGTTTGGCATCTATTTCGTCAACCTGTTGCACGGCGATCTGGGCAACGCGCTGCTGACCGGGAAACCGGTGGTGGACGATATTATCCGCGTCTTCCCGGCCACCATGGAGCTGGCAACGATGGCGATTATTGTCGGCGCGGGTCTTGGTATTCCGCTGGGCGTGTTGGCGGCGGCGCGGCGCAATAGCGTCTCCGATTATGTGGTACGCATTATCAGCCTGGCGGGCTACTCGACGCCGATCTTTTGGGTCGGGATGATGGGGCTGCTGGTGTTCTATGCCTGGCTTGGCTGGGTAGGCGGCGCCGGGAGGGTAGACCTCGGGCTGGATGGTATGGTGCCGCGCCGCACCGGGCTGATCACCGTTGATGCGCTGCTGGCCGGCAACGGCCAGGTGTTCTGGAACGCCATTAATCATCTGATTCTTCCCGCCTCGCTGCTGGGTTTTCACTCGCTGGCTTATATCAGCCGTATGACCCGCAGCTTTATGCTGGCCCAGCTGTCGCAGGAGTTCATTATTACCGCCCGGGTGAAAGGGCTGACCGAGCGCCAGGTTATCTGGAACCATGCGTTTCGTAACATCCTCGTGCAACTGCTGACGGTGGTGGCGCTGGCCTACGGCGCGCTGCTGGAAGGCGCGGTGCTGATTGAAACCGTCTTCTCATGGCCGGGGTTTGGCTCCTACCTTACCGGAAGCTTGCTGCTGGGCGATATGAATGCGGTGATGGGCTGCGTGCTGCTGGTGGGGGTGATCTTCGTGATGCTCAATCTGCTCTCCGACATGCTGTATCAATTCTTTGACCCGAGGACAAAATCATGACCGTTTCTCTGGATTCGCCGCTTTCGGGTGGTGCGGGCGAAGGCCGTCAGCGGCTGCAACGCGCGGCGGCGCGGGCCGTCGGGTTTATCGGCAAAATGGCGCGCAATCCGCTCACGGCCATCGGCGGAGGAATTATCTTTATGCTGCTGGTGGTGGCGATTTTCGCGCCGCTGATTGCGCCTTATAACCCGCTGGTACAGGACCTGAATAGTGCGCTGGTCGCGCCGAATGCGCAGCACTGGTTCGGCACCGATGAGTTTGGCCGGGATATCTTTAGTCGCCTGGTGTACGGCTCCCGCATCACGCTCTATATCGTGCTGCTGGTCTCAGTGACCGTCGGTCCGCTCGGACTGCTGCTGGGCGTCAGCGCCGGCTATTTCGGCGGTAAAGTCGATATGGTGCTGATGCGCGTCACCGATATTTTCATCTCCTTCCCGAGTCTGGTCCTGGCGCTGGCGTTTGTCGCCGCTTTAGGACCGGGGCTGGAGCACGTGGTTATCGCCATCACGCTGACCGCCTGGCCGCCGATTGCCCGTCTGGCGCGCGCCGAAACGCTCTCTCTGCGCCAGGCCGATTTTATCTCCGCCGTGCGTCTGCAGGGCGCTTCATCGGCCCGCGTCCTCTGGCGCCATATCGTGCCGCTGTGTCTGCCCTCGGTCATTATCCGTATCACCATGAATATGGCCGGGATCATTCTGACCGCGGCCGGCCTAGGCTTTCTCGGCCTCGGCGCGCAGCCGCCAGAGCCGGAGTGGGGAGCGATGATCTCCAGCGGGCGCACTTATATGATGGAGTGCTGGTGGGTCGTAACCATTCCGGGGCTGGCGATTCTGATCAATAGCTTAGCGTTCAACTTCTTAGGAGATGGCCTACGTGACATCCTCGATCCCCGTAGTGAATAATGCTCCGCTGCTCGACGTGCGCGATTTGTGCGTCGACTTTGTTAACGGTAGCGCGGTGACCCACGCCGTGCGCGGCGTTTCCTTCCAGCTGGGGCATGAGAAGCTGGCCATTGTCGGCGAATCCGGTTCGGGTAAGTCCACCGTTGGGCGCGCGCTGCTGCAGCTGCATCCGAAAAAGGCCCGCGTCAGCGCCAGCCGGATGCAGTTTGCCGACCTCGATCTGCAGCATCTTAGCGAAGCGCAGATGCGCGGCGTACGCGGCAAACGTATCTCGATGATTATGCAGGATCCGAAATATTCGCTGAATCCGGTGGTCTGCGTGGGTAAGCAAATCGCCGAGGCCTGGCTTACTCATCATCCCGGGCGCAAAGATGAGGCGAAAGCCAGGGCGCTGGAGATGCTGGAGGTGGTGCGTATTCGCCAACCGGAGCGCGTTTATCAGCTTTATCCGCATGAAATATCCGGCGGACAGGGGCAGCGCATCATGATCGCCATGATGCTGATTACCGACCCGGAGCTGATCATTGCCGATGAGCCCACCTCCGCGCTGGACGTGTCGGTGCGCCTGCAGGTGCTGGGCCTGCTGGATGACCTGGTTCAGTCGCGCGGGCTGGGGCTGATTTTTATCAGCCACGATATCAACCTGGTGCGCAGCTTCTGCGACCGGGTGCTGGTGATGTACGCCGGACGGGTAGTGGAGTCCATCGCCGCTAAAGATCTCGATCACGCCCGTCACCCCTACACTCAGGGATTGATTAACTCGCTGCCGGATATGCAGCATCGTCGCCCGATACTGCCGGTGCTGCAGCGTCAGGCCAGCTGGTTAACGGATTAAGGAGCGGATAATGATTGAAGTTCAACATCTCAACCTCGCGTTTGGCGAGGGGGAGAAGCGTAACCAGGTGCTGTATGACGTCAGTTTCCACGTTAAGCCCGGCGAGATCTACGGTCTGGTAGGAGAGTCCGGTTCCGGTAAAACGACGGTGCTCAAGTGCCTGGCGGGGCTGTTTACCCACTGGCAGGGGGAACTGACCATCGATGCTCAGCCCTTAGGGCATGAAATTAGCCGCGAGCGCTGCCGTCAGGTGCAGATGGTATTTCAGGACCCCTACGGATCGCTGCATCCCCGTCACACCATTGGCGATATCCTCGAAGAGCCGCTGCAGATCCATCGTATCAACGACCGCGACCGGCGGATCAATGTGCTACTGGATAAAGTTGGCCTCAACCGCGCCTTTCGCGAGCGCTATCCGCATCAGCTCTCCGGCGGGCAGCGGCAGCGCGTGGCGATAGCCAGAGCGCTGATTCTTGAGCCTCAGGTGCTGCTGCTGGATGAGCCGACGTCGGCGCTGGATGTGTCGGTGCAGGCTGAGATCCTTAACCTGCTGGCAGAATTGCAGCGGGAGGCTAAGCTCACTTACCTGATGGTCACCCACGATCTTGGGGTTATTGCCCACTTATGCCAGAAAGTGGCGGTGATGCAGTACGGGAAGATCCTCGAAACCCTGACGGTCGATGCGCTGGTCAGCGGCCAGGCGCAGACGGCCTATACGCAGATGCTGGTTAACGCCAGTCGGCAATATACGCGCGAAATGGCGCGCGAGGTGGCGGAATACTAAGCTTTATGGCGCATTGTCTCACGGCAGATGCGCCCATTTTAATAGGTAACTATTTGATGTTATAGGTTTTTTGTGGTTGTGGGTATCGTCTATTAATGTAAGCGCGGTGCTTGGATCGATATCCTGCCCAGGTTTTTCCTGCAGCCGCAGGTGCCGTTTTACCTTAACATTCAGAGTCTCAATCAACGAACCCGGCTGCTGTATACCAGCCGGGCGCCGTCTTTGCTTTGCGAAGCCTGATCAGCGTAGCAGCGGGCAGTCGGGCGGCAGCCGGCAGCGCAGGGCCGCCGGTAACAGCTCCATACGGAAGGTTTTGCCGCTGAGCGGCTCGCCGTCGAGGTTAAACGTCATCTCATGGGGGGCGGTGATCTCAAACCACGAGGAGACACCGTCAACAATATTCGGCGAGTTTTCCGGATTCGCCAGGGTGCTGAACAGGGCAGGGATCAGCTCTTCGCCGGTGAAAATGCGCAGATGCAGCAGACCATCGTTAATCAACGCCTCCGGGCACAGCTGCTGGCCGCCGCCGGCCTGGCGGCCATTGCCGATGCCGATGACCAGCGCATCGCCCTGCCAGTGAAAGTTCTCCCCGCGGATCTCGCAGCGGTCCGGCTTCAGAGTATCCATACGCATCAGACCGTGGATTAAATAAGAGACACCGCCGAGCGCGGCCTTGAGTTTTTCCGGCGTTTCGGTGGTGATCCGGGTGCCGAACCCGCCGGTCGCCATATTAATAAAGCCGGTTTTATCATTCACCCGGGCGATATCTATCGGCACATCGCGGCCGACGATCGCCAGCTTGAGGGCGCTGGCCAGATCCTGCGGGATACCGACGCTGGTGGCAAAGTCGTTAGCCGTGCCCAGCGGTAAAATCCCTAGCGCCATCTTGCCGCCGCGCTCCACCAGCGCGGTCGCCACTTCATTAATGGTGCCATCGCCACCGCCGGCGATCACCGTTTCAACGTTCAGCTGCAGGGCTTCATCGATAAACCGAGCGGCATCGCCCTTTTCCCAGGTCACGCGGACGTGAATATCAATCCCTTCATCGCGTAACAGGTTAACCGCTTCGCGTAGCTGCGGTTCATTGGCACCTTTGCCGTTAAGGATCAGTAAGCTGGCAGGAAACGTAGACATCATCAAGGGAACCTTTATTGCTCAATGTTGCATAAAGTGTACCGCATGACGAAAGCGAAGACCGGAGGAGAGGCAAAAAAATAAGCCCGCGTAAGGGAGATTACGCAGGCTAAGGAGGTGGTTCCTGGTACAACTAGCATTTATGGGTTATGTTTTTCAGCGAAATGGATGATACCTGTTTCGATCGAAACGGTATGTGATCCGATTCTAATATCCTTACATCGTGAAAAAATAACGCAAATTAACTAGTTACCGTGCGGATTTCTGGTTGTTTGACCAGTAAAGTTGCGCATCAGCAGGGCATACTGCAGGGGCAGGTCGTCCGGCACAGGCAACCAGACGGTATAGCCATCGCCCGGGGCCACCGGCATGGTTTCGCCTTTGCCATTCTCCATATGCTCAAGGGTGAAGTTGACGTTACCCTGCGGGGTCATCAGCTCAAGGCTGTCGCCGACGCTGAACTTATTTTTGACCGCCACGGCCGCCAGCGGGCCGTTACGCTCTCCGGTGAATTCGCCGACAAACTGCTGGCGCTCGGAGAGGGAGTAGCCGTACTCATAGTTCTGGTAATCGTCATGGGTATGGCGGCGCAGGAAGCCTTCGGTGTACCCGCGGTGGGCCAGCCCCTCCAGGGTCTCCAGCAGGCTGGTATCGAACGGTTTGCCGGCGGCGGCATCGTCGATCGCCTTGCGGTAAACCTGAGCGGTGCGCGCGCAGTAGTAGAAGGATTTGGTGCGGCCTTCGATCTTCAGCGAGTGAACGCCCATCTGGGTCAGACGCTCAACGTGGGCGATAGCCCGCAGATCTTTCGAGTTCATGATGTAGGTGCCGTGTTCGTCCTCAAAGGCGGTCATGTACTCGCCCGGACGTTTGGCTTCCTCAATCATAAAGACTTTATCGGTAGGCGCGCCGATGCCGAGGGTTGGCTCCACGGTCTGCACCGGGATCGGCTCATATTTGTGGACGATGTTGCCGACGTCGTCCTCTTTGCCTTCCGCCACGTTGTATTCCCAGCGGCAGGCGTTGGTGCAGGTCCCCTGGTTCGGGTCGCGCTTGTTGATATACCCGGAGAGCAGGCAGCGGCCGGGGTAGGCCATGCACAGCGCGCCGTGGACGAAAATCTCGATCTCCATCTCCGGCACCTGGCGGCGAATCTCTTCGATTTCATCCAGCGACAGTTCACGCGACAGGATCACGCGGGTCAGCCCCATCTGCTGCCAGAATTTGACCGTCGCCCAGTTGACGGCGTTGGCCTGCACTGAAAGATGGATCGGCATCTCCGGGAAGTGTTCCCGCACCAGCATGATTAAACCCGGATCGGACATGATCAGCGCGTCCGGACCCATCTCCACCACCGGCTTCAGATCGCGAATAAACGTTTTCAGCTTGGCGTTATGCGGGGCGATGTTGACCACCACATAGAATTTTTTACCCAGCGCGTGGGCTTCATTGATGCCGAGCTGCAGATTTTCGTGATTGAATTCGTTGTTACGCACGCGCAGCGAGTAGCGCGGCTGGCCGGCATAAACGGCATCGGCGCCATAGGCGAAAGCGTAACGCATATTCTTCAGCGTTCCCGCCGGGGAGAGGAGTTCTGGTTTAAACATGGTGTTCTCGTTCTGATGACAGGTCAGATTCGCCGCACCTGGTGCGGCGAGTTGGGGAGTGTCCCCACATTAAGGGCGGGCATTGTAGCGCCGCGGCGAAGGGGAGTAAATATCAGATAGGTATCTTTCAGTATGGCTAATTTGTTTGCCATTTTGAACCTGGGCAGTGCTCACACTGACAGCGTTAATAACGCCTGGTGGGATAGGCTCTAGGGAGTTCCCCGGGTTGCGGCGTAAACGCCTTACCCGGGCTACGGATTGCAGATGGCGGTGAACGTGTAGCCCGGCGAAGCGCAGCGCGAGCCGGGAAAAGGCTAACTACGCCAGTCGGCAGGCGTCCGCTTCCCAGCGGTAGCCAACGCCATACACCGCGCGGATAAACGACTGCTCGGCGTCCAGCGCCTCCAGCTTGCGCCGCAGGTTCTTGATGTGGCTGTCGATGGTGCGATCGGTGACTACCCGATAATCGTCATACAGATGGTTGAGTAGCTGTTCGCGGGAGAACACTTTGCCCGGCTCCTGGGAGAGGGTTTTCAGCAGCCGGAACTCGGCGGGAGTGAGGTCCAGCAGCTTGTCGCGCCAGGAGGCCTGAAAACGACCTTCGTCGACAATCAGCGGGCTCTGGGCGTCCAGCGCCTGCAGATCGCGCTGCGGTTTGCAGCGGCGGAGGATGGTTTTTACCCGGGCGACCACTTCCCGGGGGCTGTAGGGCTTGCAGATATAGTCGTCGGCGCCTATTTCCAGCCCCAGCAAACGGTCGATCTCTTCGATTTTCGCCGTCACCATCACCACCGGAACATCGGAGAAGCGGCGAATTTCCCGGCACAGCGTCAGACCGTCGGTGCCGGGCAGCATCAGATCCAGCAGGATCAGGTGCGGCGGCGTCTGGCGGACGTAGGGCAGGACCTTGTCGCCGTGGTTAATCAACGCAGGCGCATAGCCGGCGGCCTGCAGATAATCAATCAGCAGCTGGCCGAGCTTCGGTTCATCTTCCACGATAAGGATGCGTGGGGTGTTTTCATCTACAGGCAATTCAGTCATACGTCTCTCGGTAAATCATGTTCCAGAGGTAACTCAACTTTAATGCTAACCCCGCCAAAAGGCGAATGGTCGGCACGCAGGGTGCCGCCGTGGGCCGCTACGATATTGAGGCAAATCGCCAGTCCGAGGCCGGAGCCGCCGCTGGCGCGGTTGCGCGATCCTTCCGCCCGGTAAAAGCGTTCGCACAGGCGGGCCAGCTGCTCATCGCTGACGCCGGGGGCGCTGTCGGCGAAGTCAATCACCAGCATCCGGCCGCTGCGGCGGGCGGTGATGTGCAGGCTGCCGCCGCTGTCGGTATAGCGCAGGCTGTTCTCCAGCAGATTGTTGAAGAGCTGCATCAGGCGGTCGCGGTCGCCGAAGATCATCGCCTGCTCCGGGAGCGACACCTGAATGCTTAGCTGCCGGCTGGCGAAGCGCTCGCGAAAAGCGCCCGCCGCCACTTCCAGCAGGGTGATGATATCCAGCGAGGTTTTCTGGTAGGCCAGCGCCCCCTCGTCGGACATCGACAGCTGATGGAGGTCGTCCACCAGCTTGGTGAGGGTAGCCACCTCGGCCTGCAGAGAAGGAATCGACTCGGGGGTAAAGCGCCGGACCCCGTCCTGAATCGCCTCCAGCTCGCCGCGCAGCACCGCCAGCGGGGTACGCAGCTCATGGGAGATATCGGCCATCAGATCGCGACGCATCTGCTGGTTGCGCTCCAGGGTGCTGGCGAGCTGGTTAAAATCCTGCGCCAGGCGGCCGAGCTCATCGCCGCCGGTCACCGTCACGCGGGTGGAAAAGTCGCCTGCCGCCAGCTTATGGGTGCCTTCCACCAGCCGCTTCACCGGCGCCAGCAGACCGCGGGCCAACGGGAAAGTGGCCAGCGCGGCAAGCAGGGTGGCAAGGGCGACAATCAGCCAGCTGGTGCGCTTTTGCTGCCGGTCGAAGTTAATGTCGGTATTGCGCGTCAGCCGCTCTACCGGCGAGGCGATCACTTTGCCCACCTCCGCGCCGTTGACCACGATGCTGCGCTGGGTGCCGTCCTCCGGGACGCGCTCACGCGGCCCCACCAGCACGCGCCCCGACTGATCCACCACCCAGAACATGGTGCGCCAGCCGTGGGGCGGCATTTCCGGTCTCGGGCGCGGGCCGTCAGGGGGGCCATCCGGCGGCGGCCCGTCCAGGGCGGCGTCCGGCTTCATGGCGTGCCCCGGCGGCGAGCGGTCGTCGTTATCCCGTTCGAAGGTGCGCAGCAGCTGGAAGATAAAGCGGTCATTATTGCGCAGAAACGCCCAGCTGCCATGCTGGGCATACTGCTCGCTCAGCGCGTCGCTGAGCATGGTTAAGCGTTGCTCATTGCCGCGCTTGATATAGTCGATAAACCCGCGTTCAAAACTAATGCGCACCGCCCAGTGCATGCTGATCAGCAGCACGATGCAGGTGGCGAATATAGCGAGGAACAGCTTGCCGGTAATACCCGGGCGCCAAAATTTCACGATTCACTCCTGTTGCGTCGACGGAGGACGGTATTGCTGCCGATGTCATCCGGTACCCGGGAAAAGATGAGCGCCGGCAGGGCGATGATCGCCGCCATGCTCAGATAGGTGTAGAGAAAGACCTGATGGGTGCTGGCGGCGTCGAGACTCATATGCTGCTGGCCATACAGCCCCAGCAGCAGCCCGGCGATGGTCACGCCGATACTCATCGACAGCTGCATCACCATCGACAGCAGGCTGTTGCCGCTGCTGGCCAGATCGTCCGGGAGATCTTTCAGCGTCAGGGTATTCATTGAGGAGAAGCGGCTGGCGTTGATCATCCCCTGCAGAAACAGGACCAGCGGCAGCACGTAATACCACCCGGCCAGGGCGCTTAACATAAACAGCAGGCTGACCGCCGCCAGGCCCAGGGTGCTGGCGACCAGCACCCGACGGTAGCCAAAGCGGTTGACCACCTGGACCACGATCCGCTTCATGCCCATGCTGCCGAGCACCATCGGGATCATCATCAGCCCGGCGTGAAAGGGGGAGAAGCCGAGGCCGATCTGCAGAAACACCGGGGTCATAAACGGCAGCATGCCGCTGCCGATGCGTCCCGCGAAGCTGCCGCCGAGGCCGAGAGAGAAGGTGCGGTTGCGAAACAGGTTAAGGCTAAACAGCGCCCGGGCGTTGCCGCGGGCGTGCCACAGGTAGAGCAGCAGGGCGCAGAGGCCGACGGCCACCAGCCCCGCCAGCCAGGCAGGGGAAATGCCGAGCCCTTTCTGGCCGTCGAGCGCCAGGGTCAGGGTCGCCATTCCGGCGGCCAGCAGCAGAAAGCCGGAGAGATCGAAGCGCCGGGTCTGCATGGTGTAGTTGGGCATCAGACAGAGGGTGGCAATCGCGCCGACGATCCCCACCGGGATATTGATGAGGAAGATCCAGTGCCAGGAGGCGTACTCCACCAGCACCCCGCCCAGCGCCGGGCCGAGCAGCGGACCGACCTGGCCCGGCAGGGTGACGAAGGTCATCGCCGCCATATACTGATCGCGCGGGACGATCTTCATCACCGTCAGGCGGCCGACCGGCACCATCATCGCGCCGCCGACCCCCTGCAGCACCCGCGCCATCACCAGCTGGTCGAGGGTGCTGGCCTGGGCGCAAAACAGCGATCCGGCGGTAAACAGCACGATGGCGGTGAAAAAGATATTGCGCACCCCGACCCGGTCGGCCAGCCAGCCGCTGGCCGGCAGCATCACCGCCACCGTTAACACATAGGAGACGATAATCATATGCATATGCAGCGGACTCTCCCCGAGGCTTTTGGCCATCGAGGGGAGGGCGGTGTTAACGATGGTGGTGTCCAGCGACTGCATAAAGAAGCCGAACGCCACTATCCATAGCTGCCAGCGCACGCTGGCCGGGAGGTCTGTCATGTTATTCGCTTACCGGTTGAGAGGAGTGACGCGAAAAACGCAGCCGCAGACGGTCAAAGAAAAGATAGACCACCGGCGTGGTGTAGAGCGTTAACAGCTGGCTCATCACCAGACCGCCGACGATGGTGATCCCCAGCGGCTGGCGCAGCTCAGAGCCATCGCCCCCGGAGAGCACCAGCGGCAGGGCGCCGAACAGCGCGGCGAGGGTGGTCATCATAATCGGCCGGAAACGCAGCAGGCAGGCCTGGAAAATCGCCTCTTCCGGCGTCAGGTTGCCGTTACGCTGCGCCTCCAGGGCAAAATCAACCATCATGATGGCGTTTTTCTTAACGATGCCAATTAATAACATAATCCCAATCAGGGCGATTAGGCTGAACGGGGCATCGAAGATCTCCAGCGCCAGCAGAGCGCCCACCCCGGCGGAGGGCAGCGTCGAGAGGATGGTCAACGGATGCACATAGCTCTCATATAGCACCCCCAGCACGATATAGACCGTGGCGATAGCTGCGAGGATCAGGATCACCTGCGCGTTCATGGTCTGCTGGAACACCTGAGCGGTACCGGCAAAGGAGCCGCGCACGCTCGACGGCACCCCGAGCTGGGTCATCGCGCGGTCAATGGCCTCGCTGGCTTCCGACAGCGAGCGGCCGGTGGGCAGGTTAAAGGAGATAGTGGATGCCGCCGACAGCCCCTGGTGGTTCACCGACAGCGGGGCATTGGCCGGCTGCCATTTGGCGAAGTAGGCCAGCGGGATCGGCTTGCCGTCGCTGTTAATGACGAACATCTTATCCAGGGCGCTGACGTCCTGGGTGTAGGCCGGATCCACCTCCATCACCACCTTATACTGGTTGAGCGGCTGGTAGATGGTAGAGATCTGCCGCTGGCCAAAGGCGTTGTTCAGCAGGTTGTTGGCGTCCTGGACGCTGATGCCGAGGCGCGACATGGTATCCCGGTCATAGACCAGGTCCATTTCGGCGCCATTGTCCTGCTGATCCGAGTTGACGTCCGCCAGCTCCGGCAGCGCCGCCAGCGCTTTGCGGATCTTCGGCTCCCACTCGCGCAGCGCCGACAGGTCGTCGGACAGCAGGGTGTACTGATAGCTGGCGTTCGACTGCCGGCCGCCGACGCGGATATCCTGCACCGCCATCAGGAACAGGTTGGCCCCGGGCTCGTTGGCCAGCTTTTTGCGCAGCCGGTCGATCACCTGCTGCGCCGTCTCGTGGCGCTGGTCGCGCGGCTTGAGGGTGATAAACATCATCCCGCTGTTGACCCGCGAGCCGCCGGTAAAGCCGGTGACGTTATCCACCGCCGGATCTTCGCGAATGATCTTCATAAAGTCCTGCAGCTTGCCGCGCATCGCCTGGAAGGAGATGCTCTGGTCGGCCTGAATGCCGCCCATCAGCACCCCGGTGTCCTGTTCCGGGAAGAAGGTTTTCGGGATCGAAATGTAGAGCCAGACGCTGAGGGCGATGGTGCCCAGCACCACCAGGCCGGTCAGGCGGCTATGCTTCAGCACCCATTTTAACGATCTACCATAGCCGCCCTGCACGGCCACCAGCAGGCGGCCAAAGCCGCGGTTGCGCGTCGGCTGGTGGGGCTTGCCGCTTTTCAGCAGCCAGCCGCACATCATCGGCGTCAGGGTGAGGGAGACCGCCAGCGAGATGCCGATCGCCACCGACAGGGTGACGGCGAACTCGCGCAGCAGGCGGCCGGGCAGGCCGCCCATCAGCAGCAGCGGCAGGAACACCGCCACCAGCGACAGGCTCATCGACAGCACGGTAAAGCCGACCTCGCGGCTCCCCTGCAGCGCCGCCTGCAGCGGTTTCATCCCCGCCTCCAGATGGCGGGAGATATTCTCCAGCACCACGATAGCGTCATCCACCACGAAGCCGGTGGCGATGGTCAGGGCCATCAGCGACAGGTTATTGAGGCTGAAGCCGCACAAATACATCGCGGCGAAGGTGCCGATTAAGGAAACCGGGACGGCGACGGCCGGGATCAGCGTGGCGCGTCCCGAGCGCAGGAACAGGAACACCACGAGGATCACCAGCGCCACCGAAATCACCAGCGTCTGCTCCACCTCCTCCAGCGAGGCGCGGATGGTCGGCGAGCGGTCCTGGGCGATCTGCAGGTCGATAGCCGCCGGAATGGTCTGCTGCAGCTCCGGCAGGCGGGCGCGGATGCTGTCCACCGTCTGGATAATATTGGCTTCCGGCAGTTTGCGGATCATCAGCAGGATCGCCGGTTTGGCGTTGGTCATCCCGGCGTTGCGTACGTCCTGCACCGAATCCGAGACGGTGGCGACATCCCCCAGCCGCACCGCGGCGCCATTTTGATAGTGGACGATCAGCGGCTGATAGTCGGCGGCGGTCTTCAGCTCATCGTTGGTCTGCACCTGCCAGCGGTGCGCGCTGTCCTCCAGCGCCCCCTGCGGTTTGCGCACGTTGGCGTCGCTGATGGCGGTGCGCACCGCGTCCAGCGACACGCCCTGGTTGAACAGCGCCTGCGGGTTGAGGTCGACGCGCACCGCCGGCAGGGAGCTGCCGCCGACGTCGACATCGCCCACGCCGTCGATCTGCGCGATGGTCTGCGCCAGCTGGGTGGAGGCGAAATCATACAGCTCACCCTGGGAGTAGGTGTTGGAGGTCAGCGTCAGGATCATGATCGGCGCATCCGACGGGTTGGCTTTGCGGTAGGTCGGCCGGCTGGGCATCCCGCTCGGCAGCAGGCTTTGCGCGGCGTTGATCGCCGCCTGAACGTCGCGCGCCGCGCCGTTGATATCGCGGTCGAAGTTAAACTCGAGAATGATGCGGGTGCTGCCGAGCGAGCTGGAGGAGGTCATCTCATTGACCCCGGCAATCCGCCCCAGGGAGCGCTCCAGTGGGGTGGCCACCGACGAGGCCATGGTCTCCGGCGAGGCTCCCGGCAGCGAGGCGCTAACCATGATCACCGGGAAGTCCACCTGCGGCAGCGGGGCTACCGGCAGCAGCCGGAAGCCGAGAATGCCGCACAGGGTGATGGCCAGCGAGATGAGGATCGTCGCCACCGGGCGGTAAATGAAGAGGGCGAAAAACTTCACTTACGCCTCCTCTTCCTGACGCGGGAAGCGGCGCTTCAGGTGCAGCGACAGGCGGTCGAACAGCAGATAGATCACCGGGGTGGTGAACAGGGTCAGCACCTGGCTGAGCATCAGACCGCCGACCATGCCGATCCCCAGCGGACGCCGCAGCTCGGCGCCAACGCCGGTGCTCAGCATCAGCGGCAGGGCGCCGAGCAGGGCGGCGAGGGTAGTCATCAGGATCGGCCGAAAACGCAGCAGACAGGCCTGGTAAATCGCCTCCCGCGGCGGCATGCCCTGCTCGCGCTCAGCGGCCAGCGCGAAGTCGATCATCATGATGGCGTTCTTCTTCACGATGCCGATCAGCAGAATGATGCCGATGATGGCGATCACGTCCAGCTCGCTGCCCGCCAGCCACAGCGCCAGCAGCGCCCCGACCCCGGCGGTGGGCAGGGTGGAGAGAATCGTAATCGGATGGATAAAGCTCTCGTACAGCACCCCCAGCACGATATACATCGCCACCACCGCGGCGACCACCAGCCAGACGGTGCTGCCGAGCGCCGACTGGAAGGCCAGCGAGCTGCCCTGGAACTGGGTGCGAATATCGGTCGGAAAATCGAGCGACTGTTCGGCGGCGAGGATCGCCTCCACCGCTTCGCCCAGCGAGTAGTTGTCCGGGACGTTAAACGAGATGGTGGTCACCGGGAACTGATCGAGGTGGTTCACCGACAGCGGGGTAAAGCGCTGCTCCACCGTGGCGATGGCGGTCAACGGCACGATGCCGCCGTCGCTGCTGGTGAGACGGATATTCTCCAGCGCCGCCAGGCCCGGCGTCGCCTCGGTATCCTGCTCGAGCACCACGCGATACTGATTCGCCTGAGTGTAAATAGTGGAGATCAGCCGCTGGCCGAAGGCGTTGTACAGCGCGTTATCGACATCGGCCATTGAGATGCCGAGGCGGCTGGCGCTGTCGCGATCCACCTTGATATAGGCGGCCAGGCCTTTGTCCTGCCAGTCGCTGCTGACGTCGGCCAGCTGCGGCTGGGCCTGCAGACGGCTGAGCAGCGGCGGTACCCAGGTGCTCAGCGCCTCGAGGGAGTTTGCCTGCAGGGTGAACTGATACTGGGTGCGGCTCACCGTGGTGTCGATGGTGAGATCCTGGGCCGGCTGCAGGTAGAGCGCTACGCCCGGGACGCCGTCCACCGCCTGCTGCAGGCGGCTTATCACCGTCTGGACGCGGTCATCGCGTTCATCCAGCGGCTTGAGGTTGATCTGCAGACGGGCGCTGTTCAGCGCCGGGTTGGTGCCGTCGACGCCGACGAAGGAGGTCAGACTCTCCACCGCCGGATCCTTAAGGATAATGCTGGCCACCTGCCGCTGGCGCTCGGCCATGCTGGCGAAGGAGACCGACTGCGGCGCCTGGAGGGTACCCTGGATAATGCCGTTATCCTGGATCGGGAAAAAGCCTTTCGGGATAAAGACCCACAGGATAATCGACAGCGCCAGGGTGCTCAGGGCGACGCCGAGCGTCAGCCACGGATGATTCAGCACCCGGCTCAGCCAGCGGCCATAGACGGCGATCACCCGTTCGAAGAAACGCTCGCTTGCCCGGGAGAAACGGTTCTGCTTGCGTAGCGATTCGTGGCTTAGCATACGGGCGCACATCATCGGCGTCAGGGTCAGGGAGACCACCGCCGAGATAAGAATAGCGACGGCAAGGGTGACGGCGAATTCGCGGAACAGGCGGCCGACGATATCGCCCATAAACAGCAGCGGGATCAGCACCGCGATCAGCGAGAAGGTGAGGGAGATGATGGTGAAGCCGATCTCCCCCGCGCCCTTCAGCGCGGCGGCCAGCGGCTTCTCGCCTTTTTCGATATAGCGCGAGATGTTCTCGATCACCACGATGGCGTCATCCACCACGAAGCCGGTGGCGATGGTCAGGGCCATCAGCGTCAGGTTGTTGATCGAGAAGTCGAGGAACACCATCACCGCGAAAGTGCCCACCAGCGACAGCGGCACCGCGACGCCGGGAATAATGGTCGCCGGCACGTTGCGCAGGAATAGATAGATGATCATCACCACCAGGGCGATGGCCAGCATCAGCTCAAACTGGGTGTCGCGCACTGAGGCGCGGATGTTAGTGGTCCGGTCGGAGAGGACCTGCACCTTCACCGATTTCGGCAGGCTCTCGGTGAGTTGCGGCAGCATCTGGCGAATGCTGTCGGCGGTGTCGATGATGTTGGCCCCCGGCTGGCGCTGGACGTTCATCACGATGGCCCGCTGCTGGTTGGCCCACGCCCCGAGCCAGCTGTTTTCGGCCCCTTGTTCGACGCTGGCGACATCGCCGAGCCGGATCGGCGCCCCGTTCTGATAAGCGATAATCAGCCGGCGATAATCCTCAGCGGACTG
>OGDG01000666.1_pt1 | contig 17074 bp, 17 predicted proteins | sample 1570391 | NCBI WGS metagenome assembly OGDG01 (sample SAMEA2582186, study PRJEB24529) | metagenome | biome: Human gut stool | place: China | collected 2011 | reverse complement strand
GGTTGTTCTTCCTAGAATGAAGAATGATATTGTTGATGTATTTGAGGCTTGTATTGATGGAACTCTTGATAAGGTTGACCTTCAGTTTGAAGATAACGCATGTGTATGTGTAATTCTTGCTTCTGACGGATATCCACTCGCATACGAGAAGGGCTTCGAGATTAAGGGAATGGAAAATTTCAAGGGTAAGGATGATTATTTCTTATTCCATGCAGGTTCTAAATTCAACGAAGAAGGCAAGGTTGTAACTAACGGAGGACGAGTTCTCGGTGTTACAGCACTTGGCAAGGACCTTAAGGAAGCAAGAGCCAAGGCTTATGAAGCTACTGAATGGGTAGATTTCGATAACAAATATATGAGACATGATATTGGTAAGGCAATTGATGAAGCTTAATTAGTTAGTGGTAAGTAAAATGGGGGCAGATGGCTGGCGGATGCCGGTTATCTGCCTTAGTGTGTAAATAAGGAGACAACTATGAAAATAACACCAGTTAAGGGTACTAATGATTATCTTCCTAATGAGGTTGAAATCAGGGATTACCTTCAGAATGAGATATTAAAGGTATATGTTGCTAATGGATTTGAACACATTACAACACCTATTATTGAGGATATTGAGAACCTTGATAAGAGTGATGGTGGTGAGAATTTAAATCTTATATTCAAGATTATGAAGAGAGGCGATAAGCTTGAGAAGGCTGTAAGTTCACTTCAGGAAAATCCTAAGACAGGAACAGCCTGTGAGAATGAAATTGCTGATATGGGATTAAGATATGACCTTACACTTCCGCTCAGCCGTTACTTTGCTAACAACAAGGACAAGCTCACTCTTCCTATGAAATGTATCCAGATGGACAGAGTGTACAGAGCTGAAAGACCACAGAAGGGCAGACTTCGTGAGTTTGTTCAGTGTGATATTGATATTATTGGTTCTGATTCTACAGATTCAGAGGTTGAACTTATTCTTACAACAACCAAGGCCCTTAAGGCTATTGGCATGAAGAATTTCAAGGTTAAGATTAACGACAGAAGACTTCTCCGTTCATTTCTTCAGAATTGTGGATTTACTGAGGAGCAGCTTGACAGTGTGTGCATTACATTTGACAAGATGGATAAGGTCGGACTTGATGGTGTTAAGGCTGAGCTTACAGACAAGGGGTTTGATGCTGCAGCAATTGAGAAGTTTATCGGATTCTTCGGAAGCGTTTCAAGTGCACAGGAGATAAGCCTTGAAAGTGTTGAAGCTATACTGGATGATAAAGCTCCAGCAGAAAGCGTAAGAGGAATCATTAATACAGTAAATGAGCTTTCAGACGGTCAGTTTGATGTTGTATTTGACCTTTCTTTAGTAAGAGGTCAGGGTTACTATACAGGAACTGTATTTGAAGTTGAAAGCATTGATTTCAAGGGTGCTATCGCAGGCGGTGGAAGATATGACAACCTTATTGGCAAGTTCTTAGGACAGCAGGTAAGCGCTGTTGGATTCTCAATCGGATTCGAGAGAATCTTCTCAATCCTTATGCAGAATGGTGTTGAGACTAAGGCATCAGCAGACAAGATTGCTGTTATGTACGATGAGGGACAGGTTAAGGAAGCTTATGCAATGGCAGAAAAATACAGAGCAGAAGGTAAAGTATGCTCATTATATGTAAAGCCTAAGAAGATGGGAAAGTTCCTCGGAAAGCTTGAGGAACGTGGATATAAAGGATTTGTTAATGTCAGCAATGGGGACGAGATAAGCTTGTTCTAGTGTTGATGTGTAAGCCCCGGGCAGATTAGAACTTTACATAACAAATAATGCAACAACCTACCAAACTGCAGTTAATGTGGAGTTTAGTAGGTTGTTTTCTTGTATATTGAAGTCGTGATAACAGAGTTAGTGAAAAATACAACTCAATTTACCTACTAAAGAAGCGAGATGTAATGAATTAGTGGGTTTCTGACAATATTTTTATAAAAAAATTTTCTTAAAAAACATACTAACGAAGTATATATCATGAGTTAGTATGTTTATCTCAAAATTTTCAGGTTAAATAAAAATTTTTCGATAAATAATCTCAATAATTATAGTTGACATATACCCATATGGGGTATATTATACATCATGTAAATAGAGCATACCCCACTAGGGTATGTTGCAATCACAACAGATAAATATAATAAAGCGTTTATCAGACACAGAATATAACAACCAGACTAAGGAGGAATAATGGAAAAAGAATGTTGCTGTCATAAGACAAAAGAACGCGATGCCAAGGAATATAAAGACCTCTGTAACAGGCTTAGCAGAATTGAAGGTCAGATAAGAGGGATTAAGGGAATGGTTGAGAAGGACGCATACTGTATTGACATTCTTAATCAGGTATCGGCAGCCCAGTCAGCACTTAACAGTTTTACGAAGGTGCTCTTAGATAACCATATCAAGAGCTGTGTAGTCCAAGATATTAAAGAAGGCAAGGACGATACGGTAGAAGAGCTTGTTAAGACAATCGGCAAATTCATACGCTAGAATTTGCACAAGGTAATGAAGTATAAAAGGAGATGCATAATATGGGAACAGCTATAATAATCGGCATATTAGCAATAATAGTAGTAATTGCAGTTATAAGCAGTGTTAAGCATATGAAAGGTGAAGGTGGCTGCTGTGGCGGTGGTGGAGATACTGTTGCGGAAGAGAAGAAGACACTTGATAATCCTGTAATTGCTGTCAAGACTGTTGATATTGAAGGCATGCATTGTGAAAACTGCAAGAACAGTATTGAGAGATCTGTTAACAAAATTGATGGTGCTTCATGCCAGGTTAATCTTAAGAAGAAGCAGGCAACTATAGAGGTTGACAGAGAAATTGATGATGCTGATATAAGAATTGCAATTGAGAGACTTGATTTTAAAGTGACAGGAATAACAACTAACAGCAAGGAGGAGTAGAGCGATATGGAACAGTACAATGTTACAGGAATGAGCTGTGCAGCGTGTCAGGCAAGAGTTGAGAAAGCTGTCAGCAATGTGCCTGGAGTGGAAAGCTGTTCGGTAAGTCTTCTTACTAATTCAATGGGTGTTGAGGGAACTGCAACCCCAGATGTAATCATTAAAGCTGTGGAAGCTGCGGGATATGGTGCATCAGTTAAGGGGGCAAAGAGCAGCAGTCCTTCAATGCAGGAGCAGGAAGATGCGCTGGCAGATAAGGCAACCCCTGTTTTAAAGAAGAGATTAGCAGCTTCAGTTATATTTCTTGTTGTGCTTATGTATTTCAGCATGGGACATATGATGTGGGGCTGGCCGCTTCCGTCAGTACTTGAAGGAAATCATGTGGCCATGGGCCTTATACAAATGCTGCTTACAATAATAATAATGGTTATTAATCAGCATTTCTTCATAAGTGGCTTTAAGGGATTGTTACATCGTTCACCTAATATGGACACACTTGTTGCGCTTGGTTCAGGAGCAGCATTTGTGTGGAGTACATATGCGCTTTTTGCCATGACAGACTGTCAGGTGAGAGGTGATATGGCAGGCGTGATGCACTATATGGATGAATTCTATTTTGAGTCAGCGGCTATGATTCTTACACTTATAACAGTAGGGAAAATGCTTGAAGCCCGCTCTAAGGGAAAGACGACCGATGCATTAAAGAGTCTTATGAAGCTTGCTGCCAAGACTGCGGTACTTTATGCAGATGGGCAGGAAACATGCGTCCCTGTTGAACAGGTTATGACAGGAGATGTATTTGTTGTAAGACCGGGTGAGAATATACCTGTAGATGGTGTCATCATTGAAGGAAACACCGCAGTTAATGAATCAGCACTTACAGGAGAGAGCATTCCTGTTGATAAACAGGAGGGAGATCAGGTAAGTGCAGCAACACTTAATACATCAGGATATATAAAATGCAGGGCAACAAGAGTTGGAGAAGATACAACACTTTCCAAAATAATACAGATGGTAAGTGATGCGGCTGCAACTAAAGCACCTATTGCAAAGATTGCTGATAAAGTTTCAGGTGTATTTGTGCCTGCGGTAATAATAATAGCAGCTATAACAATAGTAGTATGGCTGTTATGTGGCAAGGACTTAGGATTTGCACTTGCGAGAGGAATCTCAGTGCTTGTAATAAGCTGTCCTTGTGCGTTAGGGCTTGCAACTCCGGTTGCAATTATGGTTGGTAACGGAGTCGGAGCAAAGAACGGAATTTTGTTCAAGACTGCTGTTTCTCTGGAACAGACAGGCAAGATGCAGACAGTTGCACTTGATAAGACTGGTACTATTACAGAGGGGGAACCCAAGGTTACAGATATTATAACAGGTGAAGGAATCTTACAGAATGAGCTTCTTGCTATAGCATATGGTCTTGAAAGAAAAAGTGAACATCCACTTGCAAAGGCAGTTGTTAATTATGTTGAAGAGAGTGGCGATAAGAATTCATTTGCAGAAGAAGTGACTGACTTTAAGGCAGTTGCTGGTAACGGGCTTAAGGGAATGCTTGATACAAATATAGTGGCAGGTGGTAATCTTAAGTTCATTTCAGAGTATTGTAATATCTCTGATGATTTAAGGTACAAGGCTGATGACTTATCATCAGAAGGAAAAACACCACTTTTCTTTGCAAGAAATAACAAGCTTCTTGGAATAATAGCTGTTGCGGATACTATCAAGAAAGACAGCCCAAAGGCTATCAGGGAACTTCAGAATATGGCAAACAAGGTTGTGATGATTACCGGAGATAATGAAAGAAGTGCGAAGGCAATAGGAAAGCTTGCCGGAGTCGATGAAGTTATAGCGGGAGTACTTCCTGAAGGAAAAGAAAAAGAGATAGCAAGACTTAAGGAGCAGGGAAGTGTTATAATGGTAGGTGATGGAATTAATGATGCACCTGCACTTACAAGAGCTGATATAGGTATTGCAATTGGAGCCGGTACAGATGTTGCAATAGATGCGGCAGATATAGTTCTTATGAAGAACAGGTTATCAGATGTTCCTGCTGCTATAAGACTTTCAAAGAGAACACTTACCAACATACACGAGAATCTGTTCTGGGCATTCTTCTATAATTGTATAGGAATCCCACTTGCAGCAGGTGCGTGGATACCAGTATTTGGATGGACACTTAATCCAATGTTTGGTGCAGCAGCTATGAGCTTATCAAGCTTCTGTGTAGTAACTAATGCATTAAGACTTAATCTTATAAAGATATATGATACAGGAAAAGACCACATTTATAAGAAAAAGTCTAGCAAAAATAAAAATAAAACGACAAAAGGAGACAAAACTATGACAAAGACTATGAATATTGAGGGTATGATGTGTGGACACTGTGAAGCTACAGTTAAGAAGGCACTTGAGGCTGTTGATGGTGTAACAGAGGCAGTTGTAAGCCATGAGAACGGAACAGCAGTTGTTACACTTTCTAAGGAAGTTGATAACGATGTATTAAAAAAAGCTGTAGAGGATAAAGATTACAAAGTAACAGCAGTTAAGTAAGAAATATAATGAATAAGAATAAAGCTATAAGCTGCAAATGTATGTGATACATTTTAAGGTATGGAAAGCCCTACGTGATACAAAAGTGTCGTGCGGGGCTTTTTCAGTGCAGGGTAATTTTTATAACTGATAGTTGAGTAAGCTGTTTAATAATGTTAATATTATGTATATAGATTATGGGTATGGGAGATATGGGAATATGAATATTATGTATCTGTCTCTTTATGGAGTTGCGGCTGTGGTGCTTGTCGTGGTGTTTATAAGAACATGTCTTGAGCGGGATAAGATGACACGGATAGTGTGTCTTACAGAGATGCTTGCTCTCATATGCGTTGTGACATATTCGGTCAATTTTATCACAGATAATTACATGGCAATGTCGGTGGCAACAAGCATAATGATGGCAGCACAGGATTTTGCACTCGTTGCGCTTTTAACGTATACAGGCATATTTACAAGGCTTGCAAACAGGATAACCAGAACTGCAGTTGTTTTGTGCATATTTGCGGCAATGGTTGATTCAGTTGTATTTATAATTAATATATTTAATGAAACGGCATTGAAATATAGTCTTAACAAATGTGGAGGAGTCTATGTTCTCGGCTATGAAGGCGAGCTGTGGTTTGGTATTCATGCGATTATGAATATGGTTATTGTAGCATTTATAATTGCACTGCTTATTATCAAATGCATACGTATTCCATCAGCATATTGGGGAAGATATATATTTACGGCTGCCGGGCTTATTGTTATAATTGCTTTTAAATATATATTCATCATGAAAGCTGTTGACTTAAGGTTTGACATATCAATTTTTCTATATGCACTTATGGGAACAATGGTGTACTGGAATACTTTCTGGTATTCTAAGAAAAATATGCTTACAGTTACACATGAAATGATAATTGAACATATGCAGATTCCTGTAGTACTGTTTGATTATGAGGGAATTCTTGCAGATTTTAATTCTTCAATGAAGGATGTTGCAGGTAATCTTGAATACGATAACAGGGAACAGAATATTGAGTGGTTTGTCAGGGAGAATGACCTGCCTGTTAAACAGGGAGAGGATACATTTGAATGGAAGCATAATGGCAGAATATATGACTGCAGGATTGAGAGACTTTCAGATGAAAAAAACCGACTGCTGGGTACTATTATTGTTATGCAGGATGTGTCGGAGTTAAAGAAGGCTTATGCTGAACTTGAAAATATGGTTATTTATGACCAGCTTACAGGAGTTTACAGCATGTACAGCTTTATGGAGCATTGTAAACAGTATGATGAATATAATGGCAGCGTTGCTGTAGTTGTCTGCGATATTAATCATTTGTCAGATATTAATATACAGTATGGACAGAAAGCAGGTAACCAGGCACTTATAAATGTGGCTGGTGTGCTTAAGAAGATACTTATGGACAGAGCATATATTGCAAGAATTAATGAAGGTAATTTTGTTGCAGTAATGAAGAATGTCACGGATGCAGAGGCTGGTAAAACATTTGAACAGATAAAGAGAACAGTAGAAAAAGAGTGCAATAATGGAAAGTTTGGTGTTACTATAGAATATGGTATTGCTATGAGAAAAGCTTCTAACAGATGGATAATGGATATTGTTCATGAAGCGGTTAATGATATGAGAGACAGGAAAGGCAGATAATACACATGAAGTTTGATGGTGTTAAAAAAGTTGATGAAGGAAGGTTTATCAGCAGATACGATCTCTATTATACAACTGAGGATGACAAGAAAAAGGTCTACGAGATTATCAGCAGAAACAAGGATATAAAGACGCTAGAAGATATAAGAAATGAAAAGACTGACGGAGTTGTTATTGTTGCAACTGATGAAGCGGATGAACATATTCTGATTAATAAAGAATATAGAATGTCAGTAGGAGATTATGTGTATAATTTTCCTGCAGGGCTTATTGATGAAGGTGAGACTCCTGAAGTGGCGGCGAAGCGTGAGCTTAAGGAAGAGACAGGGCTTGACCTTATTGTAATTGAAGACAAGCTTTATGACAGCTACAGTGCAATAGGATTTTCCAATGAGACAAATGCTGTGGTTATCGGAAAAGCATCTGGAGATTTTTCGCCAAGCACTTCAACGTTTGAGGAGATTTCGGCGGCATGGTATTCAAAACAGGAAGTAAAAGAGCTTCTTAAGGATAATCATTTTGCAGCGAGAACACAGGCATTTTGCTATATGTGGGCGAGAAATAAATAATAAAGAGGCAGGATATGTTTAGAGGAAAAAGAATCATTTCAGGAATTATGCTGGTGCTTATGCTGGTTAGTTTTATTGGATGTAAAAGGACTTCCAAAGCAGCAACATTTACATATGAGGAGAATGCTGCCGGTAATATAGTTATAACTGGACTTACTGATAAGGGAAGAGCAGATGCAAAGGTTATTGTGCCAGCTAAGATTGATGGCAAGAAGGTTGATGGAATAGGCAGTGGTGTATTCCGTGATGATACGACTGTTACTGATGTTGTTATATCATATGGGATAAGTTATATAGCTGAAAATGTATTCTTAAGCTGCTATAATCTTAAAACAATTGAGATTCCGGAATCAGTTAATTCTATTGGAACTAATGCATTTACAGATACACAGTGGGAGCATGACCAGCTTGCAGATAACGATGAGATTATTGTTAATGGTGTGTTATGCAAGATAAGCATAGATAGTGGAACGTATAATATTCCGGATGGTGTAAGGACAATTGCTTCGGGAGTATTTTATAATAAAGATGGTATTACACAAATAAATATTCCTGACAGTGTGGAAGTAATTGGGGCATATGCATTTGCTGGCTGCAAGGGACTTAAGGAAGTTAAACTGCCTTCAGGTATTAAAAGAATTGAGTATGGTGCATTTTCTGATATGAATATCAGTGAGATTGTTGTGCCAAAGTCAGTAGATTATATAGGAAATGAAGCATTTGAAGGAATTGAGAATGTCGTAAAACGATAAGGAGGATGGCTTATGATAAAGAAGAAAAGCAATTCTTTTCTATCATGTGATAGAAAGACGTCTGTTAATGTTGTTATTTGGTGTCCCGATGAGACAGAATATGACGAGCCTGTTGCGGTGTTGCAGATATGTCATGGGATGATTGAGTATATTGACAGATACGACGGATTTGCAAGATATATGGCAGAGAGAGGCTTTGTTGTTGTTGGAAATGATCATCTTGGACACGGAAAGTCAGTATGCACGGATGATGATCTGGGATTTTTTAAAGATAAGAATCCAGGAGAGGCACTTGCAAAGGATGCACATCATCTTACAGTTCTTATCAAGAAAATGTATCCTGGTATTCCATATTATCTTGCGGGACACAGCATGGGGTCGTTTGTTACAAGAAGATATATATGTGATTACGGATATGAACTTGATGGAGTTATTGTAATGGGAACAGGACACCAGCCGGCACCAATGGTTTTTGCCGGAAAGGTGCTTGCTGATGCAGTAAGACTTATAAAGGGTGACCGTTACAGAAGCAGACTGATATCTAAGATTATGTTTGGTAATTATAACAAGCGCATAAAGAATGTAAGAACAGTCAATGACTGGCTGACAAGAGATGAAGCGGTTGTTGATGAATACAATGCCGGAAAATTGACAACATTTCTGTTTACGGTTAATGGTTACAGAGGACTTATGAATATGATTCTGTATGTAAGAAAGCCGCGCAACATAGAAAGAATTCCTAAGAATCTGCCAATGCTTATGATATCAGGACTTGATGATCCTGTGGGAGAATACGGCAAGGGCGTTTACAGGGCATATAATTCATATCATGGTCACATTGATGATATTGATTTAAGACTTTACGAGGATTGCAGGCATGAGCTGTGTAATGAACTTAATAAAGAAGAAATATATGAAGAAATATATGGCTGGATTATGAACCATATGAGTAAGTAGATTAATAATAGCGGAATGGCAGTTTCAAACCATTCCGCTTATTTCTTTATTGATTATAATCTGATAGTAGTGTACTTAGGAATGCATGCAATTCCTAATGCGTAAGGACCTGTATGGCAGCCAGAGATAATACTGATTCTTGTCTTGAAATCTTCGCGTCTTTCGAGAAGCTTTACACCAAGCTGTGCTTCAACATCATCTCTGTACTTTTCAGCTTCTTCCAGATTAGTGCAGTAGCCAACAGTGATGTCCCAGTTTTCAATTGGCATTCCCTTTGATTCGATGTATTTCTGAATCATGTCAATAACATTAGATTTACCCTTGTTTCTTGTTCGTGTAAATCCACCAAGCCCAATTTCTCCTTCTTTCATAACGATGATAGGACGGAGACTTAATTTGCTTGTGATTGTAATTGCAGTCTTGGCAAGACGTCCGCCTTTACTTAAGTATTCAAGTGATTCTGTTGTAAACATTATTCGGCCATCGTTTCTTAAAGCTTCAAGAACTTTGATTGTATCCTCATATGAATACCCTGCTTTTCTCATCTGGAGAGCCTGATATATGAAGAGTGAAAATGATGCTGAATTAAGCAGTGAATTAATAACTGTAACTTTAGCATCAGGATGATCTTCTAATATAATGTCCTTAGCTGTGCAGGCTGAGTTATAAGATCCTGAGAAGTATGATGTAATTGTACATACAATAGCAGGTCTGCCAGCTTCCACACTTGGCATAATAGCATCAACAAAATCCTGCACACTTGGAAGAGATGACTTAGGAAATGCGCCTTCGTCTGTCATTCTTCTATAGAATTCATCATGAGTAATGTCATATTGTTCTTTAAGATAATTAACACCATCAAAAGTTGTGTAGAGCGGTACAAGTTTAAGATTGTGTGTCTCTGCATATTCTCTAACAATATCGCAGGCTGAATCAGTGATTATATCAAACATAATATATATTATCCTCCGCGTTGTAAAAACGATTTGTTTTGTTAATTGAGATGATAACACATAGTTTTTAAAACCACAATACATTAATATTAATATTTTATAAAATATAAGTTTGTAAAATTAAAAAATTGTTGTATAATCAATTCGTATGTATATTTTTTCGAGCGGAGGAAATAATTAATGAATGTATGTGCATTTCTTACAGATGGTTTTGAAACGGTAGAAGCACTTGCAGTTGTAGATATATTAAGAAGAGCGGATATTAAGACTGATATGATATCAATAACAGGTGACATTAATGTTAAAAGTGCTCAGGGGGTAATTGTTCAGGCTGATGAGCTTTTAGATGAATATGTATTTGAAGGAGATGAGCTGTTATTCCTTCCAGGTGGTCCGGGTCATAAGTCATATTATGATTGCAAGGATTTACTGGAACTTCTTAAAGAATACAATAAGAAGAATAACAGAATTGCAGCCATATGTGCAGCACCTTCAATTCTTGGAAATCTTGGATTACTTGAAGGGAAGAACAGCACCGGAGAGGGTAGTTACAGATGGTAACATCACAACATCGAGAGGAATGGGTACATCACTAGATTTAGGACTCGAGCTTGTAAGACTTATTAAAGGAGAAGAACTTGCAGAGCAATTAAGGACTTCAACACAATATATATAATAAGTTTATTTTATGCGAGAGGAACTTTTAAAGATGGAATATAATAATTACGATGAGTATGCAATACGCCGCAGCAGAAAAAGAAAATCACAGTTGATGAAGAAGAAAAGACAGAAGATTTTAAGAAGAAGACTTATTATGATGGCAGCTGTGACATTTTTAATAGTGCTTGCAGTAGTTATTGTGAATGTAACACTGGGGCTGAAAAAAACATTAGGTCAAAAAGCAGCATTTGCTTCTGATATAACAGATGAGACACAATCAGAGATACTGATGCCAACAGAGGCACCAACAGAGCCGCCTCTTATATATTCACAGATGGCAGCAGACTATCAGGATTTGTCAGCTGATGCACAGATAGCGTCGCCTTATGCAGCATTACTTGATGTCAATAATCATAGAATAATAGCAGGTAAGCTTGCTGATACAAAGATTTATCCGGCTTCAATGACTAAGGTAATGACACTTATTGTTGTATCAGAGAATATAGATAAGATGCCCAAGACTTATACATTTGGATTTGAGATGCTTAACAGACTTTACAGGGAAGAAGCATCTGTTGCAGGATTCCTTGAAGGTGAGACAGTAGATGTTGAAGATCTTATGTATGGACTTGTGCTTCCGTCAGGAGCTGATGCAGCCGAGGCACTTGCCATAATGGCTGCAGGTTCCAATGAAGAATTTGCAAATCTTATGAATGAAAAATGTAAAGAACTTGGACTTAAGTATACACATTTTACTAATCCGACAGGATTATATGATGAGGAACAGTATACAACTCCATCAGAGATGGCAATGATTATGGAATATGCCATGAAAGATGAAACCAGAGCCAAAGTACTTGGAACATATCAGTATAAGACTAAAGCAACAGCACAGCATCCGGAAGGAATACAGCTTACAAGTACAATGTATTCAAGAATATATGGTAATGAAGCACCAGGAGTACTTGTTACAGGAGGAAAGACGGGATATACCAATGAAGCAGGAAGCTGCCTTGTAAGTTATGCTGTAACTAATAAAGGTAATGCGTATGTTTTCTGCACTGGCGGAGCAACATACAGATGGGCACCTGTATATGATGAGATATATGTATATAAGAATATAATTCCGGCGTCAGTCAAAGATTTAGAAACAGAAACAACGAAAATGTCTCCTAATAATTAACAACCAGAATATGTCATAATAATTAGTATTAACGGACACATAATAACATCAAGACGTTAAGTTATGGCGCCATAACTTTTCGGCTTAAACCTAAAAATGTGTTTAATAAGGAGGCTTATTATGGCTAAATCAACAAGTTCTAATTATAAGACTAAGAAAGAAGCACAGAATGCACTTGACAGATTCAAGATGGAGGTTGCTTCAGAAATTGGTGTTAACTTAAAGGATGGTTACAATGGAGACCTCACATCAGCAGAAGCTGGTTCAGTTGGTGGTAACATGGTAAAAGAGATGATCAGAAGACAGGAAGAGCAGATGAGTGGCAAGTAATTGCGGGATGCTCACAACTGAATACGAATTATCTTAAGTGATAAATGGGCTGTAATCCGAATGTTTATTAGTAAATATAAGGTTTGCAGCCCTATCTTTTATTTTTTTAAAATAGTACTGGTAATCTAAAAACAGTTGTGTTATAATTCGTGGGTATGTTGTACGATAGTAACAATACATAGTTCATAGGAGGATTAATTTATAATGAGTTTCACAGTTGAGAATTTAGAAGAGAAGAATATGGTTAAACTTGTTATTGAGTCTACTGCTGAGGAATTTGAGGCAGGTCTTAATACTGCATATAATAAGAATAAGAGCAAGATCAGCCTTCCTGGTTTCAGAAAAGGTAAAGCACCTAGAAAGATGATTGAGAAGATGTACGGTGCAGAAGTGTTCTACGAAGATGCTGCTAATTCAATTATTCCAGATGCTTATGCTAAGGCTGCTGATGAGTGTGGTCTTGAGCTTGTTTCTCAGCCAAAGATTAATGTAACACAGTTAGAGGCTGGAAAGCCATTCATTTTTGAAGCTGTTGTAGCTACTAAGCCAGAAGTTGAACTTGGACAGTACAAGGGCGTTGAAGTAACTAAGGCTGATACAGAAGCAACAGATGCTGATGTAGAAGAAGAATTAAAGAGAGTTCAGGAGCAGAATTCAAGAACAGTAGCTGTAACAGACAGAGCAGTTAAGGATGGCGATAATACAGTTATTGATTTCGAAGGATTTGTTGATGGTGTTGCATTCGAAGGTGGAAAGGGAACAGATTACCCACTTACAATCGGATCTCATTCTTTCATTGACACATTTGAAGATCAGATTATCGGTATGAATATAGGTGATGAAAAGGAAATCAATGTTACATTCCCAGAAGAGTATCACGTAGATGATCTTAAGGGTAAGCCAGCTATGTTTAAGGTTTCTGTTAAGGAAATTAAGGAGAAGCAGCTTCCAGAGCTTAATGATGAATTCGCTCAGGACGTATCTGATTTTGATACAATTGCTGAATATAAGGATGATTTAAAGAACAAGATTGCTGACAGAAAGTCAAGAGAAGCTAAGGCTAAGCAGGAAGACGAAGCAATCGCTAAGATTATCGAAGATTCTAAGATGGATATTCCAGATGCTATGGTTGACACACAGGTTAACAGAATGGTAGAGGATTTTGCTCAGAGATTACAGCAGCAGGGCTTATCAGTTGAGCAGTACTTCCAGTATACAGGAATGACTGCAGATAAGATTATGGAAGAGATGAAGCCAGAAGCTGTTAAGAGAATTCAGTCAAGACTTGTTCTTGAAGCAGTTGTTAAGGCTGAAAATATTGAGACTTCAGAAGAAGATTTTGAAGCAGAGTTAAAGAAGATGGCTGAGACTTACAAGATGGAACTTGATCAGATTAAGGAATTCATGGGCGACTATGAGAAGAAGCAGATTAAGGAAGATCTTGCAATCCAGAAGGCTATAGAAGTTATTACAGGATCAGTTGTTGAAAAATAATTGAGGTTGTAAGAAACATTTTAGTATATTGGAGGTTGTGTAATGAGTTTTGTACCTTATGTCATTGAACAGAACAGCAGAGGCGAAAGATCGTATGATATATATTCACGTCTGCTTAAAGACAGAATTATATTCTTAGGAGAAGAGGTAACAGATGTTTCTGCTAATCTTGTAGTAGCACAGATGTTATTCCTTGAGGCAGAAGATCCAGGAAAGGATATACATTTCTACATTAACAGCCCGGGAGGATCAGTATCAGCAGGTTTTGCTATATATGATACAATGCAGTACATCAAGTGTGATGTTTCTACAATCTGTATTGGTATGGCTGCAAGTATGGGTGCATTCCTTCTTTCAGGCGGTGCCAAGGGAAAGAGACTTGCTCTTCCTAATGCAGAGATTATGATTCACCAGCCATCAGGTGGTGCAAGAGGTCAGGAAACTGAAATCAGAATCGTTGCTGAGAATATACTTAAGACAAGAAATAAGTTAAACGAAATACTGGCAGCTAATACTGGTAAGTCAGTTGAAGAAATTTCACGCGACACAGAGAGAGATAACTATATGACAGCACAGGAAGCTGTTGCATATGGACTTATCGACAGTGTTGTAGAGAAGAGATAATAATTGCTTATGATAAGGAAGATGCCTGCAGATAATATATTTGCAGGTGTCTCCCTTGTTTTTGTGTGATAAGCGGACCTTTATTTAAAGGATTTATAGTGATTTGGAGGATAGTATGGCAGGCAGAAATATTGACGAGAAGCTTAGATGCTCATTCTGTAATAAGACACAGGATCAGGTTAAAAAGCTAATCGCAGGACATAATGGCGTTTACATTTGTGATGAATGTGTAGAAATATGCAGCGATATCCTTGATGAAGAGTTTGAAACAGAGGCAGATGAAAAAGAAGTGGTTGATGGAATGAATATCAACCTGCTTAAGCCGAAGCAGATAAAAGAATTTCTTGATGATTATGTTATAGGGCAGGATGATGCAAAGAAGGTACTTGCTGTTGCTGTATATAATCATTATAAGAGAATAATGTCACAGGCTGATTTGGATGTAGAGTTACAGAAGAGTAATATTCTTATGCTTGGACCAACAGGTTCAGGAAAGACATTCCTTGCACAGAATCTTGCAAGACTTCTTAATGTACCTTTTGCAATTGCTGATGCGACAACTCTTACAGAAGCCGGATATGTAGGCGAGGATGTTGAGAATATCCTATTAAAGCTTATTCAGGCTGCAGATTATGATGTTGAAAAAGCTCAATATGGTATTATATATATTGATGAAATAGATAAGATTACTAAGAAGTCAGAAAATGTTTCTATAACAAGAGATGTATCTGGAGAGGGTGTACAGCAGGCTCTTCTTAAGATATTAGAGGGAACAATAGCATCAGTTCCACCACAGGGAGGAAGAAAGCATCCGCAGCAGGAGCTTATTCCAATTGATACAACTAATATTCTCTTCATATGTGGTGGTGCATTTGATGGACTTGAGAAGATTATTGAATCAAGAATGGATAAGAGCTCAATTGGTTTCAACTCTGAGCTTAAGGAAAAGAGTAATGATGATATAGGTGAGATGTTCCATAAGGCACTTCCACAGGACCTTATCAAATTTGGACTTATTCCTGAGTTCGTAGGCCGAGTTCCGGTTGTTGTTTCATTAGATTCGCTTGATGAGGAAGCGCTTGTGAGAATTCTAAAAGAGCCTAAGAATGCTATTATAAAGCAGTATCAGGCACTTTTTGGACTTGATGAGGTGGCACTTGAGTTTACAGATGAAGCTGTTGAGGCAGTAGCCCATAAGAGCTTTGAGAGAAAGACGGGAGCAAGAGGCTTACGTTCAATCTTAGAATCTGTCATGAATGAAGTAATGTATGAGATTCCGTCAGATGAAACAATATCAAAATGTATAATAACTAAGGAAGCTGTAGAAGGAAGCGCAAAGCCTCTGTTAGAATACAGAACAGATGCTGTAAAAAAAGCACAGTAACGAAATTAATTCAGGCGGGCTGTTCATGATGGACGGTCCGTTTTTTAGATAGAGAGGAATATATGAGTAACGAACATGATAGACATTATCCGGCTATTCCATTAAGAAATGTCACTGTTTTTCCAGGGATGGTAATGCATTTTGATGTGAGCAGAAAAAAATCTGTCAGAGCGGTTGAGGCAGCTATGTCTGCTGATGAGCTTATTTATCTTGTGACACAGATGGATTCGCAGGTTAGTGAGCCGGGGATGGAAGATTTATATAAAGTGGGTACTATTGCTAAGATAAAGCAGATAATCAGGATGCCAGGCAAAATATTAAGAGTGCAGGTTGAAGGTCTTAGAAAGGCTGCTGTAAACAGTTTTGAAGAAGCATCAGGGATGATGATTGCTGACGTAAGCGTTATGCCAGGGTTTGAGAAGCCTGATAAAATGGTGTCGAGAGCTATAATTGTAGGTATGAGAGAACTATTGACACAGTATGCACATGTTAATCCGAAGTTTGCAAAGGATACAGTCAAGAGATGGCTTTCATATAATGATGCAGAAAAGCTGATGATGGAATTTGCTCAGGAATTTATGATGGATTTTGATAAAAGACAGCAGTTTCTTGAGGCAGAAGACTATGAGCAGATGTATACATTTGCTGCAACATTACTTGTAAATGAGATAAATGCTTATACTATTAAAGAAGAACTTGGCAATATTGTAAGAGAAAGAGTAGATAAGAACCAGAAGGATTACATATTAAGAGAAGAACTTGCAGCAATTAATGAAGAACTTGATGGAGGAACCATAACAGAGGCGGAAGAATATGAGGCGGACGTTGAAAAGCTTGATTCACCACAGTATGTAAAGGATAAGCTAAAAAGGGAGATTAAGAGACTGAAATCACTTGCTGGTAATAATGCTGAGGCCAATGTTGAGAGAACATATATAGAGACATGTCTTGAACTACCATGGAATGTGTCGACTGAAGATAACAAAGATATAGATAACTGAACAGAAAAACCGGCGAAGGCATCAGCCAC
>OGDG01000660.1_pt1 | contig 17269 bp, 16 predicted proteins | sample 1570391 | NCBI WGS metagenome assembly OGDG01 (sample SAMEA2582186, study PRJEB24529) | metagenome | biome: Human gut stool | place: China | collected 2011 | reverse complement strand
CCTGATTTTGTTGTTGATCGAGAGCCGTTTTCATATGAATGCTCCGGCGAGAGTGGCGAAAAGAGCGGCACTCATACTGCTTAGCATTGTATTGATCTACGGTTATACCGGTATGATACAGAGTGAGAGCTTTGTGAGAAGCTTTGGTCTGTATGATAAGCTGTTTACCCCTACCGTCATGAACAAAAGAGATGGCAATATCGTGGCGTTCCTGATGGAACTGGAGTATATGGATGTGGAGAAGCCGTCAGCATATTCTCCGGAGGAGACCGGCAGTAAGTATACACAGGCAGGACAGGATTCCGCAGGTCTTACGGCAGCCGTGGAAGATCCGGAGAGCGTGAAGCGCCCGAATATCATTGTCATCATGGATGAGGCCTTTTCCGATCTGGCGGTGAGAGGCGATTTCACCACCAACGAGGACTATATGCCCTTTATTCACAGATTACAGCAGGGCGCGGAGAATACCAGAACCGGTTATCTGAATGTTTCCGTGCTGGGTGGAAATACTGCCAATACGGAGTTCGAATTCCTCACAGGCAATACCATCGGATTCCTGCCCCAGGGCAGTGTGGCTTACCAACAGTATGTGCAGAAAGAGACGCCGTCTCTGGCATCCTACCTGAAGGAGCTGGACTATCATACCGTGGCGATCCATCCGTATTATGCCAGCGGCTGGGACAGAGACAGAGTCTATCCGCTGCTTGGATTTGATGAGTTCCTGTCACAGGACGATTTCAGGAATCCGAAACGGATCCGTAACTATATCTCCGATGAGAGCAGCTTTGCCAAGATCATCGAACTGTATGAGAACAAGGAAGCGGGAGAGCCTCTGTTTGTCTTTAACGTAACTATGCAGAATCACAGTGGTTACGAAGAGGAATTCCATAACTTTACCCCGGATATTACCGTGGATGGTATTGACTCCAAAGCATTGTCCATGTATCTGTCACTGGTAAAACAGACGGATTCCGCCCTGCAGGGTCTGATCGATTACTTCTCTCAGGCGGATGAGGATACCATGATCGTATTCTTCGGGGATCATCAGCCTACGACTTATGTGAGCAATCCGATCTTAAGAAATAATAAAGTGGATCCGGAGACTTTAACAGATGAGGAAAATCTGTTAAAATATAAAGTACCTTATGTGATCTGGAGCAACTTTGACATTGAGGAGCAGACGGACGGAGAGACCAGTGCCAATTATCTGGCAATGGATGTGCTGAAGAACTGTGATCTGCCGCTGCCTGCCTTGCAGAGCAGTCTGACCGGAGTGCGGGAAAAATATCCGGTGATCAGCGCGGCCGGTGTGAGAGAAGCGGACGGCACACTCACGACGGTGAAGGAATGTGGGGAAGCATTGAACGATTACCGGAGTCTGGAGTATTATCTGCTGTTTGATTACGAAAGGTAAAACATTAGAGATCACGGAGAAGACTAAGATGAATGGCAACAAGACGACAGCAATAAGTGCAGAACGCAGGACGCAGAGAGGAATCTCTGTGCTTGCGTTCTTTGTGCCTGCATTTATTATGCTGATCCTTTTTATCATACGGGGCATATATCCTTTTGGTGACCGGAGTTTTCTGTTCTCCGACATGTACCATCAGTATATGCCTTTTTTAAGTGAATTTGTACACAAGATCAAAGCGGGAGAGGGACTGTTCTATTCCTACAATGTAGGGATCGGATCGAATTTCCTGGCACTGTATGTCTATTATCTGGCAAGTCCTTTTAACTGGCTGGTATTTTTGCTGCCGGAAGGCCTGATCATGGAATTCATGAGTTATCTGGTGATCCTGCGGATCGGCCTTATGGGGCTTACCTTCAGCATCTATCTGCGGAAAGTGTTCGGCAAGGAGGATCCGGCGGCTCTTTTGTTTTCCACTGCGTATGCTCTGTCCGGCTATCTGGCGGCCTACAACTGGAATGTGATGTGGCTGGACTGCCTGATCCTGCTACCCTTGATCCTGTTAGGAGCAGAGCGGCTGGTCAGAGAAGGCAAATGGGTCATGTATACCGTGACTCTGGGGCTTTGCATCCTGACCAATTACTATATTTCCATTATGATCTGTATCTTCATGGTGCTGTATTTCGGAATGCTGCTGATCACGGAATATTATACCATGACGGAAGGACAGAGCCAAAAAGTAAAAACGGTATTCGGCAGGATCGGAAGATTTGCATTTGCATCGCTGCTGGCAGGAGGGCTGGCTGCAGTACTGCTGATTCCGGAGGTCTGTGCTATTCTACGGACGGATTTTGGCAATTCGGATTTCCCCGGTACGCTGGAGTCCTATTTTTCCGTGTTTGATATGCTGGCGAGACATTGCCTGTGCGTGACCACGGAGAGGGGACTGGAACACTGGCCGAACATTTACTGTGGTGTGGCAGTATTTTTACTGGTGCCCATGTATGCACTGAATGAAAAAATATCGGTGAGAAAACGGTTCTGCAATCTGGCACTGGCGGGATTTTTGCTGCTCAGCTTCGGAACCAATGTCCTGGATTTTTTATGGCACGGTCTGAATTATCCGGATTCCCTGCCGGCGAGACAGTCTTTTCTATATATTTTTCTGATCCTTGTCATGTGCTATGATGCTTTCCGGAATGTGGAGGGCACTTCTCCCAGGCAGATCATCTATGGGTATCTGGCGGCGGTGATATTTTTACTTGCCTGTGAGAAATTCGTGGAGAGCGAGGATTTCGACACGGGTATTGAAGTGCTGACGCTGGTGTTCGTTACGATCTATGGTGTGCTTCTGTATCTGTATCGGACGAGAAAAGACGAACTGACGAGACAGGTGCTGGGGATTCTGGTGCTGGCGTGCATAGTGGCGGAGCTGAGCATCAATACATTTAATACGAGTCTGGGCACTACCGGACGAAGCGCTTATCTGGGAGACCAGGAGGATTATAAAGCGTTGTACACCCTGACGCGGGAACAGGAGGGGGATGACTTCTTCCGTATCGAGAAGTTTACCCGCAAGACGAAAAATGACGGAACCCTGACCGGGTACCCTACGGCTTCGGTATTTTCCTCCACCATGAATTCCCAGGTCATGGATCTGTATAAGAAGCTTGGCATGCGCCACAGTAAGGTTTATTACGGCTTCGACGGAGCGACAGCTTTCGTTTCGGCACTTCTGAATGTGGATTACATGTTCGGCGGATCGGATAAATACGAAAACGGTCTGTATGAGATCGTGAATAACAGTGGAGATGTTTATTTATATCATTGTAAATATACGCTGCCCTTTGGCTATGTGGCACCGACGGGCTGGAATGTTACGGACGAGATCAGCACCGGTGTGAGAGTGCAGAATCAGCTGACCGAGGATCTGGGAATCGCAGAGCCCTTACTGGACCGGGCGTCCAGTGAGACTAGTGGAGATAATGTATGTATTACGGCGGACCGGGCAGGCTGCTATTACGCGAGGATCAATGCCACAGGGACGAAAAAGGTTCAGGTGCTTGGGGGAACGCTGGAGACGCAGGATTACAGTGATCTGAAGGACGGATCCATTCTGTATCTGGGATATCTGTTGGAGGGAGAGCGTGTGACGCTGACCAATGGAGATGATGCGGATGAGACGCAGAAGGTATCGGCGGAAGCCTATGTACTGAATGAAGAAGTGCTGGCACAGGCAGTGGAGCTCCTGTCCCGGGAGCATCTGGAAAATGTGCAGATGGACAGCACCCATATTTCGGGAACCCTGAATCTGGATGAAGCCGGAAGACTGATCCTGTCCGTGCCTTATGAGAAAGGATGGATCGTGTGGATCGATGGGGAAAAGACGGAGCCGGAGACCTTCGGTGATGCCCTGATGGCATTTGATCTGGAAGCTGGAGAGCATACCATAAAAATGCATTATGTGCCGGATGGATGGAAGATCGGTGTATTGGTAAGCGCAGGAAGTGTGCTGCTCCTTGTGTGCTGCGTGCTGTGGCAGAGATGCGGCAGAAAGAGGAAAGACTGTGCGGAGAATGAGCCTTTGCAAAAGGCAGCAGACGAAACGATGGAAAACGGGAATGCGGAGAAAACGCACACAGAGGAAGGTCCTGTGAAGGAAGAGGCAGGAAGGATGTAAGAAGAGATTCCTTCGACGGAAGGAATCGTCTGCAGAATGGAGGTTAGTATGACAAAGAAGAGCATCAGCGATACCCTGCGGCGTACCTGTTTGATCCTGGCGGGATCCTTTATCATGGCAGTCAATTTGAAAAGCTTTGTCCGGGCCGGGGGATTGATCCCCGGTGGATTCAACGGTCTGACCCGACTGATCCAGGAGATCAGCGTGCTGTTGTGGCACTGGGAGCCTCCCTTTTCGGTGATCAACTTTATCTTAAATGCGGTTCCGGTGGTCATCAGCTTCAAATTCATCGGAAAAAAGTTCACCGGTTATTCCTGTCTGATGATCGTGGTGAGCGGTATTTTGACGGATATGGTGCCCGCCTGGCCGGTAACGGAGGATATTCTGCTGATTGCTATCTTCGGTGGACTGATCAATGCACTGGCCATCAGCCTGTGTCTGTTCGCCAATGCCACCAGCGGCGGTACGGATTTTATCGCGATCTTCCTGTCGGAAAAGTATGGCATTGATTCCTGGAATTATATTTTCGCCGGAAATGTGGTGATCCTTGGGATCGCCGGAGCACTGTTCGGATGGGACAAGGCGCTGTACTCCATTATTTTCCAGTACACCTCCACCCAGGTACTGCATATATTGTACAAGCGGTATCAGAAGCAGACCCTGATCATCGTGACCAAACGGCCGGAGGATGTCTACGAAGCTATTGCGGAGATCACCCATCACGATGCCACCCTGATCAAGGGTGAGGGCTGTTATTCCAAACAGGAATGTGACGTGCTGTATTCCGTGGTGGGACGAGACGAGGTGAACAAGGTTGTGAATACGGTGCGGGAGACGGACCCGCAGGCCTTTGTCAACATGATCCGTACGGAGAATCTGGCGGGCCGGTTCTACCAGAGACCGAATGATTAAGAAATGTAAAAAGAAGAGCCTGAGCGTCAGCAGTTTAGCTGACACTCAGGCTTGCGTATTTTTTCGGGGAGATGCCCACGGCTTTGGTGAAAGCTTTGAAAAAATTGCTGTAGTCTGTGAAACCACTGCGTTCGAAGGCTTCCATGACATTGCCGTTTTCGTTCAGAACCGCCTTGGCGATACTGATGCGGCGGGCGGTGATGTATTTATTAATGGTGGTGCCTGTGGCGGATTTGAAAATCCGGCAGATATAGGATTCACTTAAGTAGAACTGTCCGGCCAGCTGTTCCACTGTAATAGGCTGGGAGATGTTCTGGTTGATGTAAGCCAGAATATCGTCCACCTGATGGTTGTAGCGGTAGCTACTGTCCTTGTATTCGGCGGGAGCTGTTACGGTTTCCCCGGCCGCCGTCTGCTCTGCACTGCGGATGAACAGCGTGTTGAGCATGACCATCAGCTCCATGAAAGCGGCGTATTCCGTGATGTCATGGGCAAAGCCCTCCGCGGAAGTGATTTTGTTGATATAATAGAGGAAACGTTTCTGCTGTTCCTTGTTGAGCGAAAGCTTATGGGAAAAGGGGGCACTGCGGTGAGTGAAGCAAAAGCTCAGATCCGTCTCTTTGGTGGAGATCAGCTTCATGAAATCCGGCGCCACCGACAGAACGATACGTTCGTGGACGGAGTTGTCGATCTGGGTCAGCTTGTGACTTTCGTACTGGTTGATGATAAAGAGATCGCCTGGGGCGATGGTGTAGAAGCAGTTGTCGATCAGAAACTGTTTGCCGCCGCAGATGGAATAGTAGATCTCGTAGCAGTCATGGATGTGCATGTCCATGGCTTTTTCTTCTTTATATAAGTGGGCAATGGCAAAAGTCCCGGAGGTTTTACAGTTATCTATGGCTGTTTTACAGGAGGTAAGTTCTTCCATTTCTTTCATCCTTTTCGCTTTTTCTTTTATTAAACACCAAAAGTTCAAAATTTGCAATGTTTAGATTAAAATATGAAAAGACTTTGAGAATCTTTTCTAGTATACTTAACTCATACAAAAGAGAAAAGCAGTTACAGCCTTCCAAAATTTTTATAAAAAATAGTAAAAATGTGTTGGAAATGGTTACAATGATATGTTATAATGTAAGTGCTTTCATAAAAAGGTAACATTCAATAGCGGCACGCAGGCCGCCCGTTGAGGAAAGAGAGGCGTAAGGTGGAACTTAGAACAGCAGTATCACCAAGAGATGTGAAGCATTACACCACAGAGCGTCTGAGAGAAGAGTTTCTGATCCAGAATCTGTTCGTACCCGGCGAGATCAAGCTGGTGTACAGCCACATCGACAGAATCATTACAGGAGCAGCAGTTCCTGTAAGCCCTATCACTCTGACCGCCGGAGATGAACTCCGTGCAGAGTATTTCTGTCAGAGAAGAGAACTGGGTGTGATCAATATCGGCGGAGCAGGTATGATTACCGTTGATGGCAAAGTGTACAAGGTAGGTTACAAGGAAGCTATGTACATAGGAATGGGCTCCAAGGAGATCATTTTCGCAAGTGAAGATGAGAAACAGCCCGCTAAATTTTATCTGAATTCCGCTCCCGCACATAAGACTTATCCGACCGTGCTGATCAAGCCGGAAGGTACTCCCGAAGAGGGCGTGGTCATTGTAAAGGATGAGAATAAAGTAGAGCTGGGTACTCTGGAGGATGCCAACCACAGAGTAATCTGCAAGTATATCCTTCCCGGACAGGTAGAGAGCTGTCAGCTGGAGATGGGTATGACGAAGTTAGAGCCCGGCAGTGTATGGAACACCATGCCTTGTCATACACATGACAGACGTATGGAAGTATATCTGTATTTCGATATGCCTGAGGATGCCTTTGTTATGCACTATATGGGTGAGCCCGATGAGACCCGCCACATCGTAATGCGTAACGAAGAGGCAGTCATCTCCCCCAGCTGGTCCATCCATTCCGGATGCGGTTCCAGAGCATATACCTTTATCTGGGGTATGGTCGGAGAGAATCAGGACTTCGATGATATGGACGGCGTTGACAACAGAGATCTGAAATAAGATCCTTTGGAACATGTAACTAAAATAACAGTTTTTATAAAGAAAAGGAGAAAAAACAATGTCTGAATTCACTAATTTCTCACTGGAAGGTAAGGTTGCACTGGTTACCGGCGCATCTTACGGTATTGGTTTCGCTATCGCTTCCGCATACGCTGAGTGCGGTGCTACCATCTGCTTCAACGATATCAAGCAGGAGCTGGTAGACAAGGGAATCGCAGCATACGCTGAGAAAGGTATCAAGGCTCACGGCTATGTATGCGACGTTACCAACGAAGAAGCAGTTAATGCTATGGTAGCTCAGATCGAGAAGGAAGTAGGCACCATCGATATCCTGGTTAACAACGCAGGCATCATCAAGAGAATCCCTATGACCGAGATGACCGCAGATCAGTTCCGTCAGGTAATCGACGTAGACCTGAATGCACCTTTCATCGTATCGAAAGCAGTGATCCCTGCAATGATCAAGAAGGGTCATGGTAAGATCATCAACATCTGTTCCATGATGTCCGAGCTGGGTCGTGAGACTGTATCTGCATATGCAGCAGCTAAGGGCGGCTTAAAGATGCTGACCAAGAACATCTGCTCCGAGTACGGCCAGTACAACATTCAGTGTAACGGCCTTGGACCCGGTTATATCGAGACTCCTCAGACGGCTCCTCTTCGTGAGACTCAGCCCGATGGCAGCAGACATCCTTTCGACCAGTTCATCTGCGCTAAGACCCCTGCTAACAGATGGTTAAAGCCCGAAGAGCTGACCGGTCCCGCTGTATTCCTTGCTTCTGAGGCATCCAATGCAGTCAATGGACACATCCTCTATGTAGATGGCGGTATCCTTGCTTACATCGGCAAGCAGCCCCAGTAGAACCAGCGCAGGGGAAAAGTAAGCGGCTGCGTAGCAGACATTTGTTTTCCTTGCACAGCTCACGAGTAAATATCCGGTGAGTTTACGAGCCGGATGCAGAGTGCGAAGCACGAATTTGCGAGTGAGTAGCTATGGAGCTTGTGCATTTACGCAGGATATCAAAAACAGAATAAACACTTCACATCAGGTCAGTCGCAGAAGAATTTCGGCGGCTGACTGTTGTGGCGTTTAGATTAGAAAAGGAGTATCTCATGAAGATAGCTTTGATCAATGAAAACAGTCAGGCTGCCAAGAATGAAATGATCTGTGCTACTCTTAAAAAAGTAGTAGAGCCCATGGGTCATGAAGTATTCAACTACGGTATGTGCGGCGCAGAGGATCCCAATTCCCTGACCTACGTACAGAACGGTATTCTGGCAGCAGTTCTTTTGAACTCCGGGGCAGCGGATTTCGTTATCACCGGATGCGGAACCGGCGAAGGTGCCATGCTTGCATGCAATTCCTTCCCCAAGGTTCTGTGTGGACACATTGAGTCCCCTCTGGATGCTTACCTGTTCTCTCAGGTAAACGACGGTAACTGTGTAGCACTTCCTTTTGCTGAGAACTTCGGCTGGGGCGGTGAACTGAACTTACAGTATACTTTTGAAAAGCTGTTCTGTGCTCCCGGCGGCGGTGGATATCCCCCTGAGAGAGTTGTTCCCGAGCAGCGCAACAAGAAGATCCTGGATCAGGTAAAAGAAGTAACTCATACCGATATGGTTACCATCCTGAAGAATCTGGATCGTGAACTGGTAAAGGGTGCTTTATCCGGTGCCAAATTTAAAGAGTATTTCTTCGCAAACTGCAAGTGCGACAAGATCGCTGAGGCAGTGAAGGAAGTACTGGCATAAAAGTATTGGTTTCATTTTGCAGAAATATTTTCGACAGGATCTCCTGCGAAGATTTTTCACATAACTATTAGTCTATAAGACAGAAAGGTGTTATTTATGAACGCAGTATTAGAGCAAATCAGCAAAATCGGTATCGTACCGGTTGTAAAAATTGACAACGCAGCAGATGCACTTCCTCTGGCAAAAGCACTTTGCGCAGGCGGACTTCCCTGTGCAGAGGTTACCTTCCGTACCAGCGCAGCAGCAGAAGCTATCAAGATCATGACCGACAACTTCCCCAGCATGTGTGTTGGTGCAGGTACCGTTCTGAACGCAGAGCAGGTTGACGCAGCAGTAGCAGCAGGCGCTAAGTTCATCGTAAGCCCCGGCTTAAATCCCAGAACCGTTAAGTATTGTGTAGAGAAGAATATCCCTATCACTCCCGGTACTTCCAGCCCCAGCGACATCGAGCAGGCTATCGAGCTTGGTCTGGATGTAGTTAAGTTCTTCCCCGCTGAGCAGTCCGGCGGTCTGGCTAAGATCAAGGCTATGGCAGCTCCTTATGTAAACATGAAGTTCATGCCTACCGGCGGTGTAAACGCTAAGAACCTGACTTCTTACCTTGACTTCCCCAAGATCATCGCTTGCGGTGGTTCCTGGATGGTTCCCGGTGACCTGATCAACGCCGGTGAGTGGGACAAGATCGAGCAGCTGACCAGAGAAGCAGTACAGACCATGCTGGGCTTCGAACTGGCTCACGTTGGTGTCAATGCAGAGAACGAGGAAGAGGCTGTTAAGGCTGCGAACCGTTTCGCATTCATCTTCGGTATGCCCGCTAAGGTTGGCAACAGCTCCGTATTCGCAGGCTCTGCTCTGGAAGTTATGAAGACTCCTTACCTGGGCAAGAACGGCCACATCGCTGTTAAGACCAACTACATCGAGAGAGCTGTCAACTACCTGAGCACTGTTCTGGGTGTTGAGTTCAACGAAGAGTCCGCTAAGAGAGATGCCAAGGGCAACCTGAAGGCTATCTACCTGAAGGAAGAGATCGGCGGATTTGCAGTTCATCTGGTACAGAAATAAGAATAGGATTCCGGAATCCGGACGGATCCGTCGACTTCATATTTCAGTCGCGGACCCGCTTCCACTGTAATATAGCGATTACACGGTGGAATGAATAGGATTTAGAACTATCAGGTTGGACGGTTGCGTGTTTCGACACGGACTCTAACCGACCGTCGGTACTTAGATGCTGTATTTTAGCATCTTATGTACCGCTACGGGAGGGCCGAAGCGAGAGCGGGTCCGTGACGGAATATGCAATCGGAACAACCGGAGATTATAGATAATTTTAATTTGAGAAAGGAATATACCAAAATGGCAAAAGTAATTACCATGGGTGAGATCATGCTGAGACTGTCCACCCCCAACAACGAGAAATTTATCCAGGCAGACGAGTTCGATGTAAACTACGGCGGCGGTGAAGCTAACGTAGCAGTATCTCTGGCTAACTACGGTCATGACGCTGAGTTCGTTACCGCAGTTCCCGACAACGAGATCGGTGAGTGTGCAGTAGCAGCTCTGAGAAAATACAATGTATCCACCAAGCACATCGCAAGATGCGGTGAGAGACTGGGTATCTACTACCTGGAGAGCGGTTCTTCCATGAGACCTTCCAAGGTTGTATACGATAGAGCACATTCTTCTATCTCTACCGCAACCGAGGCTGATTTCAACTTCGATGAGATCTTCGAAGGCGCTGACTGGTTCCACTTCACCGGTATTACCCCCGCTGTATCCGACGCTGCAGCAGAGCTGACCGAGAAGGCTCTGATCGCTGCTAAGAAGCATGGCGTAAAGGTATCCGTAGACCTGAACTTCCGTAAGAAGCTGTGGAGCTCCGAGAAGGCTCAGAAGGTTATGACCAACCTGATGAAGTATGTTGATGTATGTATCGCTAACGAAGATGACGCTATCGGTATCTTCTCTATGAATCCTGCCGACGCTAATGGCGAGGAGAAAAATGCTTACATTGCCAATGAACTTATGAAGAAATTCCCATTCAAGATGGTTGCTTCAGTATGGAGAACAGAAACTTCTATCACAACATTTAAGCTCCAGTCTATGATTTACACAGAAGGCAAGGCTTACTACAGCAAGGAATTCTTCATGCACATTCTTGATTACATCGGTGCCGGAGACGCTTACTGTGCTGGTCTTATCTACAGCCTTATCAACAACTTTGACCCTCAGAAGGCAGTTGAATTCTCTAACGCTGCAAGCTGCTTAAAGCACACTGTAAGCGGAGATTACAACTTAGTTACAGTTGACGAAGTTATGAAGCTCGCTTTCTCTGACGCTGGTAACGAAGTTCAGAGATAATTTTATTATTCATATAAAAAACTTAAAGGCAGTTAATCCCTTATATAAGAATTAACTGCCTTAGTTTTTAAGTCCATTTCATAATCACTCTTTTTCCCCGGCAACAATCCTGCCCTCATAAATCTCAATTATCTCATCTGACAGCATTTCAAGTTCTTCCTTGTCATGGCAGGCAATTATAATAAGTGCTCCTCTCTTTTTCTGCTCCTCAAGTATCTTGTGAACCTGTTTTGCACCCGCTTCATCGAGCGCATTTATAGGCTCATCAAGAATTATGATATCAGGTTTTTCCATAAATGCCGCTGCTATTCCAAGCTTCTGCTTCATTCCAAGTGAATATTTTTTATAGGTTCTCTTATCGCCAGGATCCAGTCCCACCTGCTCCATTGCATGTCTTATATCTTCAATTTCAATCTTATTCTTAATACATGCCAGCATCTCAAGGTTCTTCAATCCCGTATATTCCGCCACAAACGAAGGATTCTCTATAAGAATTCCTATGCTTGGTGGAAATGTAAAATCTTTTCCCAGTATTTTCCCATCAATCTCAATTTCACCCTTCACTTTTATAAGCCCACTTATAGCACGCATAAGCATGGTTTTTCCAGAACCGTTCTTTCCCTTAAAACCATATACCATGCCACTTTCAAGTTCAAGATTAACATTATCAAGAACTCTTGCTCCTTTTATATCTTTACACACATTTCTTAATACAACCCTCATACACTATATCTCCTTTGCATTTAATATATCCATCCTGCTGACATATATATATACTGCTATTATGGATATAAGTATTATTACAACATCAGCAATCATCATATGAATACTGTCTGTTCCTCCAGCAGTATATATATTATTTCTCATACACATAAGACCATTGAATACCAGTAATACATTTCCTGAAAATATCGTTATTATCATTCCTGTTGATATAAGTAAAAGTGCTATTACAGACGAACATATCATTGATAAAAACATCTGCACCAGTGCTATGGCAAATAATGAAAGCAACGGAAGAACCAGACTCATAACCACTATTTTACCTGCTGCCACATTTGTTACATTCTCTGGATATCCATATATACGAAGCACTTCCATATGCACATCCAGTCCCGGTTCATATCCATGAATTACACTTATAATTACAATTAATATATCCGTCAACGCTGTCATATATAAAGCACTTGCAAAACACCACATAACTTTACCTGCAAACCATTTGCCAATGCTTCCACATCTGATTATTATCTGCATACCCACACTGCCAAAATCCCTGACGCAATAGTTTCCTACAATAAATGCAATGCCAAGAACCATAAACAGATACTGTTCTGATATATAAAATTCTGCCATATTGTCTGGTTTAATTATTCTGCTGCCCCTGTAAAACACCTGAAACAAATCCCCCACTGATACCTGACCTGTATATCCATGTGAACCGGTTTTTCTTCCCAGACTCATATCAGCAATAATTACCAGTGCAGCTATTACAACAGTCGATATTATGTATAAATATTTTCTTTTAAATATCCCACGCGCTATATCATTTTTTAAAATATTCCAAAACATCATCGATTTCTCCTTAAACTGTCACATTTTCCCATCAATAATATAACCATAAGCAGTACAGCCACTATCACAGCCATATACACAAGACTGCTGTATCTCCATCCATTCTGGTATACCCTGTATGTTATAAATGTTTTCAGCACTCTGGCATTTCCCTGCTCAACCAGCATATACAGATTAAGTACTATGCATATAAAATATCCGGCAATCCAGCTATGTATATATCTGTGTATTATCATCAGCATTTCCATGTTTATAATCATCATTAAAATTAATGTTATGAAAATTCCTGAAAACACTGTGATAAACTTTGTGTCTGTAAGATATGCTCCATAAACTCTCTTTGCCATCGCATTTTTTGACTGCCAGTTGTCAATAATTCCATGTGTCGATACAACACCGCCTATAAACATCCAGACGGTCATAATAACTACATATAATACAATCCTGCCAATTCCCCCACCAATTACAGAAATGTAAAAATTTCTTATATTAACATACCGCACCATTCTGTTATCATCATACATTCTTCTAAAATACGATATTAAAAGAACCATAATAACAGGAATTGCTATATAAGGAACAACCCTGTAATTATATGTAATAATAAAATCTTTCACGCATGTGACGCCCTTTGCCTTTCTTGCTGCAAATGCGAATTCACACACAAATAATGAAACTAAAATAACAACAGCATACAATGATATCTTTTTCCACTCCGGTGGTCTTTTCCAGATTCTCCACTTCATAAAATCCCCCTTTATTAATTATTCAATAGAAAATACCATTCTTCTCTCTAATGGATACTGTGACATAACTATGTAAACATCAGACTCTGCATATCTCTGTCTGCTATTAACCATCCATGCATCCTTATACTTTATGTTGGTTACAAATTGTACTCTCTGTGTATCACCTGATGCCACTGTCTTAATATCAGTATTCATCCTTTCCAGAGAGTTGCTGTCACCATTAAATTCTGTACAATAGATAAGTAATGATGCTAGACGGTTTATGTTTACAGCCTCCTGTCCGTTATTTTTTATATCAACAGTAAATACAAGATAATCTGCATCGTCTTTTCCTTCTGAAAATATTCCAAGCTGTTCTTTTGTGTAATCTTTTAAAATACCTGCCCTGTCATACATTTTGCATGATACCGGTGAGATACTCACATCTGCTGTAATAATATCCGCTATGTCAGGTGTATAATTAATCCATTCTCCATATCCGCATTTTTCAATCTTTTTGGATGGAAAAATCGTATTAATTCTGATTGTAAGCATAAGCCATACTGCCAGAACAACTACTGCACATACTATCAATGCAATTTTCTGCTTTCTTTCCTTTCCCGATAATCTGTCATTATAAAACATCCATTTTCACGCCCCTTACCATAAAATGCACATATCCGCATAAAACAAGCACAACAAACAATATGCATAAAGAAACTAATGTTGTTGGCGAACTCTGTGGAACATAAAACACCTTCTGTATTGCAAGCCCTCTTATAACCGGATTACCCGAATATGCGACCAGCCTTCCCGATACTATACATATAAGAAAAGGCAGCGATAATACAACAAATCTGTTATTAGCATATAATGACAGTGATAATGCCAGTCCCGCTATAAGTCCTGCAAATACAAATATCAGTGCCATATATACAATGCAATATGCAATCACATTTTTAACAGCAAGATTCATAAACAATGCCTTATAATTCGGCAGCTGGTACCAGTCATAATTAATTACCGGAAACATTGTCATTGTAAGCATAAGATTAAGTAACAACGGAAATACTGCTGAAACCCCGGCAGTCATAAACACCGCTACAGATTTGGCTGCCAGATATTCTCTTTTTTCACCTCTTACAGCTATATTCTTAAGTATTCCGGACTTCCTGTCTGTGTAAAATGATGCTGCATACGGAATAGTTATTAATAAAAATACCACCATCTGGTATATATTAATCTCTGGATTAATCATTCCACCCATCCAGCTTTCCGTAACATTTCCAACAACAGAAGACGCAATATCCGGATGATATCCGTCAAATATATGACTAACTGATGGTATAACTTCTAATACAAAATGTGCCAGTCCCAGCAACCCTCCTAATAACATTGCAGTTTTAAGTTCTTTCCCATGAAAAGCTCTGTAAAGTTCTATTCTTATCATTCGCCCCATATACATCACCTTCTTACTCAATATTAAACTTTATAAAGTTTTCCCCGTTAGCGACCTGCTGAACCCCTAAAAGGCTTAACCTCAGATAAATATTGTCATAATTAATATCGTCAGTGTCTGTCGCAACATTTCTGCCATTCTCATTTCTATAATATTTTTTTACTATCTTGTCCGGCTCAACCATACATAAAACTATATTGCGGTGTTCCCCAGCCTTAAGTGTCATATTCCCATAATCTGCACCTGTTGATTCTGCATAATCATAAAATATTGATTCACATATACTCAATCTGGTAATCTCCCCATTCTCCCTGTCCAGACTATATGGATTTATTCCAGCAATATTAATTGCAGCTTCTGAATCTGAGTTATTAACAAGTTCTGCCGATATCATAAAAATCTTAGTACCAACTCCATCATATCTGCTGTCAAATGTCCCGTCTGCTTCATTGTATGTGTTAGTAAATCCTGCTTCTCTTGAATTAACCTTTTTTATCCATTCTATAAAATTACTGTCTGTACCACCAATTTCTTTATACGCATCCATATTATCAGCCAGTATAGCCTTATTAACCTTTATACTAATATTATAGTTTAAGTGTGGACTTGTAAGAATTGTTCCCTCTTTAGAATAATCATCTATAATTACTGCATCTGATGGCAACTTCATAACATCCTCTTCCATAATATATTCACGATTCGTCTCAATTCCACCAGTCTGCTCAGTTTCAGTCTCCGTCTGCTGTATATCCGTATAATCTTTATAAGAAACTCCACAACCTGATATACATGTCATACTTATCAATGCTACAAATATGCCAACAAACCATTTCTTTCTCATAAAACCCCTCCCTTTTTTGATTTAACCGCACTTGCTTTTCTATATTTATATACGAAATCATGCGGAAAAAAGTTTGACAGTTTTATCAGTTATAACTGATAAAATATTTTTAATTTTGCATTCTATAAGTTATAACTGATAAAAATAAAAAAAAGATTGGAGACCTCTCACAATCTCCAATCCTTCTAAATAATCATATATTCATTTTCTAAGACTTATCCCCATACTTCTTCAGCAATTTCCTTGACAAGCTTTAACTTAGCCCACTGCTCTTCCTCAGTAAGCTTATTTCCAATCTCGCATGAAGCGAATCCACACTGTGGGCTCAGATACAGTCTGTCGAGCGGAACATATTTTGCTGCCTCATGAATTCTGTTAATAACAAGTTCCTTGTTTTCAAGCGCTGGTGTCTTAGTTGTAACAAGTCCAAGAACAACCTTCTTGTCCCCGGATACCTTTGCTAATGGTGCAAATCCGCCTGAACGCTCATCATCATATTCAAGATAATAAGCATTAACATTTTCCTCACCAAAAAGCAGGTCTGCAACACTGTCATATGCACCTGAGCTGAAGAATGTTGAATGATAATTGCCTCTGCACACATGTGTATTGATAAGCAGGTCTTCTGGCGCAGCCGCAGCAACCTCGTTGTTTAACTTAAGCATGAGTTTCTTATAATCTTCAAGCGCCTCGCCGCTTCTTCCTGTAAGTGCAACAGCAAGTTTGGGATTAACCATTCCGCCCCATACGCAGTCGTCAAACTGAAGATTTCTGCATCCTGCCGCATATATCTCTGCAACAAATTCGTTGTAAGCCTTAATTACATCATCTGCAAATGCTTCCTCTGTTCCATATATTGCAAGTGTATCTGAAAGAAGCTCTGCACCTGTAAAGTATGCATAGAACTGTCCCGGTGAAGGAATTGTCTGCTTTGCAACAGTGTTCTCATCCTCTAATGCCTTAATGAATTTAAAATGTTCAACAAATGGATGGCTCTTTACTGATATTTTACCAACCATATATGTATCATCAATCATTGCTGCTTCTGCGTCAAATGTTGTATTACCATCAACTGTCTTTCTATGCTCAACGCCATTGAAGCCCCACATGAAATCAAGATGCCATGTAGATCTTCTGAACTCTCCATCAGTAATAACATGATATCCAAGTTCCTTAACCTTTGCTACAAGCTCTCTTATGCAGTCGTCTTCAACTGCTGTAAGCTCTGCCTTGTTAATCTTTCCGCTCTCATAATCAGCTCTTGCCTTCTTTAATCTTTCTGGTCTTAAAAAGCTTCCCACATAATCATATCTGAAAGGTGTATGTAATTTACTCATGTGTATCCTCCTGTTATAAATCAATTGTGAGGATAATTGTATCAGATGTGATTTGATATTTATAATACATTTTAATTGGGGTTAGCCATAGCTTTAAACTATGGCTAGTTTTGCTTTATGACCTTATTTACAGGTGTGTTCACATACT
>OGDG01000658.1_pt1 | contig 17281 bp, 10 predicted proteins | sample 1570391 | NCBI WGS metagenome assembly OGDG01 (sample SAMEA2582186, study PRJEB24529) | metagenome | biome: Human gut stool | place: China | collected 2011 | reverse complement strand
GCTCAAGTATCTGGAAAACGACATCGGCGGTCTGGCCAACATGCAGAAGATCAACGAAGCCAAGGCCAGGGTGCTGTACGATTACCTCGATGGGCAGGACTTCTTCACCAACCCCGTCGAGCACCGCTACCGCAGCACGATGAACGTCACCTTCACCAGCCCCAACGCCGATCTGGACAAAAAGTTCTGCGCCGAGGCTGCAGAGGCAGGCTTCGTCAACCTGAAGGGCCACCGCCTCGTCGGCGGAATGCGCGCCTCCATCTACAACGCCATGCCCGCCGAAGGCGTTGACAAGCTGGTCGATTTCATGGAGCAGTTCCGCAAAAACGGCGCTCCCTTTGGGAGAGCTGGACGCGAAGCGGCCTGAGAGGGCAAGCACGCTTACAATTTACAGCTGGAACGAGGCTTTTTTATATGTACACCATCAAAACGCTCAACGCCATCAGCCCAGTGGGGCTGGCAAAGCTGCCCAAGAACCAGTTCGATGTCTCGGTGGATGCCGATGCTCCGGACGGTATTCTGGTGCGCAGCGCCGACCTTTTGAACACCACCTTCAACGATAATCTGCTGGCTATCGCCCGCGCCGGTGCGGGTGTGAACAACATCCCGTTGGAGCGCTGCAGCGAGCAGGGCATCGTGGTGTTCAACACCCCGGGTGCCAACGCCAACGCCGTGGCAGAGCTGGTCGTCGGGATGCTCATTGCCGGCAGCCGCAATGTGGCCGCCGCCGCCCAGTGGACGCAGGGCCTTGCGGGCGACCCCGCTCTGGCCAAGAGCGTGGAAAAGGGCAAAAAGCAGTTCGTGGGCAACGAGATCAAGGGCAAGACGCTGGGCGTCATCGGTCTGGGTGCCATCGGCTCCCGCGTGGCCAACTGCGCCATTGCGCTGGACATGGAGGTCTACGGCTACGACCCCTACATCTCCATTGATGCCGCCTGGAACCTGAGCAGCCAGGTCCACCACTGCGTGAACCTGAACGACATGCTCCCCCTGTGCGACTACATCACCATCCATGTGCCCTATCTGCCCACCACCAAGGACACCATCAACGCCCAGACGCTGTCCCTGTGCAAGGACGGCGTGAAGATCCTGAACTACGCCCGCGGCGAACTGGTGAACACCCCCGCCCTGCTGGAAGCGTTGGAGAACGGCCGGGTCTCCGGCTACATGACCGACTTCCCCGCCGAAGCGTTGCTGGGCAGGCCGGGCGTCATCTGCACCCCGCATCTGGGCGCTTCCACCCCGGAAGCCGAAGACAACTGCGCCGTTATGGCCGCGCAGGAGATCAGCGATTACCTCAAGAACGGCAACATCACCCACTCGGTGAACCTGCCGGAGGTCGTCCAGCCCCGTGCGGGCGGCAGGCGCATCTGCATCATCCACAAGAACGAGCCCGGCATGATCAGCCAGATCACAGCGCTGACCACCGAGGCCGGTCTGAACATTGAGAATATGGTCAACAAGAGCAAAAAGAACATGGCCTATACCATGCTGGATGCCACCGGTGCCGTGAACGCGGCCCTGGCCGACAAGCTGGCGGCGATCCCCGCTGTCATCCGGGTGCGCATCCTGTAATTTTCTGCCATTCTCCGTTTCCTATATTCCTGATCGCTGCATCCGCAGCCCAAAAAGCCTGAGGCCTTTTCTGCAAGGTCTCAGGCTTTTTGGGCTCTATTCTCCCGCAAAGAGGACGGTGCGGCCGTCCTCCTGCGCCGTCTGCATCGCAAATCGGACGGCATCCCGCCCGGTCATCGGGTCCACGATGCCCAACGTGATGCGCCGGTCCTGCTCCTCCCACCAGCGGCCCGGCACACCGGTCAGCTTCGTTTTCACGGTCTGGCAGCCGCCGGGCAGCAGATCCGGCAGAGAAAGCGCCAGCGGCTGGGCCTCCACGGTCGTGCCGTCCGCCTCCTCCACATAGACGTTCACGGGCCAGTCCCAGTAAAACGGGGCCGTGCCATCGTTCGTAAAAGTCAGGGTCAGCACCGTGCCGCCCGTCACCCGCCGCAGCGACGCTTCCGTGACCCGCAGCCGGTAGCCGAGAGCGGCCAATACGGCATCATACCCCTCCCGGAAAGCGGTCTCCGCCGTCTTCGGCCCCAGAAAGCTCATGTGCGACTGCCGGATGAGGGAAACGGTCCGGCTCAGGTCGGTGGTGAGCAGCTGCTCCATCGAAAGTCGGCTGGTCAGCTCCCCGCCGATGGGGGCCGTCTGCCAGGCGTCCGGCATGGGGACCAGCCCCTCCGGGTCGCCCTCATACCAGCCGCCGCAGGCGATCCAGCCCAGCCACTCTTCGGTGTCTTCGGGCAAGCCGGTCATGTCGTTGTAAAGGCCGAGCTCGTGTTCGGCCGTGAACCGGAAGGGCCGCCGCATCAGCAGCGCAGCCTGCGGGAATGCCTCCCGGTAAAGCGCCGCATAGCGGTCTCGGACCGCCTCATCGGGCATGGAGGGAAGCCCCTCCCCGGACTTGACGTGCCACTCGCCCCAGTGGCCGAGGCTCCCCAGCTCCACATAGCTGACGAAACCGTCGGCCCCCAGCCGCTCTCCCACCGCCCGCAGCAGCCGCTCGTGGGCGGCAAAAAACACAGGGTCGGTATAGTCCGGCGCATAGCCCTTTCCGTAGGCGATGTCGTACCAGCGGCCGGTGCCGGTCTGTTCATAGAGCCAGTCCGGGATGTCGAGATGTGCTTCGTCCCCCGGCTCGTCGCAGGAGATGCGCAGCACCAGATGGACACCCCGCGCCCGCAGTTCCGCCAGATGGCAGGTCTGCTCGATGGCCTCCCAGGCGTAGGCCCCCTCTTCGGGTTCCAGCTGCCGCCAGGTCAGGCCCAGATAGCGCAGGGTGGCACCCTCGGTGCCGCTGTCCAGCACACCGGGCGCATAGCCGATCTGCGCATTGGGGAAGGCGCTCTCGTCCGGCAGATAGGTCACGGTCCGCTTCCGCCCCGCCCAGACCAGGCACCCGGCCAGCAGCAGGCAGGCGGCCGCCGCAGCGGTGTGCCGCTTAGCCATGGTATTCTCCGTTGTACTGGATCATGGTCACGTCCTCCACGCCCTCGATCTCCTGCAGCCGGTCGGTAACATCCCGGACATCGTCCCTGCAGCAGACCTCCACCGCCATCTCGACCGCCTCGCCCCGAAGCGTCTTCGATTTGACCGCGTACCGGTTCCGCCCCAGGGCACGGACGATTTCATCCCCCGGCTTTTCGCCCTGATAGTGCAGCACCGCCACATAGATGCGGCCTGCCGTCTGCCAGCGGGAGAGCAGGGCGAGGACCCCGATCATCACCGCAGACGCCGACGCGGCCAGCAGGTACATCCCCGCGCCGGTGGTGATGCCCGCCGTGATGGCCCAGAACAGATACAGCAGATCCAGCGGGTCCTTGACCGCCGTGCGGAACCGCACGATGGACAGTGCGCCCACCATGCCCAGTGAGATGACCACATTGGAGCTGATGGCCAGCGTGACCATGCAGGTGAGCACCGACATGCCCACCAGCGTCATTGCAAAACTGCGGGAAAAGAGGACCCCCGCATAGAACCGCTGGTAGACCCAGTAGATGAGCGCCCCCAGCAGCACAGCCGCCAGCAGAGCCGCCGCCATCTGCGGGACATTGTAGGGACTGAAATTTTCCAGCACCGATTTTTTGATGAAATCCTTCACACTCATAGCGTTGTTCCTTTCGCATTGGTTCAGCCCTGCCAGCCGGAACTGCCGTGGCAGTAGGCCGTTTTGTCGCAGCAGAGCACATATTTGGACACGGCCGTCCACTCCTGCGCTTTGGGCGGCAGCAGCTCCCGGAGGGTCTGGGGCAGAAATTCCGTAAACTTCACCTCCATCACCAGGGTGCCGGGGTCCAGCACCGGCAGGGTGGGCAGGTGCTGGTCGAACAGGTCCCAGCCGCCCACTGCCGCCCGGACGTCCCGGTCAAAGGTGATACGCACCGTTCCCTCCTTCTGCACCCACGGTTCCCGCTCGTAGTCCACGACCACGCGGGGCCGCAGCAGGTTGGAGACGCACTCGAAGTAAAACTCCCGGCAGAGCGGCTGCGGCGAAGCGAGCAGGAAGCCGTAGTCCCCGCTCAGAAGTTTCTCCAGCTCCGCACGAGTGAGGGCGGCCTCCTCTTTGCAGATCCAGCTGCCCACTTTTTTCTTCCGCTCCAGCCGGATGACGGCATCGCTGCCGTTGTAGATGCGGATGCGGTATTTTTTGCGGGCCAGGATGCCCGCATCCTTTTCGGCATAGGCGGAGTTCCAGCAGTCGTCAAAATAAAGGCTCCGGATGAGATACCCGCCCGGCCCGGCGTGGGCGTCCCGCTGCAAAAGCGGCGCGAGCCGCAGCTCCAGCACCGCCTTTTCGCCGTACGAGATGCGGTACTTCAGCTCATGGCGGTAGCGTTCGCCGGTGCAGGTGCGCGGCTGCGTTTTTGCGTGGGCCGGTGCGGGGAAGATGGTCTCACTCTTCATACAGGTCCTCCGTCACGCTGCCGTCGGCCTCCACAAAAAAGCTCTTCATGCCGTAGGCCTTGCCGGTCTCCATCACGTAGTAATCAAAGGCATCCTGCGTGTAGCCGGAGGCGTTCGTCGCCCGCACCCGCAGGAAATAGTGCCCCGCCGGGAGGGCATAGACCACCGTTTCCGGCAGCCGGATGTCCGCCTCCGACCAGAACGTTGTCGTGAACTGGTAGTCCTTCGCCAGCTCGGCGGTGTAGACGATGTCCTCGGCGTTCAGGTCGAACGAGGCATCCCACAGCAGCCTCAGCTGTTCACCGGCTGGCTCCGGCATCCCGATGTAGAACGGCATCGGCTTGTGCAGGCTCTCACGGTAGGCGTCCCGGTTCTCGGTGATCTCCCGGTGCAGCCCTCTGGCCACGGTGTCGTACTCCGTCCGGCTCAGCGGCTCGTGGAGGATATCCGGCTGCTGCCAGACGAAGGGCTCCACCACACTGCGGTACTGCGCCGTCATCTCCCCGATGCGTTCCGCGCTGCAAAAGCGGAACAGTTCCTCCACGGCGGCGTCCAGCTCTTCCCGGAAGCACCGGGTCTGCAGACAGCGGCGGAAGAGCACGTTGCCCCAGTAGTTGCTCACGCCCCGCTCCCAGCTCAGGCTGTCGGAATAGTTCCGGAACGCCCACTCGGTGCGGGAAAGCATGGCGTCGTTGTCCCAGTCGAGGATATACCACCGTGCGCTGTTCAGCGGGCTGTAGAGGTACATGTTCCGGCTCTGGGTGTCGGTGTTGCCCATCAGGAGCTGAAACGCCATCCAGTAGGCGATGTTCTCGGTGTCGAAGGTCGTCTCAAAGAGTTCCTCCATCGGCACGGTCTCGTCGTTGAGCGCTTCCAGCATTTCGATGAGCTTTGTGTGGTCGTCGCTGCCCTTGATCTCCAGATGCTGTTCAAAGGCGACCGGGTCATAGGCCGGGTCGGTCTTTTGGCGGATGGCGTCCTCATACCGAAAAAACTCGAAGAAGTTCACCTTGTACAGCTGGCCGTTCTGGTCCAGCCCATGGGCCTTCAGGGCTGTCGGGTTCAGCTGCTCCACCTGGGTATAAAGTCCATAGTCCACAAAGGCCCCGCTGTCCGCCTGCGTCAGGTCCTTCACATACAGATGCACGAACTGGGTGCGCAGGCCCACCATCTGAGGGATGCCCCGGATGAGGTCATACGCCATCTTGTTGCGGAAGCGCAGGCCGTCGCCCTGATGCTTGTTCAGTGCTATGGTCCGCTGGCCCCGCCAGGTCCCCTTGTTCTTCTTCAGCTTGATCTTATAGTTTTTCTGGGCATTCCGGCTGGACGTCTGGCCGCGGATCTGGACCGTCGCGTTCGGCACCGTCTCCCCATAGCCCACCTCCGAGAGGAGCGGGCCGTTCTCGTCTCCCACCTGCAGCAAGGCCGCCGTCTGGTAGCGGGGCACCTGCATGTACTCGTAGTCGTAGACCGAATAGGAATTGATCTCCGCCCAGGTATGGTCGGTGTTCTCGGCTTCGTTCCCACGGGTGACGGTCAGATACATGGTCACGACGCCGCTGTCGTCATAGACCGTATACAGCCCGTCATTGTCCCGCAGGTGAATGCTGTCATCGGGCTGTTTTTCCACCGGCGTTCCCGAAATTGTGGAAACTTCCTCCGACGCCGCCGTTTCCTCCGCCGTGGGCAGAACGCTGCACCCCACGCAGAACCCCGCCAGTGCAACCCCCAGGGCCAGCACCCTGCGGCGGGGGATCGTTTTTCCCTGCATCATGCTTCCTCCTTTTTCTGCAGGCTGTGCCGCTCCAGAAACAGCCCCAGCCGGGTGAATGCCCCGGCCTTTTCCTCGGCCACGACGGGCTGCTGGCCGAGGATGCGGTATGGCAGGTTCCGGGTGAACCGGTCCAGCCGCAGCAGCGCCGTCAGGAACAGCACCGCTGCCCCGGCCAGGAACCCGAAGCCGTAATACGCCGGGTCAAAGCGCAGGGACAGAGCCGTCATCCCCGCAGCCGCCCCCGCAAAGCTCAGCGCCGCCCCCAGCGCCCCTTTGTAATCTGTGAAATAGAGCAGGATGAGCAGCACCGTGTTGCCCACCGCATACAGCCCGTACCCCACGCAGAGGGTGCGGAAATATCCGTGCATCAGGTCGTTGAAGCCGAGCGGCAGATACCCCATCACCAGCGCTTCCAGCGAGATGACCCCTGCCGTGGTGAACAGCTGCTTGAGGGCCGTGTAGAAGAGTTCCCGGTTCAGCACCGCCAGCATCTCTTCCCCGGCGGCGGTGATATCGCCCACCACGCCGCCGTCGTTGAACAGGCTGTAGTAGGTGCGGTAGCGGGGGTAGAACTGCACTTCCACCGACACCACAAAGTTCACCGTGGTGACCAGGATGCTCAGAAAGGCCAGCAATGCCGGGACGTCGTAATACGGTGCCCCGTAGAACAGCCCCTTCACCTGCACACCGATGGGGCCCAGCCAGACCAGCACGAGGTGGGCAAACAGCCCGATGTCGGTGCACAGGCCCGTCAGGGCCAGCGGCAGAAAGCGGTCCACCCAGCGCAGAAAGAGCCAGGGGCTGCCCTGCCGGTCCGGAAAATAGCGGCAGAGCCGCCAGACGTCCAGCATCATCATGACGCCGTACCCCAGCGCCACTGCAAAGAGAAAGCCTTCCAGCGCCGGAGCGCGCGCCAGCAGCACCAGCAGCGCCCCGGCCCCGAAGGCCGTGCCCACCGCCGCCGCAAAGGCGATGAGGACGCTGCGGTAGTCCTTGAGGGCGGTCAGGAAGCTCATGGCGTTCCAGTTCACGATCATCTCCGCAAAGAGGGCCAGGCAAAGCAGCCCCTGCAAAAGCGTTGCACCGGACACCAGCAGAAACAGCCCATACAGCCCACATCCGCCCGCCAGCAGCAGAGCGTTCGCGCCCCAGAATGAGGGCAGCACCAGCTGCTCCTGCTCTTCATAGAGCATGTCCGCCAGAAACCGGGTCACCGGCATGGCAAACAGGCTCGTCACGGTGAGCGAAGCCAGCAGGGTGTCCGTCACCATGCAGACCAGAAGGTCCTGCTCGGTCTTCGCCGCCCCGGCCCAGCCGCAGAGCACCAGGATGCCCAATTGCAGCAGCACACCCAGCAGCATCGGCCCGGTGCAGAGGATGCCCGCGCAGCCGTAGGCCCGCAGACCCGCCAGCAGCCCTTTGCGGCGGAACAGCTTTTTCAGTTCGAACCCAATTCCAGCCATAATTCCTCCGAATCCGTTTGATCCGGCAGGCCGTGCGCCTGCGCGGTCTCTGCATACAGGGCACGGTACTGCTCCAGCATCTGTTCGTAGCGGTAATCCTGCGCCACCCGCTTCTGCCCGACCGCGCCCAGCTTCTCCCGCAGGGCGCGGCTCGCGCAGAGTTTTTCCATCGCGTCCGCGAGGCCCTGCCGGTACATGGGCGGCACACAGTACCCGGCCCGGCCCAGTGTGTCACCGGGGGCTCCTTCCAGCAGCTCCCGGCAGCAGCCCACATCGGTGGTCACACAGGGGCGGCGGGCCGCCAGCGATTCCAGCACCGAGAGCGGCTGCCCCTCCGAAATGCTGGTCAGGACGGTGAAGTCCAGCCGGTGCAGGTACGCGGCGCTGTCCACCCGCCCGGTGAACCGGACGTTCTCCAGCCCCAGCTGCCGGGCCAGTGCCGTGCACTCGGCCGCGTACTCCGCATCGTCCACCCCGCCCAGGATGTGGAGCCGGACGTTCTTCCGCCGGGCGCTCAGTTCCCAAAAGGCATAGAGCAGGGTCTTGATGTCCTTGATGGGAGCCAGCCGCACCAGCGCCCCGATGTCCACCCAGCCGTCCTCCGCCTTGAGCGGGATGCCGCAGAAGGTCTCGTACGGGATGCCGTTCGGGATGACGACGCACTTTTCCGCCGGGCACCCCATCCCGATCTGGATGCTGCGGGCGCTCGTGAACAGGCTCGTCACCCGGAACGCCTGCCGGTAGATCTGCTCCGACAGCATGTAGAAGAATCGGATCCACCGCTCCTTGAAATCCGGCCGCACCCACTCGGCCCGGATGATCTCCTCCTCCCGCTCGCGGGTGTAGATGCCGTGTTCCGTCAGCAGCACCGGCCGGTGAAAGGTACTGCCGCCCCGGCAGGCCAGCAGCCCGCCGTAACCGGTGCAGATGGCATGGTAGAGGTCCGCTTTGGGCACCTCCCCCGTGAGCAGATAGAGCACTGGCAGCAGCATGGACCGCACCGTGTGGAACGCATCCGCAAAGGCCGTGTAGGGGTACTCCTCCGCGCAGATCTTTGTGAACATCTGCATGAACGCCCGGCTCTGCAAAAAGGCCAGCGGGTGCGCCTTTTTTTCGCCGAACAGCCGGAACAGCACCGCCCAGTCCGGGCTGCCCAGCCGCACCAGCTCCTCCAGCGCGGCCTGCTCCTCTTCGGTGAACGGCTGCGGCTTTGCCTCCCCGCGCAGCCGCAGCGCGTCATCCAGAAATACTTCGTGCACTTCCACCACGTTGGGCGGCAGCTCATAGACGAAGCGGCCCCTGTCCTTCGCGTTCGCACCGATGACCCAGAGAACAAATTCGTGCTCCGGCATGGAGCGGATGCAGCTGTGCATCCAGGTGGATACCCCGCCATAGACATACGGGTAGGAACCTTCCAGCACCAGACAGATGCGCATGGTTCACCCCTCCTTTCGTTCGATGGTCACGACCGTGTTTTCCGCCTTGAGCAGGTAGAGTTCCCCGGTCAGGCAGGTCAGCTGCCCGCCGGTCACGCGGCCGGGCACCCCCTCGTTCGCGCGGAACAGCAGCCACGCTTCGTCGGTGAAATTGCCCAGCGTCAGGGTCCAGGCGTCGGCGGCGCTCTGCAGCGTCACATTCACGCCCGAAAACCGCTGGATGGCCCCGGCGCACTCGCTGGCCGTCTGCATCCGCAGGCCGGGCGCTGCCGTCGAGAGCCAGGTCAGGTAGCGTTCCAGCCCGCCCTTGTAGACCTCCCAGCCTTCCGCTGCGCCGCGGTCCACGTCCAGCAGGTCATCCGGGTGCATGAAGTGGGTGCTGACGAAGTGGAAGTTCAGCTCGCTCAGCGCGGCCAGCTGCATATAAGGCTCGTTCACCATGCCGCCGGACACGATGCGCGGTTCTTCCACGATGCCGTCCGCTGCCACGCCAAATTCCTGCACATAGGGCAGGTCGGTGCCGTCTTCGAGGTAGGAGCTGGCAATGGTGCGCACCTGCAGCACCCGCTGGCCTAAGATCGCCCGCCCGGAGGCCGACAGGATGTTGGACGGCGGCACATACACCGAACCGGCGGCATAGGGCAGGACCGCCCGCTGGAACGCCGTCAGCTCGTCCATGGCTGCGACGATGGCGTCGGCGCTGGGCCATGGGTTGTAGTCGTACAGACCGGCATAATCAGTCTGTGGCAGAACGAGGGGCTGGTGGTTGTAGCCGTGGAAGCCCACTTCCCCGCCCTGCCGCAGCAGCAGCCCGCCAAAATAGCGGAACGGCTGGGTATCGCTCTGGCGGAGGGGCGGGTCGGTGGTGTCGTCCTCATAGTTCTCGATCATGACGCCCGTGTACCGGATGCCGAACCGCTCGGCCAGCTGGACGAGGTCCGGCCACCAGACCTTGGCGTAGAAATCCGCGATGCTCAGGCCGTAATCCTGCCGGATGTACTGACCGTCGCCCTCCGGCACCGGCGAGGGAAAGTCGTCCAGAAAAAAGACGGCGCTGTTGAGCACCGGGTAGGCGCAGGCCTCCCCCAGCAGGCTGTACGAGGCCGCATAAAAGCCTCGCATGACCTTGTCGTAGACGCCGATGTTGTCCACCACCACCCGGCCCTCGCCGAGTTCGGTGCTCCAAATCAGCGGGACGCCCTCGTCCCCGGTGACGGCATACACCGTCGCATCGTCCCGCAGCTGCACCGCCATGGAAGATTCGAACGGGTCGCTCAGCTCATACCGCTGCCCGCCGCCCAGCAGGAAGCCCTCGGCCGGCACGATGCTCTCGGCCGTTTTGCAGTTCCACGCCGAGGCCAGCACCCCAAGTTTCTGGGCCACCACATCGAACGCCCCGCACTTTTCGGGCGTCATCGCAAAGAGGACATTGCCGCCCTGCTCCACCCAGTCCATCAGGTCGAGCAGGCGCAGGCCCAGCGGCTCGAAGTTCGGCACCAGCACCACGATGGTCTCGTAGTTTTCAAAGGCCGGAAGTGCTTCCGGGGCGGTGTCGGCAAGGTCTGCGGCCTCGGCGGGGACCTTCATATCCTGCAGGATCTGTTCCAACTGTTCTTTTGCCTCTGCCACGCTCACCTGGCGGCTGTCGCAGAGCAGCAGGCAGACGGGGGCCTGCCCCGCCAGTGCTTCTTCCTTGGTCAGGGCATGGTCGAGCGCCCCGATCTGAACATGGGCCGCGGTGTACTGCACCCCGCTGCGCTCCGCAAACAAAGCCCCTGCCAACAACAGGAACACCAGCCAGACCAGCAGCAGCCTGCCCCACCGGAACCGCCCCTTCCACAGCCGGTTCATGCGGCACCTCCTTTCCAGAACGCCAGTTCCTGCCGCCCCGCAGCGCTCAGATAGACCTGGGTGCGCTCCATCTCCTGCAGGATGCTCCGCACTTCGGCACCGCTTTTCCGGGCGGCGGCGCTGCGCAGCCGCAGCAGCCAGGGCGTTTCCCGCACCGGCCAGCGGCGGACCAGCTCTTCGAGCGTCTGCTCCGCAGCCTTGTACTCCTGCAATTGCAGCTGCACCTCTGCCAACCGGCAGCCGAGGCTGTAGCCCTCCTCTTTGGGGCTGTCGGCCAGCTGCAGCTTGAGCAGCCGCTCCAGCTGTCGGCGCTGCAGTTCGGCTGCGCGGCCCTGCGCCAGCCCCAGCTTCAGCGAGCGTTCCAGCGCGTTGGCGTAAGCCGCCAGCACCTCCCGGTCGTTCGGGTCGTCGGCAAAGCGGCGGGCGTCCTGCTGCAAGGCAAGGTCCGCCTGCTTGGAGATCTGTGCCATGGCCGTGGCCGCGTAGTGCACCACCTCGCTGTCGTCGTTCATGCGGGCCCGCTGCAGCAGGTCGTAATACTGCACCGGGTCCTCCGTGAGCACCGACAGGATCAGCTTCCGCCGCTGCTCGGCAGTGTCCAGGATCAGCGCCTCTTCCAGCGGCACCGTTGCCGCCGTGCCGGCCCGGTCTTCGACCCGGATGCTGCGGTGGAGCTCATCGTCTACCCGCAGTTTTTCCACAAGGTCTGCGTGCAGTCCGTTCCGTCTCATACCCGCACCTCCTGCTTTGCTGCGGGCTTCGTTCCGGCCCGCACCATGGCCGTTTCGGCCAGCCCGCAGAGGATGCGGAACATGTTCTGGTAATAGAGCGACAGCTGCTCCCCTGCCGCATCGTGCAGCAGGATCAGCGCCCGCAGCTCCCCGTTTTCCCGCACGGCCGCGCCGAACATGGGCAGGCCGGGCGTCAGTTCCCGGTTCACCCACAGCCCGTCCTGCTCGATGCCACGCAGCACCGGGCCAAGGCCCGTGCCTTCCAACAATTGCGGGCAGCGGGCGGCAAAGTCCGCGCTGCAGGCGGCCCGCCGGGCCAGATGCCGCCGGGCGTCCACGCGGTAGACCGCCGCGCTGTGATTTTCGAGCACATCTTCCAGCACTTCCACGATCTTCCGGGGCAGCTCCTGCGCCGGGGCCGCGTCCAGCGCTTTGGTCACGGCATACACCTTGCCGAAGCTGTCTCTCCGGCCCAGGATCTGCCGCCGGAACGAGCGCTTGTCCTCCAATGTATCCTGATACAGCTGCCGCACGAACCGCAGCCGCTCTTCCAGCAGTTTCTGCTCCTCCTCGGCAAAGCGGAGGTCCTCGGCGCTGCGCAGCTGCACATAGCCGCACACCGCCCCCACCACGAAATACACGAGGAAGGCCAGCCAGTTGGACGGCTCATAGAAGAGCAGCAGCGGCGACGCGCCCTCGGCCCAATAGCCCGCCGCCAGCGAGAGCGACGCCAGAAACGCCGCCGCCACGCCTGCGTTCAGGCCGTAGACATCGGCGATGAGCACGATGAACGCCAGCCGGAAATCCACCACCCGGAACTGCGCCTGGGTGCTGGTCATCCGCACCAGCAGTTCGGATACGCCCCAGGCCCCCAGCAGTTCCAGCACCGGGACCAGCAGCCGGTGCCGCGCGGCAAAGCCGCTGAGCCGTTCCGGCCATTTTTTGCGGCGGGGCTGCTTTTCCTGCCGGAAGAACCGGGGCAGGTCGTCCAGCAGGTCGTACCGGGGGAACCACCCATACGCCCGGCGCAGCTGGCCGTCGTCGGGCGGGTACTCCCGGATCAGGTCGCTGCCGTAGGTCACGGTCAGGCCGGGGCAGAGGGCTTTCCACGCCTCGCCCAGCTGCTCATAGTTCCAGTGGAAGACCACCGGGGCGGTCAGGCTCTCCCACTCCGGCGTCCAGTTGTCGAACACCCGCAGCACCAGCTCGGACAGGTCTTCCATGCACAGAGCCGCCACCGGGGCAAGGGCCTGCTCTTCAAAATGCAGTTCCCCGCTCTTCGGGCGGGTCAGCAGCTGCGCGATGCCCACCGGCGCACCGGTGCAGTCGGTGCCGTAGAGATAGGGCAGGTGCAGTACCTTGATCTGCACCCTGCTCGTCTCGGCGTAATGGCGGCAGAGAGCCTCCGCCGCCTGCGCCAGCACCGATTTGCCGATGAACGGCGTCAGCACGGCTTCCGGCCCAGCCAGATAAAGCAGCTGGCTGGGCCGCTCCCGGTTGGCCTGCAAAACACGGCGCAGGCGGTCCAGTTCGCCCTCCTGCTCGCTGTGCGGGGTCAGATACTCCGAGAAATAGACGATGCGGTCAAACTCGTAGCTGTCCACCAGCTGGCCGATGCGCTCCTTGCTGTCCAGCGTGATGGTCCGGATGCGCGGCGGGTGCGGCTGGCCCCGTGCGCAGGTAATGAGGACATGGTCCTCTGGGAACGCCATCTCCACCCAGGCAGGGGTCACGAAACAGGTGTTCCCGGTCAATAGAATCTCCACAGCAGTTCCTCACTCATCCTCAACGTTCTACCGGCCCGCCCCCTCTCCGGTAGGGGCGTTCCGCTAGGGCAATTATAAGCGGTATCCGCCGCAAGGTCAAGAAAAAAGATGCGACAATACGTTTGTTTTTGCTCACTGTTTCGATTTGCTTCGGATGCTTGCCCGCGCATTCTGCAGCATCCGACAGCCTTTTGGGCGCAGCATTTCACACAAGTCAGAGGCGCACGTCTTTTTTCGGGTCGCTCCGCTGCGCCGCATTTCGCCAAAATTCGCATGGGTTTGCGGAATTCTTAACGAACTTTATGTTGCATTTGCTGCAACTTTGCGGTAAAATGAAGAAATGACAGTCTTGGAAATATCAGGAAACCGCGAGGACGATACTATGATGAAAAAGCTCTCCCGCCGCTCGTTTTTGCAGGCGTCCGGCGTACTGGCAGCCATGGCGGCTCTGACCGCCTGCGGCGGCAAGGCTGAAGCCGACAAGAGCAGCAGCCAGAACGGCAAAATTCAAATCACCTTTTATCTGTGGGATCGCTCTATGATGAAAGCGCTTACTCCGTGGCTGGAAGAAAAATTTCCGGAGTATGCGTTCACCTTCATTCAGGGCTTCAACACCATGGACTACTACCGCGACCTGCTGAACCGTGCGGAGCAGCTGCCGGATATCATCACCTGCCGCCGCTTCTCCCTGAACGATGCGGCTCCTCTGGCAGAGCACCTGATGGACCTGAGCACTACCGAGGTCGCAGGTACCTTCTATTCCAGCTACCTGAACAACAATCAGGAGCCGGATGGTGCGATCCGCTGGCTGCCCATGTGCGCCGAGGTGGACGGCACGGCTGCAAATGTCGATCTGTTTGCTCAGTACAACATCCCCCTGCCCACCAACTACGCTGAGTTCGTGGCGGCCATCAATGCCTTTGAGGCTGTCGGCATCAAGGGCTATCAGGCAGACTGGAGGTATGACTACACCTGTCTGGAAACCATGCAGGGCAGCGCTATCCCGGAGCTGATGAGCCTGGAGGGCACCACATGGCGCATGAACTACGAGAGCGAGACCGAGGACGGCTCCACCGGGCTGGATGATGTGGTATGGCCGAAGGTCTTTGAAAAATACGAGCAGTTCCTCAAGGATGTGCGGGTGCAGCCCGGTGACGATCGGTTGGAGCTGAACCCCATCGCCAAGCCTTTCTATGCGCGGCAGACCGCCATGATCCGCACCACAGCAGGCATAGCGGATGTAATGCCTGACCAGTACGGCTTTAACGCATCCATTCTGCCCTATTTCGGCGAGACTGCCAACGATAGCTGGCTACTGACCTACCCCATGTGTCAGGCAGCAGTTTCCAACACGGTAGCACAGGACGAGGCAAAGCTGGCTGCTGTGCTGAAGGTACTTGGGGCCGTGTACAGCGCAGAGGGACAGAGCAAGCTGGCCTCTGGCGGCGCGGTGCTCTCTTATAACAAGGAAGTCAATATTACCTCCTCCGCCTCTCTGGAACACGTTGAGGATGTCATCAGCGCAAATCATCTGTATATGCGTCTGGCCTCCACCGAGATCTTCCGCATTTCGGAAGACGTAGGGCACAAAATGATCACCGGCGAATACGATGCCAGGGCCGCATACGATGCGTTCAATGAGCAGCTGGTCACCCCCAGAGCAGACCCCGAAGCCGAGGTGCTGTTCACCCAGAACACCGCATACTCCATCGACATGACCGACCACGGCAGCGCTGCGGCTTCCTCGCTGATGAACGCCCTGCGCGCCGCCTATGATGCGTCTGTTGCAGTCGGCTATTCGCCGCTGGTGTCCACCTCCATCTACTGCGGCGATTACAGCAAGCAGCAGCTTTTGTGGGTAATGGCTGGCAACTACGCTGTCTCGCAGGGTGAATATACCGGTGCAGAGCTGCGGCAGATGATGGAGTGGCTGGTAAACGTGAAGGACAACGGTGCAAACCCCATCCGTCACCGGAATTATATGCCCGTGACCAGCGGTATGGAATACAAGGTGACCGAATACGAGCTGGGCAAGTTCCGTCTGGAAGAAGTCACCATCAACGGTGCACCGCTGGACGATACCGCCACCTATCCCGTATTTGTGGCGGGCACGGATGTGTGGATAGAAAATGAGGCCTACTGCAACTGCCCCATGCCGGAGAACCTGAAAGCCAAGCGGACGGAATATGCCATTGAAAAAGCAGACAGCCGCTCCTGCCTGAAGGATTCGCTGGCGGTCAGCAAGCAGTTCCCCGCCCCCTCCGAGTATCTGACCATTGTACAGGGAGAATAAACTCTTGAAGAATGAAACTAAGATGTGGTCTACGATAAAAAACCGTATCCTCGCAGTTTTAGCAGCACTGCTGCTCGGCGTCGGTATTTTGACGAGCTTTGTTGTCTTTACGGATTTCATGGAGCAAACCATCTACGAGGAAAGCACGGCACACCTTACCGAGATCTACCATCAGGCAAACCAGACCCTTTACAATAAGGTATCCTTCAACTGGGGTGTCATGCGGATGTGGACACCTTATCTGGAACGTGCGCAAAGCGATGCCGATGTCTGCTCTTTCCTTGCACAGGCAAAGGGAGAATACCATTTTACAGACTTTTTCTTCGTTTCGCGGGATGGCTCCTATGTCGCACTGGATGGTGAACGAGGCTATCTTGATCTGGGTCGGACGCTGTCGCAGCTGATCCTGGAGCAGCAGCCTATCGTGGCAAACTCGGTGGTCCCGGACAAGCCGGAGATCATGGTGTTTGCAGTCCCTACGGCAAAAGGCAGCTATCAGGGCTTTGCGTACGAAGCCATTGCCGTCACCTACAACAACAAAGATCTGGTGGACTCCCTGAAGATCTCTGCCTTTGAGGGGCACGGCAGCACCTTTGCTGTGCTGCCGGATGGCCGTGTGGTGCTGGACAGCAGCAGTGCGGACATGCGCGGTGTGCACAACATCCTTGCCATGCTCAAAAATTCGGCTGGTTTTACGGCAGAACAGGTCGATGCCCTGCAAGATTCTTTTGCTGCCGGGGAGAGCGGCAACCTTGAGTTTTCCATCCATGGCGTCAGCTATTACATGGTTTATGGTTCTGCCTCCTTCCAGAACTGGACGATCCTTGGCATTGTTCCCAAAAGCGTTGTGAACGCCAATATGAACCGGCTGCAATACACCACCATGGCCGTGATGAGCAGCATCGTGGGAATGCTGGCTGTTACAGCTTTGCTGCTGGTGGTGCAGAGCAACCGGCAAAAGCTGCGGAAAAAGGATCAGCAGCTGCTGGCCCGTGAAGAGCTGTTCTCAAGCCTTTCCCGCAACGTGGACGATGTGTTCCTGATGATCGACACCGGCACCGGCAAGGTGGAATACATCAGCCCCAACGTCCGGCGCATTCTGGGCATCTCCCCCGAAGCAGTGCAAGAGGATTTCCACGTTCTATGTTCTGCCGAGGGCGATAATTGCACATCACGGCTGGACGGTCTGATGCAGATGGAGCAGGGTACGCAGCAGGAATGGGATCGGGAGTTTATCCATCAGGAGACCGGCGAGCCACACTATATCCACGTGACCGGCTTTATCAATGAGGTACAGGGTGCAAAAAAGTGCATCGTGGATCTGTCTGACCGCACAGGCGAGCACCAGACCACGCTGGCCGTGGAAGCCGCACTGGAAATAGCCGAAAAGGCCAGCCAGGCCAAGACGGACTTCCTCTCCAACATGAGCCACGACATCCGCACCCCCATGAACGCCATCATCGGCATTACCACCCTGATGAAAAACGAGCTGCACCAGCC
>OGDG01000655.1_pt1 | contig 17432 bp, 12 predicted proteins | sample 1570391 | NCBI WGS metagenome assembly OGDG01 (sample SAMEA2582186, study PRJEB24529) | metagenome | biome: Human gut stool | place: China | collected 2011 | reverse complement strand
TTTGCTGTAGTTTCTAAATTCGGATAACCTGCCAATACAAAGGGAATAAATGCTTTCTTATTTTTAAATGCTTCTTCTATCTTAATCATTGATTTTCACTCCTCTATATCTCGCCATAGCTGCTACATCTTTATCTCCTCTACCAGATAAGCAAACAATGATGATTTCATCTTTTTTCATTTTCGGTGCAATTTTCATCACTTGTGCTATAGCATGAGCACTTTCAATCGCTGGGATAATTCCTTCTGTTCTTGATAAATATTCAAACGCATCAACTGCTTCATCATCTGTAATCGCTACATATTCAGCTCTACCACTATCGTGTAAATAAGCATGTTCTGGCCCAATACCTGGATAATCTAAGCCTGCTGAAATAGAATATACAGGAGCAATCTGTCCATATTCATCCTGGCAGAAATAAGATTTCATTCCATGGAAAATTCCCAGAGAGCCGGTAGCAATGGTAGCTGCGGTCAGTGCCGTATCCACACCCTTGCCTGCTGCCTCACAACCGATGAGTTCCACATCCTTGTCCTCAATAAAGTTATAGAACGCACCCATGGCATTGCTGCCGCCGCCTACGCAGGCTACCACGGCTGCCGGAAGCTTTCCTTCTGCCTTTAGGATCTGCTCTTTTGCTTCCTGACTGATGACACTCTGAAAATCTCTTACGATCATGGGGAAAGGATGCGGTCCCATAACGGATCCCAGCACATAATGGGTATCCTCCACACGATTGGACCATTCTCTCATGGTCTCATTGACAGCATCCTTTAAGGTCATGGTACCGGAAGTTACGGGATGTACCTTGGCTCCCAGAAGTTCCATACGGTAGACATTCAATGCCTGTCTGTTGGTATCTTCTTTTCCCATGAAGATTTCGCATTCCATCCCCAGGAAGGCTGCTGCCGTTGCGGTAGCCACACCGTGCTGTCCGGCACCGGTCTCTGCGATCAGGCGGGTCTTGCCCATCTTCTTGGCAAGCAGTGCCTGTCCCAGGGCATTATTGATCTTATGGGAACCGGTATGGTTCAGATCCTCTCTCTTGAGATAGATCTTCGCGCCGCCCAGATCCTTCGTCATTTTCCCTGCATAGTACAGCAGAGAGGGGCGCCCCGCGTATTCATTCAACAGCTTGTTCAGCTCCGCATTGAATTCCGGATCCTTCTTATAATGCTCATAGCACTCTTCCAGATGGATCAGTTCATTCATCAATGTCTCGGAGATATATTGTCCTCCGTGGATTCCGTAACGTCCTTTGCTCATGTGTTCCTCCTCTTTTCTTTCATCCTGATTTTTATTCCTGATTTTTATTCCTGATTTTCATTTTGATTTCTGATTTATAATTCTTCTATCTATTGATGTTGGGCTCAAAAGCCCCCCGACTTTGATGCCTGCGGCTTGTTCCGATACCGTTCTACCAGTTCCATGATCCGGTGCATCTTCTCCGGATCTTTTTTCCGGTCGCTCTCGATGCCGGAGCTAATATCTACCGCGTAAGGTCTTACCGCTTCCATGGCTTCCGCCAGATTGTCCGGATGCAGTCCACCCGCCAGGAAAAATTCTCTGTCGATCCCTCCAAGAACGCTCCAGTCAAACGCCTGTCCCGTTCCCATTCCGTTGTCGAATAACAGATAGTCTGCACTGCTGTCCAGCCAGGCTTCCACATCATACCGGTCTCTGACTTTAACTGCTTTGATCACCGGTTTACCGCAGACCGCCTGCAGATACTGGATATCCTCTTCCGTCTCATCCCCGTGAAGCTGTGCCACATCCAAAATATCTTCCTCCAGCAGTTCTATAATGTTCTTCGGATCCTCATTTACAAACACACCCACCGTCCGAATCCCCGGCAGAAGCTTTTTGCGATATTTGGCTGCCTGCTCCTTCGTAACCGCCCGGTGACTCTTTTCATAAAATACAAATCCCACATAATCCGGCTGTACCTCATTAGCATAAGCAATATCCTCCGGACGGTAGAGACCACACATTTTTACTTTCATAATAATTTACGACCTTTCTATAACCTGTCCGCGAAGCTCCTGCAATACCGCTTTCTTATCCGCGCTTCGCATCAGTGTCTCTCCGATGAGGACGGCATTCGTTCCGTTCTCTTCCAGTCTCGCGATGTCCTGTCTTGTCTTCATACCACTCTCAGATACGAAGAGGATGTTCTCCGGAACCAGTTCCCGCAGCCGCACGGAATTATGGATATCCACCGTAAAATCTTTCAGATTCCGGTTATTGACACCGACGATCCTTGCATCTGCTGCAAGCGCCATCTTGACTTCTCTCTCGTCATGAGCTTCCACCAGTGCCGACAGGCCAAGTTCTCTTGCAATCCCCGCGTATTCCGACAACTGCATGGGAGAGAGAATCGCACAGATCAGGAGCACTGCATCCGCTCCGATATTTTTTGCCTCATAGATCATGTATTCGTCTACCGTGAAATCTTTTCGCAGCAGAGGAATCTGTACCGTCTGCCGGATCTTCGTCAGATATTCATTCTTCCCTTGAAAATATGCCGATTCCGTCAGCACCGAGATAGCATCCGCTCCTGCTGCTTCGTATTCCCTCGCAATCTGCACATAGGGAAATTCCGCTGCGATCAGTCCCTTGGAGGGCGATGCTTTTTTCACCTCACAGATAAAGCTCATCCCCTGCTTCGCCAGTGCCTGTTCAAAGGGAAATCCCGTGTTGCTGTCCAAATCTCTTGCTCTGGCAATCTGTTCTGCAAGGGGCAGTGCTTCTTTTGCTGCAGCCACCCGTTCTAAAGTGGAAGCCGCTATGGTATCCAATATCATTTTTCTGCCTCCCGCTTATACTTCATTACTTAACTTAATGAAACGCTCCAACTGTGCCTTTGCAAGACCGGTATCGATAACCTTCTCTGCCAGTTTTACACCGTCAGCCATGCTGTCTGCCTTGCCTGCCACATACAGGGCTGCTGCCGCATTTAACAGTACGGCATTGCGTTTGGGACCCTTTTCGCCGTTTAAGATAGCTCTGGTGATCTCTGCGTTCTCCTGGGGAGTTCCGCCCACCAGATCTTCCTTCGTGCATCTTTCCATGCCAAATTCTTCCGGTGTGATCACATAATTTTTAAAGGTACCGTTATCAATCTCGCAGACTGTAGTGGGTGCACTGGCGGAGATCTCGTCCAGTCTGTCCTGTCCATAGACTACCATGCCACGTTTTACACCCAGATTGGACAATACCTTCGCCATAGAGGGCAGCAGGCTTTCATCGTACACCCCCATGATCTGATATACCGGTCCTGCTGGGTTCGCTAGCGGTCCTAAGATATTGAAGATTGTACGGATGCCCAGTTCCTTGCGGATGGGACCCACATATTTCATGGCAGTGTGATATTTCTGTGCAAAGAGGAAGCAGATGCCGATCTCTTCCAACAACGTCTTGCTCTGTTCCGGCTCTATGGTGATATTTACGCCCAGAGCTTCCAGACAGTCTGCTGCACCGGATTTGGAGCTGGCTGCGCGGTTGCCGTGCTTGGCTACCGGTACGCCTGCCGCAGAGATCACGATAGATGCCGTAGTGGAGATATTGAAAGAATTAGATCCGTCACCGCCGGTTCCCACAATCTCTAAAGCTTCCGCGTCCGCTCCAAGTTTTCTGCCGAACTTTCGCATTTCTTCTGCGGAGCCTGTGATCTCTTCGATGGTCTCACCCTTCTGGCTTAATGCTGTCAGATAAGCACTCTTTAAAATATCGCTGGCCTCACCGCTCATGATCTCATCCATAACGGTTTTTGCCATATCGTATCCGATGTCCTCATTCTTTACCAACTTAGCAACCGCTTCTTTAATCATGTTTCTGCCTGCTCCTTTCTGTGTCTGTAAAAAATTAACAATGATCTGTCGACCATCCGGTGTCAGTACCGATTCCGGATGGAACTGTACTCCGTAGATCTGCTTTTCTGTCTGTTCTACCGCCATGACCTCTCCGTCTTCGGTGACCGCGGTAACTTTCAATTCTGCGGGAATCGTCTGTGGATCTGCCACCAGAGAATGATATCTTGCCACAGTGATCACTTTTTTCATACCCCGGAACAATACACTGTCTGTATCCAAAGTCGCCAGGGACTGTTTACCGTGCATCAGATGGGATGCATAAGTCACAGTGGCTCCCGCCACCTCGCAGATGGCCTGATGTCCCAGGCAGATACCAAGAATGGGGATTTTTCCGCCCAGTGCCCGAATCACTTCTTCACAGACACCGGCTTTGTCCGGCCTTCCGGGTCCCGGCGATAAAATGATGTGGGAGGGATTCATGGCGCGGATCTCATCCACACTGCATTCATCATTGCGGATCACCTGAATATCCGGATTTACGCTTCCTACCAGCTGATATACGTTGTAGGAAAAGCTGTCGTAGTTATCGATCAGTAATATCATGCTTCCATTCCCTCCTGTGCTTTCTGTAGTGCCTGTCTTACAGCTGCTGCCTTCTGAATGCATTCCCTGTATTCCTTCTCCGGTACACTGTCCGCCACAATACCGGCACCGGATCTTACGAATACTTTTCCGTTTTTGGAAAAAGCAAGTCTTATAGCGATACAGGTATCCAGGTTTCCGGTAAAGGAGATATAGCCAATGGCTCCTCCATAGATGCCTCTCTTATTGTCTTCCAGTTCGTTGATGATCTCACAGGCCCGAAGCTTCGGTGCTCCCGACAGGGTTCCTGCGGGAAGGATGGCATCCACCGCATCCAGTGCGTCCGCATCTTCCCTGATCACGCCCCTCACTGTAGAACCGATGTGCATCACGTGAGAGTAACGCTCGATGGACATATACTTTTCCACTTCCACGGTGCCGATCCGGCTGATCTTGCCGATATCATTCCGTCCCAGATCCACCAGCATATTGTGTTCGGAACGTTCCTTTTCGTCTGCCAGAAGTTCTGCTTCCAGTGCTTTGTCCGCTTCCTCGGTAGCTCCTCTGGGTCTCGTTCCTGCCAGGGGAAAGGTATGTAATACACCATCTTCCAGTTTCACCAATGTCTCCGGGCTGGCTCCCACGATCTCACCATCACTTCCAGAGAAATAGAACATGTACGGAGAAGGATTTGTTGTGCGGAGTACCCGGTAAGCATCTAAGAGGCTTCCTTCCATTTCCGCCTCCAGGCGATTGGATAATACCACTTGGAAGATATCTCCCTCTCTGATGTAATGCTTGGCTTTCTCCACCATGTTGCAATAGGCTGCTTCGTTGAACAGTGGTTGAAAATCTGTCCGGAGCTTACAGGGAATATGCTCTGCCTTTTCTCCATTCAGCAAGAGCTCCTTCATGTTGTTCAGTTCCCGCTCCGCTCTATGATAATTGATCTCCAGATCATCGGTCTTGATATTCAGGATCAGGATCAGCTTCTGTCTGTAATTGTCAAAAGCGATGACTTTGTGGAACAGCATCAGGTTCACATCCTGGAAGCCTTCCTCGTCCTTCGCATCCAGCCGCAGGGTCGGTTCGCTGTATTTGATATAGTCATAGGAAAAATATCCTACCAGACCTCCGGTAAAGGAAGGCAGTCCCGGAAGCTTGGGACTTTTATTCTCTTCCATGACGTTGCGGATGATCCCTCTGACATCTCCGGAATCCGTCCGGCTGGTCAGTTCCGATTTTATTGTAGTCATACCGTTATAACAGGTGATCTCAAGCAATGGATCATAGCCTAAAAAGGAATATCGTCCCCATCGCTTATCCGCCTCCGCGCTTTCCAGCAGATAGACATGACCGCTGACCTTTTTTAAGATGCGCAGCACTTCGATGGGCGTGGTCATATCTGCATACATCTCTGTGCTGATAGGAACCACTCCGTAGCTGTCTTCCGCTGCGATGTTTTTACATTCTTCCAGTGTGGGTGTAATCTTCATTCCGGTACTCCTCCTTAAAATTATTTCTGCTCACACCTTTTCAGCGCCTCCATTCGTAAAATCGCCTCTTTGAGGCTTCCTTTTACTCATTGAGGCTATCACGCCATAGGCTCTGAAAAGGTACAAAAAAACCGCCCATGACAGAATCTGCTTCTGTCAAGGACGGGTTATTTACATTTCCCGCGGTGCCACCTTGCTTCACAATTGCTTATGCTCTTACAGGATACCAACATATCCCCGGCAACTGACGTATGCCCTCACGTCGCAGAATACTTGAGATCTTAAAATTCTGTGTGTCCTCTTTGACTGCGCCCTCCGTGGTCCATTTAACAACCTGCGTTCCAACCTTTCTCAGCATCCGGTCTCTCTGTAAGTGCACGAACTGTTTTTATCTCCACATCAATGGTTTTCTTACCGCTGTATTCAAATTTTTATTCATATTACCGTTTTAGCGTGCTAACGTCAAGTAGTGATTTTAATCTTTTTTCAAAAAATTCTTTGCGTATTTTATTATTCTATCTTCCTACTTTGAGGAAAAGCTCACGAATTCCTTCATAGTAACCAATGGTCACCGTGGTACTGTCTTCCTCCTCCCCCGGGAAAGTATACTTGGCAAAATACGGCGTCGTCTCCAACAGCGGATTTTGATCCTCATATTTTTCAAGACCGGTCAGTTCCAGATATTCCGCATACCGACCAATCATGGCATCCGTATTGATGTCTTCCCATTGCAGTCCGGTCCGGACATAGAATTCATAAATTTTGCCGGTATCCGCATCCAGATAAATATCCAGAAAACGGTTACTCTTATCCGCATTCCTTACGTCCGTAGACAGGCTGATTTTCCATACAGAGAGATTATTTCTCGGCTCCAAAACATCGATAGCAGAGCAGATCACCGCTTCGTAAGAGTCTTCCGAAACTTCCTTTACTTCGTCGGGAAGAATTCCCTGCTCCTTCAGGATCTGAATCTCTCTGTTACATGCCTCATATACCGCTTCCTCCTGAATCTGTCCCTCTCCCGGTTGCTGACGATTCTCTACAAACGCATAGGTACCCGTCATTTCTCCGTAGTTTCCTGCCTCACTGTCCACTCTGGTCAAAAAACGCAGTTCACTCTCCGGCAGGGTCTGACTGCTCAGACATCTCCCCAAAAGATATAGTTTCTGATTGCTGCTCATGCGGTAACGGTATCCTTCCGCACCTTCCACCGCCTCTGTGGTAATACTGTTTAAGAGTCTCTCATCACTTTTGGCCGCGATCCATTCCGGCCCCCACAGTGCTGCAAGAATGACCGCCACTGCTACCGCAAAGCCCAAAGAACAGCTCTTCCATCTATTCATCCGACTTCACCCCCTCATCCGGAATCAGAAAGCTCATGCAGCTTCCAAAACCCTGTGTACTCTCGATCTTCAGGCTGCTGTGATGCAGTTCCAGAATAGCGGTGCACAGTGCAAGCCCCAGTCCCGCTCCGTTATGAGCCCTGGATCTGGATTTATCCACCATATAAAAAGCTTCCGTGATCTTATGAAGTTCTTCCTCGGGGATGCCAATTCCTTCATCCCGTACCTGAAAATAATAACCGTTCTCCATGTGCCTTCCTGTGATCTCCACGGTCTGCCCCTCCTCGGAGGCTTTGATGGCATTATCGGTCAGATTGATCAAAACAGTCTTCAACAGATTCTCCTCGGCATAGAGTTCTCCCTTTTCCCAGCAGATGTCAACCTTCACCCTGCTGTCTTCTGGGTTCTTGGTCTCATCATAGATTTCCTGCAGATACGAGAAAATACCGGTGACATTTGTGGTCTTACGATCGATCTCCTTACGTCTGGTCACAATGATGTCCAGCAGTCTGAGTGCCATAGTCTCCAGGCGTTTTCCCTCTGTATAAATATAATTGGCACAGAGAAAATGCTTCTCCTCGTCCAGTTTGCGGGAACGCAGCATATCCGCGTAACCGATTATAGCTGTCAGCGGTGTCTTCAGTTCATGGGAAAATGCGGCAATAAAATCTTCTCTGGCTCTGACTTCATTTTCCAAATTCTGAATATTCTGCTCCAGTGCTTCTGCCATATGGTTGAAATCTGCGGTCAGCTGTCCCATTTCATCATTACTGATCTGCTCCGCGCGATAGCTGTATTCTCCCTCCGCCATTTTGCCGGTGGCTCGGGTCAAAAGTCTGATAGGTCTGGTCAGCCAACAGGCAATCAGCGTCATGACCGCTCCACTGCACAACAATACGATCACCGTAACCTGACGATACATCCGGAATCCTTCCGTCCTCTCCGTATATACCGCAGTTACATTTTTCATGGTCTCTAACGTCAGCAGACGGTCGGACACATTGATCCTTGTCTGTGTCTGGATATAATAGGAATCCCCCGACTGCACTACCCGGTACACTCTCGTATTTTCTCCGCGTTCTTCCCACAGAGAAGTATCCCCGGTAAACCCTTCGCTGACATACAGCACCTTACCGTTCTCATCGCTGATCCGCAGCAATCTGTTGCCGTGCTGTCCACTGTTCTCCAGATACACTCCGATCTGTTCCACGGTTCCGTCCGGGAGCACATCATATTTGGACGGAATATTTAAAGCTGCCGTCTCAAAAGCGAACCTCAAAATACTACTTTCATCCAGTGCCTGTCTGGTCTCACGCTCCATGGAGGTCTGAAACACATAATTTACAAAAAAATAACCGCTTGCTCCGCATGCCGCTGCCATGATCAGCATGGTGCACAGCAGAATTTTCCAGGAAAATTTCATTCTTTTCTCCTCTTGTCCACTTTCCTACAAGAATTCCTCGTTCTCAGGCAATCTCCAGCCGGTATCCTACCTTATATACCGCTACCAGCTGATTCTCCCATCCCATTTTTTTGCGCAGGCGCTGCACATGCAGCTCCAGAGTCCTGCTGTCCCCGTCATATTCTTCTCCCCATACCTTTTCGTACAGGCTTTCCTTGAATAAGGCAATATTTTTATTCTGAATAAATAACACCAGAAGTCCGTATTCCTTGTTGGTAAGTACCACAGGTACGCCCGCTTTCATCACCATTCTGGCTTCCATATCCACCACTACATCTCCTGCGGACAGCTGCGCTCCCCGTTTGTGGAATCTGCGCAGTACCACTTCTACCCTTGCCAGCAGTTCCACCACATCAAAGGGCTTCACCAGATAATCCTCCGCCCCCAGACGCAAGCCTTTTACCCGGTCCTTTACATCTCCTTTGGCGGTAATGAAGATCACCGGGATCTTTAAAGGTCTGATATATTCCATAATATCAAAACCGTCCACTCCCGGAAGCATAATATCCAGTAAGATCAGATCAAAGGTTTCCTTCTCGATCAGTTCAATGGCTTTCATGCCATCCTGTACACTTTTGCAAAAATATCCTGCTGCCGACAGATTCAGGTCGATCAGGTCACAGATTGGCTTTTCATCATCCACGATCAATATTTTTATCATTATGTCTGCCACCCCCAATAGGCACGGATCTTCGTCACCAGTGCCTCCAGAGTATCCTCCTCCGTACATTCATAATTTGCAGTAAAATCTTTGTCTTTTTCAAATCCGGCAGTCCGCTGATAATACACGGTACACACGGTATCTACCAACAGTTCCCCCAAATCTCCCTCATAGCTGTATTTTGCAAACACCACCAGATCCTTCAGGCCGTCACCGTCCAGGTCCTTTCCCTGGATTCCCTTCAGCGCATAGAGATTGTCGTAATCCTCCATGGGTTGAAAACTCCACACAATATTTCCCTGTTCATCGATCAGATAGATCATGAACATGTCATATTCCGCCATCCGGTAGGTGCCCGGAACCACCTTTAATTTTCCCAGCTTTTCAAAATTACGGGTATAAGACTGTTCCTCGATGACATTGAAATTGTGGTTCAGAAGATCTGCCAGTGTCTCCGCCGTATAGAGGAATTCCGTAGAACGCCCGTCTCTTACAAAATTTAAAATACAGGCAGGGTTCTTGTTCATATCAAAGCGGTTGATCTTGTCTGAGATCCGATAATCACGGTAAAAGTTTCCATCGTCCTGGAACAGAACATCTCCTACTTTGTAGGATTCTTCCTGATAATCCCCCCTGTCATTATGGCACTGGACGATCAGGATGATATCCGTATCTCTGTCATTGTCTACATCCTGAAAAGAAACCGAAGCCAGTTTTTTCACCGGCTGCCGCATTTCTCCCAAATAGCAGTAATTTGCTTCCAGCTGGTCCGTCTTGTACAGAATCTGCCCGGAAGCATCCGCGATAAATACCGCCAGTCTGTGGTACCTTGTATCCAGTGCCGCATAGAACCAGACTTCATTCCCGGGTTCCTCTGTCGTATCTACGGCTTCCTCCGGAAGTTTTTGCAACGGCATCGCAAAGATCTGATCCTCCAGCAGGCGGAATCCCTGGTCCTCCAAATCTCCAATCTTTTCTATCCTGTCAAAGCGTTCCCGGTATCGTTCGTACTCCTCCGCCACCAGTTCTCCGCGTTCCCCGGCCGCAGTCACAGAAAAAGAAAAGGCGGGAACAAGCGTAAATAAAATCGCAAAGAGCATGATACATGCTATGATCAGCATGTTTTTTCTCTTCCTGTCTTTTGGCATGTTCCCACCTCCTTTGTATCCAATTTGTTCTATCTATACTTGCCTACTTTATATCCGGCAGATCATCGATAATAATATGTCTGGGCTGGCCTGTGATCATGATCGGAGTCAGTTCCGCCTGGATCAGAGGCTCGATATAGTTCTTCATCTCTGCTGTCACGTAATCTCCCTCTTCCGTAATCCAGGAACGGGGAACCTTTTTCTCCAGATTTGCCACCTTATGCACATCATAGAGATCCGTAGTGCAAATATAGGGATCCTGAGATACTCTCTTTAAGATCACCATCTGACCGGTCTTGCCTTCAAAAGCTGCCTTTACCGCAGTTCCACCTACCTGATAAGCCTCGGTGATATCCACGCGGGAGGTCAGATGTCCGGCACAGCGCTGCAGAGTAGACAGTTCAATAGCTCTGGATTTGCAGCCCAGCTTTTCAATAATCAGGTCAGACAAATATTTGCCCGTACCGGATAACTGTACATGGCCGAAAGAATCCGTCTTGTCGGAAGGTGCAGACAATTCGCAGACATATCTTCCGTCTGCCGTCTTGATTCCTTCGGACACGGCAATGACAATGGACTGTTTCTCGCTGACCAGTTTCTTGACCTTTTTCAGAAAATCATCCACATCAAAGGCTACTTCCGGCAGGTAGATCAGATCCGGGCCTTCACAGTCTTCACTCTTGGCCAGTACTGCTGCTCCGGTGAGCCATCCCGCATTTCTTCCCATGATCTCGATGACCGTCACGCTCTGCATCTCATAGATCAGGCCGTCACGTACCAGTTCCTTGGTAACGGTAGCAATATATTTTGCCGCACTTCCGTAACCAGGCGTATGATCCGTACCCTCTAAGTCGTTATCAATGGTCTTGGGTACGCCGATAAAACGAATCGGGTTGCCCACTGTCTCTGCATAATCGGAAAGCTTTTTGATGGTATCCATGGAGTCATTGCCGCCGATATAGAAAAATGCCGTAATCTCCAGTTCTTCCAGAATTGCAAATATTTTCTCGTAAATAGCTTTATCTTCACTGATCTCCGGCAGCTTATAGCGGCAGGATCCCAGAAAGGAAGCCGGTGTTCTCTTCAAAAGTTCCACATCCATGTCGTTGCGGATCTTTTCCCCCAGATCCACGATCTTTTTCTCCAACAAACCCTGAATGCCATAGCGCATACCGTATATGGTATCCGCTCCCATATCCTTTGCTGTCTTGTAGACACCTGCCAGACTGGCATTGATCACCGCTGTGGGGCCTCCGGACTGTCCTACGATCACATTTTTTTTCATAATTTTTCTCCCTCTGTTGATTCGTTACCATACATCGACGGGGATTTCTCCTGCTCGATTTGCATACGTAAAACACCCACCAATCGGATCCTCCGGTTGATGGGTGTTCTCATTCTTAAGGTTCCGTCGAACCTATTTTACCAAACTTACAGTCTCTCTGGCAATAGCAAGTTCCTCATTCGTAGGAATTACCATAACAGTGGTCTTGCTGTCAGGAGTGGAAATAGCGATCTCCTCGCCACGCTTGTGGTTCGCCTCCTCATCGATGGATACTCCCAAGAAGCCCAAATGCTCGCATACCAAGGAACGAACTAAAGGTGCGTTCTCGCCGATACCTGCGGTAAAGCAGATCACATCTACACCGTTCATGGCTGCTACATAAGAGCCGATATATTTTGCCACACGGTAGCAGTAAGTGTTCATGGTACGGATGCAGTGTGCATCGCCGTTGTTGTAACCTGCTTCCAGATCACGGAAATCGGAAGACAGATTGTTGGACAGACCATATACACCGGACTTCTTGTTCAGAACGGTCATGATCTCGTCGATGTTCTTGCCCTCTTTGTGAGCGATGAACTCCATGATGGCAGGATCGATATCACCGGAACGGGTTCCCATGATCAGACCTTCCAGAGGTGTCAGACCCATGGAGGTGTCTACACACTTGCCGTTCTTAACAGCGGATACGCTGGCACCATTGCCCAGGTGGCAAACGATGATCTTCAGATCTTCGTACTTTTTGCCCAGAACCTCCGCAGCCTTCTTGGATACATAAGAGTGGCTGGTTCCGTGGAAGCCGTAACGTCTGATCTTGTATTTCTCATAATACTCGTACGGAAGGCCGTAAAGGTAAGCCTCCTCCGGCATTGTCTGATGGAATGCAGTATCGAATACAGCTACCATCGGTACGTTCGGCATAAGCTCCTGGCAAGCGCGGATACCGATCAGGTTTGCCGGGTTGTGAAGCGGTGCAAGATCGTTGCACTCTTCGATTGCTTTCATAGCCTCATCTGTGATCACTGTGGAAGAAGTGAACTTCTCACCGCCGTGTACGACACGGTGACCAACAGCACCAACCTCTGCAAGGCTTGCGATAACGCCGCTCTTCTTGTTTGTGAGAGCGTCTAATACCATCTGGATCGCCTGTGTGTGTGTCGGCATCGGGGAAACGGTAACTTCCTTCTCTCCGCCTGCCGGCTGGTATGTGATCTGGCTTCCTTCGATACCGATTCTCTCACAAAGACCCTTTGCGATGCATTTCTCGGTCTCGGAATCAATGAGCTGGAACTTCAGGGAAGAGCTTCCGCAGTTAATAACTAAAATATTCATGATGAATTCCTTTCTTTCAAATCTGTTACTCTATGGGGTCATGTTACCCGTGCGGGCAATACATGAATACGGTGCGGGACAGATATCCCGCACACGTTTATGTTCGTTACCAGTGATTATACTAACTGTGCCTGTACAGCGGTCAGTGCTACGACACCGACGATATCCTGCCAGGAACATCCTCTGGACAGATCGTTAACAGGCTTTGCGATACCCTGTAACATAGGGCCGTAAGCTTCTGCTCCACCCAGTCTCTGTACCAGCTTGTAACCGATGTTACCAGCATCCAGGTTCGGGAAGATCAGGACATTGGCATGTCCGTTTACAGGGCTTCCGGGAGCCTTAGACTTGGCAACGCTGGGAACCAGAGCTGCATCCAGCTGCAGTTCGCCGTCCAGAGTCAGATGAGGATACTCCTCATGTGCGATACGGGTAGCTTCTACTACTTTGTCAACCAGTGCGTGCTTTGCACTTCCCTTGGTGGAGTGGCTCAGCATGGCGATCACGGGCTTAGGTCCGATCAGAGACTTGAAGCTTCTGGAAGAAGTATCTGCGATAGCAGCCAGTTCTTCGGGAGTAGGATCCTGGTTCAGACCACAGTCAGCGAACAGGAAGGTTCCGTTCTCACCCTGATCCTTGAATACGGTATCCATAACGAAGAATGCGGATACCAGTTTAACGCCGGGTGCAGTCTTCAGGATCTGCAGTGCAGGTCTTAAAGTATCTGCGGTAGAGTGGCATGCACCTGCTACCATACCGTCTGCATCATTAGCCTTAACCATTACGATACCGAAGGTCAGGTAATCATTCAGCAGGATCTCTCTTGCCTTCTCGGGGGTCATTCCCTTTGCTTTTCTGGTTTCATATAATAAATTCACATAGTCATCCAACTTGGGAGTTGTTTTAGGGTTAACTACCTTAACTTTGGACAGGTCAACTTCCAGCCAGCCTGCACCATCCATGATCTTCTCTTCATCACCGATCATAATGATGTCTGCGATGCCCTCTTCCACGATACGGGCAGCAGCCAGTAATGTTCTCTTATCATTAGATTCCGGTAATACAATAGTCTTTTTGTCGAGTCTTGCTCTCTCTTTAATCATGTCAATGTATGACATATCCATTCTCCTTTCCGGCGGGGGATACCCGCTTCCTCCCAAATAACTTCTGTAAAGTTTTGGTTTTATCTTAACAAACCGATGTATTTATATTATACTAAATACATCTGGAGTACACAAGGGCATAATGTTCGCAAAATTGTATATTTTCAGATACAACCACTATTTTTTCAGAATAAAATAAGCTGATAACCATGCATATGTAAACGCTTTCAGTGTATGTTATTTTTTTCACATTCCTTGTCAGGGTTTGTGTTCGTTATAACGTATATTTCTTTTCACGAAAGGAGCCACATTATGAAGGTCAATGGTATTGTCGCAGAGTATAATCCCTTCCATAATGGTCATGCTTACCAGTTACAGCATGCCAAAGAGGCCAATGATGCCAATTATACGATCATTGTCATGAGCGGTAATTTCATGCAGCGGGGTGCTCCTGCCCTCTTAGATAAGTTCACCCGTACAAAAATGGCTCTGGAGAACGGTGCAGATCTGGTGCTGGAACTGCCCACCCGCTATGCTGCCTCCAGTGCGGAATTTTTTGCCAAGGGCTCGGTTGCCTTGTTCGACAAACTGGGAGTGACCACAAATCTGTGCTTTGGCAGTGAGTGCGGCAACATTGAAGTCTTGTCACGGATCGCTGAGATTTTCTATACGGAACCGGAACCTTACGTGGAATCCTTGCGCTGCAATATGCGTAAGGGAATGTCCTTCCCCATCGCCAGGACCTGGGCGTTATTGCAATACGCGCCTTCCTTAAGCGATGATAAGGACGTTCTTTCCTCTCCTAATAATATATTGGGAATTGAATATCTCAAAGCTCTGATGTCCAGAAACAGCAAGATCTCACCGTTCACTACCACCAGAGTCGGTGCGGATTATCACGACAAACGTCTCGGCACCAATCAGTGTTCCGCCATTGCTATCCGCCAGTCGGTGGCCGCCGGGCATGATCTATCCTATCTGGCTGCCCAGATGCCGGAAAGTGCCTATGCATTGATGACGGATTCTCTGTCTCACAAAAAGCCTCTGTTTGCCGATGATTTTTCCGCAGCACTGCAATACAAGCTGCTGACGGAATACTCTGTGGGCTACGACAAGTATCAGGATATTTCTTCGGATCTGTCCGACCGGATCCGCAATACCCTGCCTTCCTTCGCAGGTTACACTTCTTTCTGTGATCTGCTCAAGAGTAAGGATATGACCTACACCCGCATCAGCAGATGTCTGCTTCATATTTTGCTGAATATGACCAAGGAAGAATTCGAGACCTGCAAGTCGGAAGACTATATCTCTTACGCCAGAGTGTTGGGTTTCCGCAAGAATGCGACGCCACTGCTTACCGAGATCAAAAAGAACAGTTCCATTCCTCTCGTCACCAGCCTGGCTGACGCCAGACAGACGCTTTCTCCCGAATCTCTGCGGATGCTGGATCTGGATATCCTCCGCAATCAGATCTATCTGGGGAATCTGGCCTTAAAGAACCAGACGGAAATGGTGAATGAATATCGGACGCCGATTGTGATCGTATAAATAGAAAGTTAATGAAATAAATACTCCCTTTTCGGAATTGTGTGTCTGAATGAAAAACATGTATAAATCTACATTAAGGTTAATTTAAAAACGAATTTGTTTGAAGTTTCACCAAATCAATAGAGGTGTTTGATTATGAAAAAAAGAATAATTGCAGTAATTGTAATTTTAGCTGTATTAGTAGCTCTATTCTTTATTGGCACAGGTTTTCAAAAAAGAATGGATGTCGTATTAGTTGATTACTCTGTATCAGAGGATGGAACGGAGATCACGCTTGATGTAGGAATTCCAACATCTATAGGATATATCAGAGGATTTAAAGACAATGGCGGTGGAGTAAAACCACATTATCTTACATTTTTTTCGACATTTGGTGGAATAAACAGTCCGATTGGAGCAGAGCATAGCTTCCAATTAGAGCTTACTTCGGATGATACAGAAATTTATTTTAACAGACCGGAGGGAGGTTACGAGTTGATTTTAGTGAAAGATGAAGAAACAGGTCAATGGCTCAGACCAAATGGAATAGGTGAAGAAAATAACACTATTTTTGAAGCAACCATTCTTGAAATTCGTGATAATTATTTTTTAGTAGAACCAGTAGAGGGTAGTCAAGAATTAAACAATGCAGATCTGATTACAGTACCAATGAAAAACATAGGTACTGCTCCACAACCAAATGTTGGTGACATTATTGAAATAGCATATAACGGAGAAATTGCAGAAAGTTATCCAGCACAGATAACAGAGGTTTACGGTATCAAAGTTGTCAAAGAAGCAGAACAATGGGATTTAATTCCTATGGTCATGGTAAATGGCGAGTTATATATTGACACAGGTCATGAAAGTACAGTAGAAGCCCGTTGTGGTGTTATGGATGGAGAGATTACGTCAGAAGTAGACGGAAGTGAAAAGCCAACAAAAGACAATCAATCTAACTTTGGTACAGGCTATGGATATCAATATGGTTCACAAGAAGGCATAATCGAGATTAATATGAATGAAAAATGGTGGGTTTTTGCAACAGAAAAAGTCCTGGCCAGTAGTGAACTTATGATAGACCCAGTTGCAGTAATAAGTATTCATAATGTTTTCACAGGAGAAAATGCGAACATCACTGAAAATGAGGATATCAGAACTATATCTAATATATTATGTGGTGATGCATGGAATACAGAAGGTACAACTGATTGTTTAAGCAACATTGAAATTACAATCAACGAAGAAACATACAAATATCATTCCGATTGTGGTACATTCAACGATAATGTAAATCAGAACTATTTATCACTGGATGACGAAAGGAAAGCTGTGGTAAATGCCATTTTTTCAGAGTATATATCACTCACAACCACAGAAGTTCCAGCAGAATAAATTTTACAAAGGCTACCCGGTCAAAAAGATTGGATAGCTTTTATTATGTTTTAAACCTAAACTCAATTTCAATCCAGTCAGCAAAACTAATCTTTATTATATCCAAGCAAATCAATAGCTCAAATTGCATTAACTTCTTAAAATGTATAAATAACAGGATAGTTTGGGCTAAGTAATATCAGAAACACTTTTCCGAAAAGGGAGAAATTTAATAGCATAGAAACAGACAATTAAGAAACAAAAACAATGGCAGACGCTAAAACAGAAAAACAGAAAGTACAGGAAATAA
>OGDG01000651.1_pt1 | contig 17493 bp, 17 predicted proteins | sample 1570391 | NCBI WGS metagenome assembly OGDG01 (sample SAMEA2582186, study PRJEB24529) | metagenome | biome: Human gut stool | place: China | collected 2011 | reverse complement strand
GGTGGCGGACAGGAAGGCCAGGTCCACCTGACCGGTGCGCAGCCACTCCTTCACGTCGTCGTAAGTACCCTGATAGACCTCGACTTCGATCTGGGGGTAGCTTGCCATGAAGCTCTTGAGGATCTGGGGCAGCAGGCCGGCGCAGACCGAGTTGAATGCACCCAGCTTCACCTTGCCCTTTTCCAGGCCGTTGAGGCGGGCGATGCTCTGCTGCAGGGCCTCATCGCTGTTGAGCACCGCCCGGATGGACGGGTAGAGCGAAGCGCCATAGCTGGTCATGGTCACGCCGTTTTTGCCGCGATTGAATAAGGTAAAGCCAAGCTCAGCCTCCATCACCGCGATGGCATGGCTGATGGCAGAGGGGGTCAGATGCAGCTGCTGGGCCGCTTTGTTAAAGCTGCCCTGACGCGCGACTGCATCGAAAATTTCGTAAGAAAACAGCGTCATGTCCCTAGCCTCCTTCCGTTTTCAGTTCGGAGACGCCCGTTCTTCTGTGAATCTTTTTCACCTTGAGGATGTCTTGCATCAATTTTCTTTTTGAGTGTACTATCCCATCTCCGCTTTGTCAAGCATCCAAACCTTAATTTTGGACGTTGAGCCAAATTTCTGCTTTTGAAACGCCATTTATAAGGTATATTGCGCCCTTTTCCGTTCCAGTATTTTCCTGTTTTTAACAAAAAGACCGACAGCCTTCTATCCCGGAAAGCCGTCGGTCTTCTGCGTTCTACAGATGTTTTTACTCGAGCACCAGCAGCAGGCTCATCTTGATGCGGCCCTGCGCCGTGACGCCGTGGAGACCGTTCTTGTCGAGACGGAAGCTCTCGCCTGCGTTCAGCTCATAATTCGTCTGGATCTTCTTCATTTTTGTACCTCTGACCTCTAAATTTTTTGAAAAAATCACAGGTACAAGCCCCCAAAACCGTATAAAACAAAAAAGACGACAAACCGTTCGTTTCAGCGATTTGTCGTCCTTTTGGTGCGCTCGAGGGAACTCGAATCCCTGGCCCTCTGATTAAAAGAGAGGCTTGATATGTCATTTTATATCTTTTTATGTTTGATTTTGTATAGATACTTCGTCATTTTATGCAATTCCTATTGCAGCTCATTTTGTCGAGTCACACCTTGTTGTCGCATTTTTGTCGCACTTTCTTTTGGCGGTTTGGCCTGATGTGACACAGCATATTTTACCCTGTAGTATCGCCCAAACAGTATCACAATTTCGCCGGTTGAAAATATTGTGGAAAGATGTTGAAAACATACTCTTCTAGGCGATTTCCCCGTTCTGGGTAGATCGAACAACTAACTCTCTGCTCTGAAATCAAGGGCGGGGAGCTTTTTTATTCTACCCCCGGGTCTGCCGTTTCTGCTGTGGTCTGCTCCTGCTCCATACGACGCTTGACCGCCTCATAGACATAGGCGTTGACGCTTTGCCCCGCCTGCTTTGCGGCCTGCTGAATTTCTTCTTTCTCTCCTTTGGGGACGGACAACTCCAAACGGTCATAGTTGTTTTTGACATATTTGTGGACTGCACGCTGTTGCGCGGCGGTTGTTTTTGCCATGGGGTATTGCCTCCTGTACCTTTATAGTTTTTATTATATCATGTTCGTACTATTCCCGTGAATATACAATCTGCCTATATTTTTGACCTTTTTCTTGTGCAATATTCCGTCTTGATATATTCCCGTGAATAGTCTATGCTCATGCCATCGGGAACACACATTCCCCAACAACACACAGACAGAGAGGTAAAACACATGAGCATCGATACTTTACTCACCCTTGTAGAGCTGTACAAGGAAGCTGCCCAGCTGATTGAGGCAGCACAGACCGAACAAGAAACGCTCAAAGCCCAAATCAAGGAAGCTCTTGCAGAGCGCGCTACAAATTATCTTGAGGTAGGCTGTCACAAAATTCGTCTGTCCGACTTTTCCAGTACGCGACTGGACAGCAAATCTATCAAGACTGTGGCCCCGGACCTCTACGCTCAGTACAGCAAAACCGTCACAGGCCAGCGTTTGACCATCAACTAAGAAAAGCCCCATACAGCGCCCACCGACTAAAGTTTGCGCTGTACAGAGCCCTATACACCCGCCGGGGCGGGATGCACCTTTAGTATACCTGTCCCGGCCTTTTTTATCAAGAGAAAGGTTGTTCACCATGAAAAGCACCATTAAGACCAGCCGCACCGCAGGCCAGCTCGAAAAAATGTTCCGGGAGCTCAACAAGCATTACTATAACGGCGAATTGCCGGAGCCCATCATCACACTGAAAAAGACGCCCTCTGCCTATGGTCACATCACCACAGTCAAAACTTGGACGGTCAGCACCGAACAGGGCACAGAGCAGCGGTATGAGATCAATATTTCCACTGCAACACTGGACCGCCCCATTGAGAACACCACGGCCACCCTGCTGCACGAGATGGCACACCTTTACAATCTGGTTCACGGTATCCGCGATACATCCAGCCAGAGCGGAGCCTATCACAACAAGCGCTTTAAGGCCACCGCAGAGGCCCACGGCTTAGTCATTGACCATCACGAGAAATACGGTTGGACCATTACAAGCCCGTCCGAAGAGCTGTTGGACTTCATCATCTTTATGGGCTGGCAGGATATCCAGATGACAGAGGGCCTGACGTGGGCAGATATGTGCGGCACTGGTACGGCCAGCAAGGGATCGGGCAGCAGCCAGACAGGAGCCCCGAAACCGCCCAAGGCCAAAAGCAGCACCCGGCGGTGGGTATGCCCGAAGTGCGGGACTATTATTCGCAGCACCAAGGAAGTACGGGTCATCTGTGCCGACTGTATGGAGCTGTTCGTAAAGGCTGACTAAGCCCCCAAGAGACAGAGAGGCAAGGGACGAGTGAGAGTAGTCCATTTTGTGAGTGCACATACAAAGAAAGGGGATACCATGGAAACCATCAGTACCAGAATCGTATCACTGCGCAAGGATGCAGGGCTATCACAGCAGCAGTTAGCCGATGACCTCAACTTGTCCCGCCGAGCTGTCAGCCTGTGGGAGACTGGCCGGAGAACACCTGATTTGCAGTCCGCTTCACTTTTGGCTGACTACTTCCATACCACGCTGGACCATCTGGTCAAAGGGGAGCACAGTTGAAAAGTAGAGTGTACCCTATCTTGCATCCAAAGCGTCATCAAAATCTTGAAAATTAGGGTTGTTTTCGGCTTTGTTTTCAAAAGTTTCGCTTATCTCTGGCCCTATTTTTCTGCAAATCAGTGAGGTACTACCATGAAAGTTGCATACGTCCGCGTCAGCACCGAAGAACAGAACGAAGCCCGCCAGATCGAAGCGCTCAAAAAGCACGGCATCGAGAAATGGTTCACCGAAAAAATCAGCGGCAAGAGTATGGACAGGCCCCAGCTCCAAGCCATGCTCGACTATGTGCGGGAGGGCGATACCGTCTATATCCACGACTTCAGCCGCCTTGCCCGCAGCACTAGGGACCTGCTTGAGATCGTGGAGCGGTTACAGGCCAAGAGTGTGCATCTGGTCAGCAACAAAGAGAACCTGGACACCGGGACGCCTACCGGGAAGCTCATGCTCACCATGATTGCCGCCATCAATGAGTTTGAGCGTCAAAACTTGCTGGACCGTCAACGGGAGGGTATCGCCATCGCCAAACGGAACGGTATCTATAAGGGTAGGAAGAAAGTAACCACGCCAGATGACTTCTCAGAGCTTTATGCCCGGTACACCCGCCGGGAGATGAACAAAGGGCAGCTGGCTGAGGCGCTTCACGTCACACGCCCGACCTTAGAACGGATAATACGGGAGCACTTGGCAGCAGCTGCGCAGATCTGGAAGTCTGATAAACTATTCTGCCACGAACTGGTATCCCACGCCTCGGATTGTGCGCAGATAAAGCGGCTTGTTGGGGTCATCCTCAATTTTCGTGCGCAGGCGGCGGATATGTACCATAATGGTGTTGTCGTCTACCACATTGTCGCCCCAGATGCTGTGGTAGATCTGCTCTTTGGTCAGCACCTTGTTCTGGTTGGTGAGGAAATACTTCATCAGGAAGCTCTCCTTGCTGGAAAGAGGGACTTCGATGCCTTTTTTCAATAGCCGCATCTCGTCACTGAAATAGCAGAACGGTCCGGCAGAGAGCACGCCGCTGCTGCTGGGAGCGGAAAGACTCATTCGACGCAGGCAGGCTTTGACCTTGGCGCAGAGCACCGAGGGTGAGAAGGGCTTGGTGATATAGTCATCGGCCCCGATGCCCAGTGCAAAGACCTTGTCGTTGTCGGCCTGACGTCCGCTTAAAATGAATACGGGTGTCAGCATCCCCTCGCTTCGCAGCTGGTGGATGACCTGAAAACCGTCGATCCCCTCCATAATAATATCAAGGATGATGAGGTCAAAGGGCTGGGCCTTGGCCATCTGTACGGCGTCCAGCCCGTTGGATGCTTCCACAATGGACATGCCCTCGCTTTCCAGCACGCGGGCAATCATCCGCCGCACCAGCTTTTCATCATCCACGACTAAGATTTTTGAACGCTCCATCTTGCACTTCCTCCTATTTTCAAGTGTATTATAGCACTTTTGTGGATTTTAGCAAAAACTTTTTTCCGAACCTTACGAAATTTTAAGAAAGAGCACGATGGACAGTTAAGGCATCTTTGCTAGAATAAAGCCAACAACAGCAGGGGCGGAACGGAAAGACCCCCTGCAGATCCTGAAAATGTTGTCCAAAAGACAAGGAGGAAAACATTATGAAAAAGATGATCACCCGCCGCAACTTTCTGAAGGCCGCTGGCGTTTCTGCCGCTGCTCTGGGCCTGGCTGCCTGCGGCGGTTCCGGTCCGTCTACTGCCGCTTCGTCCACCGCCGGTTCCGCTGCGGCATCGGCCGCTGCTTCCGACTGGACCTGGGAGCGCAAGGTCACGCTGGTCTGCCCCTGGGGCGTCGGCGGCGGTGCTGACGGCACCCTGCGCCCCCTGCAGCCCGTGCTGGAGCCCATCCTGGGTGTTCCTGTTGAGATCGTCAACGTCGAAGGTGCAGGCGGCGCAAACGGCATCGACTTTACCTGCAAACAGCCCGCTGACGGTTATACTTACGTTCTGGGCACCCAGTCCCACATCATGCTGGACCTGCAGAAGATCCTGCCCGTGGATTTCAAGAAAGAGCTGCGCCCCGTTGCAAAGCTGGTCCACTCCATCAACATCATCGCCTCTTCCAAGAAGGCACAGGAAGGCAAGTACTCCAACTTCACCGAGTTCGTGGACTACGCAAAGGCACATCCCCAGGAACTGACCTGCGGCATGTTGACCGCTACCGGCGCGGACTCTGTGGCTCTGAAGCAGACCCTGGCAGGCGGCCTTGGCTGTGACATTACCGAAGTGGAGCAGTACGTTAAGGTCGTCAACTACAGCTCCGGCTCTGAGCTGTCCAGTGCCATGGTCGGCGGCCATATCAACATCAACATCACCGGTGCCGATGAGATCATGGGCCTCATCCAGTCCGGCGACATCGTCCCGCTGATCTCCATTTCCGAAAATCGCATGTCCACCCTGCCCGATCTGGAGTGCACCGGCGAGCTGGGCATCGACTCCTACGTTGGTACCTGGCGCGGCATCCTCTGTCGTACCGATACGCCCGATGCCGCCGTAAACGCCATGGCAGATGCCCTGAAAGAAGCATGGAACACCCCCGATTATCAGGAGTTCCTGAAGAATGCCTGCTATCTCGACCGTCCCGGCTACGCCGACGCTGAAGAGTTCCAGCAGCTTATCGACGAAGAGTACACCACCTTTGAAGACTACCTGAAGGGTGCAGGTCTGATCTGATAAAGGACCACGGCTGAAAACAGAATCGTATCCGGCGGGGAGTTCACCCTCCCCGCTTTTTTGAGAATAATGCAAAGGAGTTGATTTTATGGCTCTGGAACTGATCGTCAATCTGCTGCTGATTGCGGGCGGCATCTTCTGCTTTGTCAATGTCAGTACCACTATGCCCCACTCGGCCGTCAATGAGCTGGGTGCCGAGCAGTGGCCGCAGGCTATCCTGGTGCTGATGCTCATCGCGTTGGCGTTCAACGTCATCCGTTTCTTCAAGATCAATAAAAAAGAAGATATCAAGGCTGGCTTCCAGGATTTCTTTCCTGCCATCGGCCGCTTTGTCAAGAGCAAGCTTTTCCTCGGCATGGTGCTGGTGGTGGTCATGGCGCTGATGTATGAGCCGGTGGGTTTTATGCTCACCTGCCTGCTGTTCCTGTTTGCCTACGGCCTGCTGCTGGGCCAGCGGAACATCCCCATGCTGATCCTCTCTTCCGTCATCATCACCATCATCCTGTACATCGGCTTCGCCGTGTTTCTGGGCGTTCTGCTCCCTCGCGGACAGATCCTCCCCCTACGCAACTTCGCCCTGTTCGTTGAGTCGCTCGTCCCGCGTTTCTAACAGGAGGTGACATGAAATGCTAGATTTGTTAACCAGCGGCCTGTCGGTCGTTTTTGCCCCGAAGATGTTCATCCTTATCATCTTCGCGGTCTTCCTTGGCACGTTGTTCGGTGCTCTGCCCGGCGTTTCGGCCACCATGGCTGTCACCCTCGGCATCCCCTTCACCTATAAAATGGACGCTGTCAGCGCCATCGCATTCCTTGTTGCAATTTACTGCGCATCCATCACCGGCGGCGGCATGACGGCCATCCTGTTCAAGATCCCCGGCGTCCCGTCCTCCGCCCCGACTACTTATGACGGTTACCCCATGGCACAGCGCGGCGAAGCCGGCAAAGCTCTGGGCGTACAGCTCATCGCCTCGGCCATCGGCGGCATGTTCGCAGCCGTGTGTATGCTGATCTTCAGCCCTCAGCTGACCCAGGCTGCCCTGAGCTTTGGCCCCTCGGAACTGTTTGCCATCTCCTTCATGGGCCTGTCCATCCTGACAAGCCTGGAAGAAGGCAATGTCTGCCGCACCATCATCTCCGGCCTGCTGGGTCTGCTGCTGGCCTGTATCGGCCTGGACCCCCTGCTGGGCGTGCCCCGCTTGACCTTCGGCACCCGTTTCCTCACCTCCGGCATTGAAATGATCCCCGTCATGATCGGCTTCTTCGCCGTCACCGAAGTCCTCAAGCAGACCAACAAGCCTTCCAAGCTGAAGGCTGTCACCGGCAAGGACGGCAAGGCGGATATGTCTGCCAAAATGCCTACCCTGAAAGAAATGTGGAGCCTGAAGGGTGTCATCGCCCGCTGCTCCATCCTCGGCACGGTCATTGGCATCCTGCCCGGTGCAGGCGCTACCATCGCTTCGTTCCTTTGCTACTCGGAAGAGCAGAAGATCTCCAAGCACCCTGAAAAGTTCGGTACCGGCTGCCTGGAGGGCATCGCCGCTCCCGAGTCAGGCAACAACGCCGCCACCGGCGGCTCCATGGTCCCCCTGCTGAGCCTGGGCATCCCCGGCGGCAACGCGGCTGCCATTATGATGAGCGCTCTGGTGCTCAAGGGCGTTACCATGGGCCCCCTGCTGCTGGTCAATCAGCCCCAGTTCCTGTCGGCCACATTTGCTTCCATGTTTGTCTCCAACATCGTCATGGTCTTTGCAGCCATGATCATCGCCCGCATCTTCGTGCAGGTGCTGAAAATCCCCTACAGCATCCTTGGCCCCACCATCATCATGATGGCGACCATCGGCGCTTACTCTACCAAGAACACGGCAGTTGACGTTATCCTGATGGCCATCTCCGGCCTCATCGGCTTCGTCTTCTCCACCTGCAAGTTCAACAGCTCGGCCATGATCCTCGGTCTGGTTCTGGGCGTCATCTGCGAGTCCAACCTCCGCCGCGCATACACCATCGTGGCCGGTGATACCCTGATGGAAGCAACCATCAATATCCTGACCCGCCCCGTCACCGGGATCATCATCCTGATCTGTATCCTTGTTTTGTTGAGCCCCGTGTACAAGCCTCTGCTCAAGAAGCATAACAAAGAAGCAGTCGCGAAGTAATTACTCGAACCTCCTTTCCTTCACTCACCTTTCCACCCGGGGCGAAGCCGATCTCTCCAACGGCTTCGCCCTCCTCTTTTTTCGGAGGTTTTTGTTATGAAATTCAAAGTGCGTATCCCACTCCAGTATGTTAAGCCCGTCTGTATCGCCGCCGTTCTCGTGGGCATCTTTGCTGTTGCAGCGGGCAGCTGGATCACCGGCCTGTGTCTGCTGCTGGGCGCTTACCTGCTGGAGAAAAGCTGCTACCGCTGCCCCCACTGCGGCAAAAAGCTGGATATGAAGTACCCGCTGTTCAAGGGCAGCTGCTGCCCGGCCTGCAAGGCAGAGCTGCGCCCGGCAGCAGAAAAAAACGCCGCGAAATAATCGGGCTTTTCTCTGCCCGGCGGCTGCGCTATAATAAAGCTTGAAAGAGGTGGGGCGAGAATGCAGAAATTAAAGCAGATTCCAAAGCGAGTGCACCATTTTCTAATTGGGCTGGTGCTGACGGCGGTGCTTGGGGTGCTGGCCTTTGCGGTGGTGAACACCTACACCGCCTATACGGACATGGTGGTGCAGCAACAGCAGCAGTACCTGCTGGTGACGGCCCGCGCCGTCTCCAAAACGCTCTCCCTCTATATCTCCGGGCAGCTGCGGGACATTGAAATTTTGACCCGCTCGCCGGGCTTCCTCACCGAGTTTGAAAATTACTACGAGACGGGCGGTGACACCGCCCTGAGGGAACACATCGTCTCCTATATGCTCAGCCAAAAGCGGGGCGTCAAGCGCATTTACCTGCTGGACAAAAACGGCGACGTGATGTACCAGTACAACGATTATCCTTTCCTGGAAGTCTTTGACGAAAGCCTACTGCACCTGAAAGAGTATGCCGCCGCCCACACCAGCGGCATTGGCTCGGTCTTCCGCATCTCGCCCCAGCACTACGGCCTGACGTTGGTGAACGACGTCATTCATGGCAGCGAGTCGTTGGGCACCGTGGTGATCGTCATCGACCTCGAACAGGTGTACGAGGAATATCTTGCGCCCCTGAACATCGAGAACACGGGAGACATCATCGTCAAAAACGAAAAAGGCACCATCATCATGCACCCCAACGCGAAGCTGCTGACGTTCAATCCGTTCCGGCAGATCCAGGGGCTGGACACTCTGCCCCAGTACAAGGGTCTGAACGAGCTGCTCACACGGCAGTACAGCCAGGAGGAGGGCACGGCCATTTACCGCGATTACTCCAATGGCATCGCCCCGCCCGAGGATGAGATCGCGGCATTTTCCCGCATGAACGTCAACAACACGGCCTGGTACGTCTCGGCCGTGCTGCCCTACTCCACCGTCAAAAACCTCATCGACCGCAATGTGGGCCAGTTTGGTATGCTGGTGGCCGCCATCCTTTTTGTGCTGGGCGTGTGCGTCATCAGCTTTTACGCCATGCGCAAAAACCAGCAGAATTTGAAGCTGGAAGCCGCCTACCTCAAGGACATCAACCACACCCTGAAAGAGCTGCACCAGAGCCGCGAGCAGGTGTACCACTACCAGAAACTTCAGACCATCGGCGCGCTGGCGGGCGGCATCGTGCATGAGTTCAACAACCTGCTCACGCCCATTCTGGGCTACTCGGAGTTCATCCGGGAGCGGATGGGGCCCGAGAGCGAATACTACGATGACATGAGCGAGATCTACGAGGCGGGCACCCGCGCGAAAGAGATCGTGGAGCAGCTGCTGCCCTTCAGCCGCCGCGAGACAGACTCTACCGCCTACGGCCCCGTGAATTTGGAAGCCGTTTTGCAGGATGACACCAAGATGGTCTCGATGATCCTGCCCTCCAACATCCGGCTCGAAAAAGGGTATAAGGATATCCACGCCACCGTCTACGGCAGCGCCACCCAGCTGCATCAGGTGTTGCTCAACCTCTGCTCCAACGCTGTGCAGGCCATGGAGGGCAAGGGCGGCACCCTGACCGTGCAGGCGGAGAAGATCTCCGCCGACGCCCTGCCTGCCAACTATCACCCCGCCGTCGCCAGCGGCTTTGTGCGGGTGCGGGTGGCGGATACCGGCTGCGGCATGACCTCCGAGACGCTGGCCCACATCTTTGATGCCTTCTTCACCACTAAGGCGGCAGGGGAGGGCACCGGCCTCGGCCTTTCGGTGGTGCAGAACATCCTTATCAGCCACGGCGGCTTCATTGAGGCCCACAGCACGGTGGGCGAGGGCAGCGAGTTTCTGGTCTACCTGCCCGTCACAGCGCAGGCAGTGGCTCCCGAACGCCCTGCCGCGCCTGGTGCGCCCGTCCGGCTCAACAGTGGGAAACAGCCCATCCTGCTGGTAGACGACGAGGAGCGGGTGGCCCGCTACCTCAAGCGCCGCCTGACTCGCAGCGGCTATACGGTGGATGTTTTCACCGATGCGGAAGAGGCCCTCGACGCCTTTTTGGCGTCGCCCACCCGCTGGCAGCTGGCCCTTGTGGACGGCACCATGCCCAAGTATAAGGGTACTGCCCTCATCCAGCGGATGCGCAGCGAGAACCCGAACCTCGCTGCCATTCTGATGACCGGCTTTGTGGAGCAGGATGCCGTGCAGATGCAGCAGGAGGGATTGATCGACGAGATTTTCCTGAAGCCGCTCGATTACCGAAAGCTGACGGAAAAGATCGGGAAACTACTGGCGGGTGAGCCTGATTTAACCACTGTTTAATTTTTTGTGATTTCCTATTCATAAACTTCTGGTATCCTGTACACAACGAAACGAGAAAGAGAGCGCTTTATGAACGTTGAACTGATGCTTCTGACGGTTTTGCAGGGACTGCGCACCCAGATTTTGGATGCAGAGATGCTCTTTTTCACCCATCTGGGAGACGCCGGCTTCATCTGGGCCGCGCTGACGGCGGTGCTGTTGGTCTTCCGCAGGACGCGGCGGGTCGGCTGCGTGCTGGCAGCGGCGTCGATGCTGTTCTTTGCAACCTCATTCTCAAGCCGCTGGTGGCCCGCATCCGCCCCTGTGATATTCTGGCGGACGTACAGCTCCTCATCTCTCGCCCGGACGATTTCTCCTTTCCTTCGGGCCATACGGCTGCGTCCTTCGCCTCGGTGACGGCTCTCTGGCTGGCCGGGAAGAAACAGTGGGCGTTGGCTGCACTACCGCTGGGCGTTCTGATCGCTTTCTCGCGGATGTATCTCTTTGTCCATTACCCGACGGACATCATCGGCGGTGTACTGGTGGGCGTCGGCTGCGGATGGATAGGGGCGAAGCTGGTGGAAATGTTTTGGCAGAAGAACTTTGCAAAGAGTGATTTATGAAGAGAGGCCCTGCATCGAGAGGATGCAGGGCATATTATTGAAGTAGACCGTGCAAAAATGTGCAGACGGGCAAAACAAAGCTCAATGACAAATCAATCACCGGTTTTATGGCAGGCTGGAAGATAACCTGCCCACCTTGTTCGGGTTCTGTTCCATCGCCATCGGCGTCAATTCCATCATCAAGGCATCCGGCATGACGGCCGTGGTGCTGGCCATCCTGGTGGGCTTCGCCATCGGCCACAGCCTGCATCTGGAACAATGGACCAGCAAGTTCTTCCACAATCTGGTGCGCACTCTCCATCTCGGCGGTGGCCCTGTTCTGCTGCAGCGGCTTCGGCTGGTACAGCACCCTGACCGAGGGCATCACCGGCGATTCCTCACTGCTGATGTCCAAAGCCGTGCTGGACGGCTTCACGGCCATGATCTTTGCCTCCACGCTGGGGCAGCCATCTGCGCTATCCCGCTGCCCCAGGTGGTCATCCTGCTCCTTGTGTTCGGAGTGGGCAAACTGCTGGCCGGTGTGCTGACCCCCACCATGTTTGCGGACCTGTCCGCCTGCGGCGGCATTTTGACCATGGCGGCGGGCTTCCGAGTGTCTAAGATCAAATCCGTCCCGCTGGTGGACCTGATGCCTGCACTCATCCTTGTGATGCCGTTCAGCGCACTTTGGTCGAGCCTGATGCAATAAATCTCATATCACCATACAACAGATCACCTTCTTGGTATTGCTCTCTGCGGTGCAGCCGAGAAGGTGGTCTGTATTGCTATAGTATGCTGGGTATTTTTCCGATAAGTCCTACTATCACCGCTTTACTGCAATAAAATTCACAAAATTCACATCTTTAAGCGTTGGAGCGAGATATTTGTATATCTTAGCCGCCAATGAAGCAGCTGGAAGCCGCGATTTTCAGTTTCCTGCGCTTAAGATGAAAGCTCTTGGTATCAAAGAGCGAACCGCCCGCAAGTACATTAAAGAGCTTGTAGATGCTGGCTTCATTGAGCTTGTCCGGTCTGGACGAAATACACGAACACCAAACGACTACCGCTTTTCTTTTCATTGGTTAGAGACTCCCTAACCAAACCGATATAGATGGCAACATATTGTATATAAGTGTAGTTTCCGCACAGTGCGCCCAATTTTTCAATTAACGTACCATCGCAAAATCGCAATGCAAAATTTGCCGCACAGGGTCGGTGTAGCGCGATTTCAACTGTGCAAATCCAGCGTGCACAAGCGATTTATGAGTGCCGATTCTGCACCGCCAAAATGTTCTCATCTCTGGCTTTCCTCAGCCAGCCAAAATTTCAGAGCGCTCCATCTTGTGTTTCAGGGTGGCAGCGCTCTTTTTATGCCCTCCTGCAAAATTTTCATCATCACTATATAGCCCACCGGTCTTTTGTGAGTTCACATCAAAAATGGTTGGCGGGTTCTTGCTCCTGCAAGCGAGGTCCTGTTTCCTAAAATTTTTCCGGATTTGTCGCGTTTTTGTCGCATTTTCCGGCCAATTTTCAGCATATAAAAACAGAAAAGCCCACGATTTGCACCGCGTTTTTTTACGGTCAATCGTGGGTTTTTCTTTGGTGCGCTCGAGGGAACTCGAATCCCTGGCCCTCTGATTAAAAGAGCCCACCGGGTAGAACACTCTGATTTTAGAAGTTTCGAGTTTACGTCATTTTTGTGCAGAACATCGTGATTTTTCACTGCGTAATTTCTGCACCCTTTGTCGTATTTTGCAAGTCAGAGTGCCCCTTGCATCCCTTGAAACCGTGCAAAAACAGTGCAGAAACCGTGCACTTACTCTGGGACAAATGAAAAATAATGATTTTTGATCCATGACTTGATGGCGGTTTGAGTGACCGCAAAGTCAAATTTGATACACGGGAAGAAAAATGCCCACTCGTCTGAGAAGTTCTCAGGGGAGTGGGCATTTTCACACAAGTGGTTAATATAATTTCGATTATGATAATTCAAATTATATTAAGACGTTCCATGGGCTGTAACAGCTTCACCGCTTGGTTTTCAAAAACCACCTGTTGATAGCGGTGTTACTTCTTCACAAATTGGTATACGCCATATTCTGGTGACGTCACCAATCCATGCTTGATAAGATTCTTGATGATAGAGGATGCACGCGATTTCTGAACGCCATATAGCTGTGCAACGTTTATGCTGCGGAACTGATATTGATACCGATATCTCTTGAAAAGTTCAAGCGTCCGTTCTTTTGTACTTGCAGTCAGCCTGGTATTATCCAGCCTTTTGCAAAGTTCACTCACTTCGGCATCCGTACTCATTCCGTGGAGCACTGTAGAAGTTTCCGCACTTTCCGCAGAGGTTTCCGCACTTTCCTCACCACTTGCCACACTTTCCATACTGATCTGTGCCGGAGTCGCTACACTTCTATTCGGCAGTGTGACGATAAAGAAATCCGAATCCGAGTAGAAGGTCGGCTTCTGGGCTACTTCCACATAAGAGTTCAGGATGCGGTCAATGCCGCTGCCACGGCGCTCCATAAAGCCAAGCCGTGAGAACACATCCGAGATCACCTGATTGCGCCGCATAGACGGAATGTGCCGGATATCCATGTCCTGCACCCTGCGGCCATTCATCATACCGCCCGGTGAAGTGATCTCCAGTCGGTCATCGAACACTTCCACATGAATCTCCGAACCAAGAATCTGGTAATTCCGATGGATCAGCGCATTGACCAGCACCTCACGAACGGCCTTATACGGGTAGTCACTGCGTTCTTCACGGGTCATACCACGGATACTCCACGGGTTTTTGCTGTTGTTGCGAACAAAATCTTCCGCATTTTGCAGCAGCGTGATCAGACTTGCACCCTGAAATTCCTTGTCATCCAGAGCATCTTCTTCAATGCCGCCCTTGTAGTTGCCTTTCCAGCGCGTGCAGAAAATACGGGATTGTTTCAGAACGCCTTGATCGCAAAGCAGCAGGCCGCCATTCGTGATTTGTCCATCATCTGTTACCAATCCTGCGGAGGGCAAGTCTTTTTCAAGGTCGAAATCCTCTTTTTTCAGATTCTTAAACGTCGCGGCCAGCAGTGTAAAACTGACATCACCCACTCGATAAGAACTGGGCAGGGCATCAAAGGTCTGGTTCATACCTTGTAGGATCAGCTCGTTCAGTTCCCGTGAAGTGGCTTCTTCGGACTGGTCGCCATGCCGCACATAGGCCGTATGGGAACCGTCAAAGGCATAATAATATGGATACGCCGGGCCGTCCTGTACTTCCAAATCAACGCAGGACTTGCCCTCTATTTCGACCTCCCGCACCCGATAGCGCGGCGTAGGGTCAATGCGGACTTTGATAAGTTCCGTCAATCTGCTCACCACAGCCTGCGGATTTTCCAATCCTACGACCTCACGCGGCTCATTCTTTACGCCAAAAATCAGGTGTCCGCCCTCGGTATTGGCAAATGCCGACACGGATTTCAGCCAGCTGCGCGGCTTTTTCTCTTCAAGGCGTTCCTTGTAATCCACATGGGAGGCTTCAATGTAATGGTCGAGGGGGAAAGGCATGGTATCACCTGCTCGCTTCTTAATCTTTAGCGTTTGTAAATTCATTATACCTTATTTGAAGGCCAAATTCAAAACTTTTTATCTGTTTCGTGCCTGCTGAGCTTTTTCTGCCTGAGCAACGATTGATTTTCCAACCTGATTAGAGTATCATTAAAATGAATTATTGTATCTTATCGTTGAAAGTTAATTTTCGCTTTAGTCAGTCGATTGCGGGGACTCTTCTATGAAAATTCTGGATAATATCAACCATACTGTTCGGGAAGATTTACAGGATACTATGCAGAAAGGGAGTCGCGTGTCCATTGCTGCGGCCTGTTTTTCCATTTATGCGTATCAGGAATTAAAGAAACAGTTGGAAGAAATCGCGGAACTTCGCTTTATTTTTACTTCGCCGACCTTTGTGCAGGAAAACACGCCAAAAGAGCGGCGAGAGTTCTATATTCCGAAATTGACCCGCGAAAAGAGCCTTTACGGCACAGAATTTGAGGTTCGCTTGCGGAATGAACTCATTCAAAAAGCACTGGCGAAAGAATGTGCCGACTGGGTGCGACGGAAAGTAAAATTTCGTTCCAATGTCAGTGGAGAGCAAATGCCCGGTTTCATGACGGTTGGTGAAAGTTCCTATATGCCAATCAGTGGGTTTACAACGGTCGACCTTGGTTGTGAACGCGGAAACAACGCATACTACCCTGTTCAGCGAACCGAAGCCTTTGAAAACGGCCGTTACTTTTTGTCGCTGTTCGATGAAATCTGGAATGATTCTTCCCGACTTCAGGATGTTACAGACATTGTATTGCAAAGCATCAGCACAGCTTATCGAGAAAACAGCCCGGACTTTATCTATTTCTTCACCCTCTACAATATTTTCAGTGAATTTTTGGAGGATGTGTCAGAAGATAATCTCCCAAATGAAGCTACAGGCTTCAAGCAGAGTAAAATCTGGAATATGCTCTATGATTTTCAGCGAGATGCAGCGTTGGCCATTATCCACAAGCTGGAACAGTATAACGGCTGCATTCTTGCAGACAGCGTGGGCCTTGGCAAGACGTTCACTGCACTGGCTGTAATCAAGTACTATGAAAATCGCAACAAATCCGTTTTGGTACTCTGTCCCAAAAAGTTGGCCGCAAACTGGAACATCTATAAAGGCAACTACGTCAACAATCCACTGGTAGAAGACCGTTTCCGTTACGATGTGTTGTACCATACAGATTTGAGCCGTTCCGGCGGAACCTCTAACGGTATCGACCTTGCTGCACTTAACTGGGGGAACTTTGACCTTGTTGTGATTGATGAAAGCCACAATTTCCGCAATGGCAGTAATACCTCTACTGATGAGAAAGAAAACCGCTACACAAAATTGATGAATCGCGTGATTCGTTCTGGAGTGCGCACCAAGGTGCTGATGCTTTCGGCAACACCCGTAAATAATCGTTTTGTGGATTTGAAAAACCAGCTTGCGCTTGCCTATGAGGGAGATGCCGGAAAAATCAATGAAAAGCTGAATACTTCGTCTCCGATTGATGAAATTTTCCGGCAGGCGCAAAAGGCTTTCAATACATGGAGCAAGCTTCCTGTCACAGAGCGTACCACAAATGCGCTGCTTGCGGCACTGGACTTCGATTTCTTTGAGGTGCTGGACAGTGTGACGATTGCACGTTCTCGCCGACATATCGAAAAATACTATAATATTTCTGATGTTGGTACTTTCCCGGAACGGTTGAAGCCAATCTCTGTGCAGCCATGCCTGACAAGCCTTGATAATGCAATCAACTACCAACAGATTTATAATGTACTGGATTCGCTGACGCTGCATATTTACACACCAACCAGCTTTATTCTGTCCTCTCGGATTTCCAAATACATCGATCCCAGCCAGCATGGAAAGGGACTGACGCAGGCAGGCCGTGAAGAGGGAATCCGCCGTCTGATGAGCATTAACCTGCTCAAACGGCTGGAAAGTTCTGTTTATGCGTTCCGGCTGACGATTGACCGAATCAGTAAACTGATTGAAGATACCATGCAATCGGTACGTTCATATCAAAATGGCAGCCGTGTGCTGGAGCTGAACGACATTTCCGATGCAACCGATTGGGACGATGATGACCAGAACAACGACATTTTTACAGTCGGCCGCAAAGTAAAGATTGATCTTGCGGATATGGATCATGTTTCGTGGCTGCATGATCTGGAAAAGGATGCTGAAAATCTGGAGCTTCTTTCCCTGATGGTGCAGGATATCACCCCTGCATACGATGCCAAGCTGCAAGAATTGCTGCGCCTGATTGACGAAAAGCAAAGGCATCCCATCAATCCCGGCAACCGGAAAATCATTATTTTTACTGCGTTTTCAGATACTGCTGACTATCTGTATCAGAATATTTCCGGCTATGTAAAGCAAGCGTTTGGGCTGAACACTGCCGAAATCACCGGCAGCGTGGATGGTAAAACAACCATTCCCAAACTCAGTGGTGATCTGAATACAGTTCTCACCTGCTTTTCGCCCATTTCCAAGCGGCGGGACAGCCTGCCGAACGCGAATCAGGCGGATATTGATTTGTTGATTGCCACCGACTGCATTTCCGAAGGTCAGAACTTGCAGGACTGTGATTATCTGATCAACTATGATATTCACTGGAATCCTGTGCGCATTATCCAGCGTTTTGGCCGCATTGACCGCATCGGAAGCCAGAATCGCTG
>OGDG01000634.1_pt1 | contig 17996 bp, 15 predicted proteins | sample 1570391 | NCBI WGS metagenome assembly OGDG01 (sample SAMEA2582186, study PRJEB24529) | metagenome | biome: Human gut stool | place: China | collected 2011 | reverse complement strand
GGTTCATGCGACCTGCCGTTAATTTATTCACCATTGTTGCTGAAACTGCCGGTGCTGACGGCCTCAAAATCGCTGAGACGTTCCCGGAAGGCCGGGGCAGCCCGCATGGATGCGGGCTGAGGGCCGTGTTTTGCACGGACGCTGCCTCGGCCCGACCCGAAGCCTGCAGGGATAAGTCGAAGGGACCGCGTAGCGGCGATTTTGCTGGCCGGAGCCCGGGGGTACAGGGGGCGGCGGCGACTGGCCGCCCCCTGTGCGCTCCCTGCGCCATGCCAGGCATAACGCAGAAGATTAACCGGGAGCGCAAAATACGCTGAAGCCACAGATAACATAAAAGACTTCCCGGCAGGGCTTTGCCTTCCACCCTACTCCCGGAGGGAGAGGGAACCGTCCAGCAGCGCCGGCCGGGCAATACCCGAAGATGGCACATTGCCAGCCATCTGATTCCTTGTGATTAATGTTGGTCCAGCCACGCCAGCGCCTGCTCGCCCGCCTCGTCCATCGGCAGGGAGACCAGCAGGCGCGAGCCGTTGCGCGGCGCCGAATACCAGTACATCTGCTGCAGGCTGAATCGCCCGAGCTGCGGGTGGTTAAAATGTTTAATCTGGTTTTCCACGCCGCGCACCTCGTAGCGCTGATGCCACAGCGCTTCAAACTCCGACGAGGCGGCGAAAAAGCGCGCCAGTTTGTTTTCCCACGCCGGATCGCCGCGGTGCTCGGCCATCGCGGCGCGGAAATAGGAGACGAAGGTCGGCAGCACATCGCGATTTTCGATCCGGCTGCGCCAGGTCTCATGGGTCAGATAGAGATAAATGCAGTTGCGATCTTCTTCCGGGAGGGTGGCGAAATCGATGCCCATCAGGCGGCAGAAGCTGTCGTTCCACGCCACAATATCAAAGTTCGGTTTCTGAATGCTGGCCGGCTGCGGCATCAGGCTGTCCAGCATCCGGCGGGTGCCAGGGCTGATGCCTTCGCACACCGTCACCTGGGTGGCTTCCGGCGGGGTCAGCCCGGCGAGCACGAACAGATGCCGGGTCTCCAGCGGACTGCACTGCAGGGCATTCGCCACCCCCACCAGCACCGCCTCCGACGGATTCACCTCCCGCCCCTGCTCCAGCCAGGTGTACCAGGTAACGCCGACGTCGGCGAGCATCGCCACCTCTTCCCGGCGCAGACCCGGCGTGCGCCGGCGGCCCACCCGGGGCAACCCCAGGCGCTGCGGATCGAGGCTTTCACGGCGGGCGCGCAGAAAGGCCCCCAGCTGTTTGCGTCGATCGTCCGGCACGGCGATCGTCGACTCCCGTTGCGGCATCGTGGTCATCACCCCTCCAGCATAGTAGTGCCAATACCAGTATAGACAGGCACTGGTACCCGTTTAATTTATCGGTAATGCTACGTCGGTCTGCTGAATGACGCAATGGAGAATCTCATGAATACGTCTGCTGTTTCACCCGGCCGCGCCGGTCTGTTGCTGCTGCTGAGCGGCCAGATGCTGCCGCTTATTGATACCTCGATCACCAATGTGGCGCTGGACGCCATCACCCACACCCTGGCGGCCAGCGCCACGCAGCTGGAGCTTATCGTCGCGCTGTACGGCGTCGCCTTTGCCGTCTGCCTGGCGATGGGCAGTAAGCTTGGCGATAACTATGGCCGCCGGCGCCTGTTTATGTGGGGCGTCGCCCTCTTTGGCATCGCTTCCCTGCTGTGCGGGATGGCGAACAGCATCGGCGCCCTGCTGGCGGCCCGCATCCTGCAGGGCGCCGGGGCGGCGCTGATTGTGCCGCAGATCCTCGCGACCCTGCACGTCACCCTCAAAGGCCCCGCCCACGCCCGGGCCATCAGCCTGTATGGCGGGATCGGCGGGATCGCCTTTATCGTCGGTCAGATGGGCGGCGGCTGGCTGGTGTCGGCGGACATCGCCGGGCTGGGCTGGCGCAACGCCTTTTTTATCAATGTGCCGATCTGCCTGCTGGTGCTGGCTCTGAGCCGCCGCTATGTGCCGGAAACCCGTCGCGAGACGCCGTCGCGGATTGACTGGCAGGGTACGCTGTACCTCGCGCTGATCCTCTGCTGCCTGCTGTTCCCGATGGCCCTCGGTCCGGAGCTGCACTGGCCGCTGTGGCTGCAGCTGATGCTGGTGGCGGTCCTGCCGCTGCTGTTCGCCATGCGTCAGAGCGCCCTGCGCCAGCAGCAGCGTGGCGACCATCCTCTGCTGCCGCCGCGTCTGCTGCAGTTGACCAGCATCCGCTTCGGGATGGCCATCGCCCTGCTGTTTTTCAGCGCCTGGTCCGGCTTTATGTTCTGCATGGCGCTGACCATGCAGGAGGGGCTGGGGATGGCGCCGTGGCAGTCCGGCAATAGCTTCATCGCCCTCGGCGTGGCCTATTTTATTTCGGCGCTGTATGCCCCGCGGCTTATCGCCCGCTACAGCATGGGGCGGATCCTGCTGACCGGTCTGGCGGTGCAGATCGCCGGACTCCTGCTGCTGTGCGCCACCTTCTCCCGCTTCGGCGTCGCCACCAGCGCCCTGACGCAGGTCCCCGCCACGGCGCTGATCGGCTATGGCCAGGCGCTGATCGTCAACAGCTTTTATCGGATTGGTATGCGCGATATCAGCGCCAGCGACGCCGGGGCCGGGAGCGCAATCCTCAGCACCCTGCAGCAGGCGACCCTCGGTCTCGGACCGGCTATCCTTGGTTCGCTGTTCCTGGCGCTGGTCCGTCGCGGCGGCGGAAACTATCCGCAGGCGCTGATTGATTTTCTGCTGGTCGAGGTGGCCATGATGCTGTTGCTGGGGGCGATAGCGCTGTGGCTGCGCCATCATCTCAACCGACAGCCGGCGACGGTGGCCTCGTAATACCGGCGGCGGTAATTTGCATAATAGCTATCCAGCGGTCATCATACCCGCTGGATATTCAGGAGACGTTATGCAGGAATTAATATCGCAAATTGCCGCCTTAGGAATCGAAATAACCCCCACCCGCTCGCTGATGATTATCTTCGGCATTATCTTGTTCACCGCCGTGGTCGTGCATCTGATATTGCACAAAGTGGTCCTCCGCGCATTTGAAAAACGGGCGCTGGCCAGCAGCCATCTGTGGCTGCAAATCATCACGCAGAATAAACTCTTTCACCGACTGGCCTTTACCCTGCAGGGGATCATCGTCAACGTCCAGGCGGTGCTGTGGCTGCAAAAAGGCAGCGAGGCCGCGGAAATATTAACCACCGTGGCCCAGCTATGGGTGATGATATATGCCATGCTGTCCTTCTTCTCGCTGCTGGATGTCATTTTAAAGCTGGCGCAGAAATTTCCCGCCGCCTCACAGCTGCCGCTGAAGGGCATATTCCAGGGAATTAAGCTGGTGACGGCGATTATTATCGGCATTCTGATTATTTCGCTACTGATAGGTCAGTCACCGGCGATCCTGATTAGCGGGCTCGGCGCGATGGCCGCGGTGCTGATGCTGGTGTTTAAAGATCCGATCCTCGGCCTGGTGGCCGGTATTCAGCTCTCGGCCAACGATATGCTCAAGCTTGGCGACTGGCTGGAGATGCCGAAGTACGGCGCCGACGGCGCGGTGATCGATATCGGCCTCACCACGGTCAAGGTGCGCAACTGGGACAATACCATCACCACCATTCCGACCTGGTCGCTGGTCTCCGACTCGTTTAAAAACTGGAGCGGCATGTCGGCCTCCGGCGGCCGCCGCATCAAACGCAGCCTTAACATCGACACCACCAGCATTCATTTCCTCGATGAACAGGAGCAGCAGCGCCTGATCCGGGCGAAATTACTTAAACCCTATATGGATTCACGCCACGAGGAGATTAGCGCCTGGAACCAGCAGTACGCCGGGGAGCAATCGATCCTCAACGAGCGGCGGATGACCAACGTCGGCACCTTCCGCGCCTATCTGCAGGAGTATTTACGCCATCATCCGCGCATCCGCCAGGATATGACCCTGATGGTGCGCCAGCTGGCGCCGGATGCCAACGGCTTGCCGATCGAGATCTACTGCTTCACCAACACCGTGGTATGGGCGGAATATGAGGGGATCCAGGCGGATATTTTCGACCATGTCTTCGCCGTGGTGGATGAGTTTGGCTTACGCATTCATCAAACGCCCACCGGCAACGATATTCGCGCGCTGACCGGCGCCTTCTCCCGCTGATCCTCAGACGCTGGCGCGGTCTATCACGCGCCAGTCCATCATCACCCGCTCGACGGCAGCGTCGGGATCGTCGATGCGTTTCATCAGTAGAGACACCGCCGTACGGCCGATCGCCCGGGAGGGCTGTTCGACGGTGGTCAGCTGCGGGGAGACCACTTCCGCCAGCTCAGTGCCATCGAAGCCGATCACCGCGATATCTTCCGGCACCCGCAGTCCGGCCTGGGCGATAGCCCGCAGCGCCCCGGCGGCGAGGGAGTCCGAAACGGCAAACACCGCATCGGGCTTTTCGTCTTGCGACAGCAGTTGCTCCATCGCCCGTTTACCGGCCGCCGCGCTAAGATCCTGCGCGTAGGTCACCTGCTGATACGCCAGACCGTGCACGTGCAGCACGCTTTTATAGCCGCGCTCGCGCAGACGGGCATAGCGATAGCTGAGGTCGTGATTAATGAGCGCGATGCGGCGGCGGCCGCTATCGGCCAACCGGGATACCGCCCCCTGAGCCGCCTCGACGTCGTTAATCCCGACGCAGGAGATGCTGCCGGTGTCGGCATACTCCGCGCACTGCACCCAGGGCGCGTCGCCAATCATGGTGGTCAGTTCCGGCAGGCTGGAGAGCGCGTTCATGGTAATAATGCCGTCGACCATTTTGCCGGAGAGTAGCTGCAGGCCCGAGGTCGAGCGGGCCAGATCCGACCCGGAGTTACACAGCAGAATGCGATAGCCATTCTTCTCCGCCTCTTCTTCTATCCCCTTCACCACCTCGGCGCAAAAGGGGTTAGCGATATTGGAGACCATCACCAGGATCATATTGCTGCGGGCGGTTCGCAGCTGACGCGCCAGCAGGTTCGGCTGATAGTTGCTCTCTTTGATCGCCTGCAGCACGCGCTCACGGTTTTTGGCTTTTACCGTATCGCTGTTGTTCAGCACCCGCGACACCGTGGCCACCGAGACGCCGGCCAGACGAGCAATTTTCTGAATAGACATAAACCCTGCACTTCCTGCGATAGAGGTGGATCCTGCAGGCTATCATAAATGACCTCTGATTGGCCTGCCAGCCTGGCGCGAAAGCGTAGCTCAGCGAGACGGTGTCCCGGGAAACTATTAATAATCAGGGCTTCTCTCCCGCCCCGTTAACGCGCATCCTTTTGCCGTTTCATATTCTCATTAGCGCAGGAGGCGCAACAGACCGCCTGCGCCCCATTTTTTCTTTTATGATTAAGGATGATATCCCCATGAGGCTCTCCACCGCGGTTCTCGCCCTCAGCTGTGCCCTGGCAACGATCACCGGCTGCACCTCGTCAAAATCGTCACCGGAACGCCATGCCTACGCCTTCGTCGCCCACCGCTCCGATTTTGTCGGCGGCAACTTCACCGTCAACCGCCAGGAAAATTACCGTTTAAACCTGCCGACCTTTACGGCGATGTATGCCCGCGGACAGCAGGATAAAGCCGCTGGCATGAGCGAAAGCGATGCCCGCCGCACCGCGGAAGCCATCAAACAGCAGGCGGCGCAGGGCACCCGCACCGAGCACGCCTTCACCGGCAATGCCAGCGACAAATGGGATAATGCGATGGAAAATAAAGATGCCGTCCTGTTCGGCAACGAGCTCTCCGGTGCCTATCTCGACGGCTATCTTGGGGTGAAATAATCCTGCGCCCCGCCTGCGCTCAGCGTTCGACGCTGACCCAGCGCTGTTCCTGATGGCTTTTGACGATCGCCTCGATGATGTACATCACATCGGCGCCGTCGTCGAAAGCGGCGAAGCGCCGGGCCCCGGCCGCCGGCATCTTCCCGGCGCGCACCGCCTGATAAAAATGCCCCATCATATTCTTAAAAGCGTCCGGCCAGCCCTCAATATGGCCGCCGGGGTAATGGGCGCTGTCAGCGATTTCCGGCCGCAGCAGGCTCGGGTCATCGCTGAGCAGGCGATCCGGCTGCTCGCGGTGGCCGATCCACAGCCGCTGGGGCACTTCCTGATCCCAGGCCAGAGAACAGAGGCTGCCGTTAATCTCCACCGCCAGACGGTTTTTCCGCCCGGCGCTCACCTGAGAGACCATAAAGCTGCCCTTGCTGCCATCGTCAAAACGCAACAGCACCGAGCCAAAGTCCTCGGTATCGACAGGCCGCGTTTCATATGCCTGCGCCTCGTGAACGGCGCTGAAGGTCGCTTTGCCATTGACCGGCGCTTTACGCGTTGGCCAGACGATAGACAGATCCGCCATCACCTCGACAATCCGCCGACCGGTCATAAACTGCACGGTATCGCACCAGTGGGAGCCGATGTCGGCCACCGTCCGCGACGCGCCGCCCTGCGCCGAATCGACCCGCCAGTTGTAGTCGGTCTCCAGCAGCATCCAGTCCTGCAGATAGCTGCCGTGGGCCGCGAAGATTCTGCCGACCTCGCCATGGCGGATCATCGCCGCCGCCTGCTGGACCATAGCGAACTGGCGGTAGACGAAGCTGACGCCATGCACCACGCCGGCCCGGGCGGCAAGCGCCACCAGCTCCCGCGCCTCCCCCGCCGTCATACACAGCGGCTTTTCCGAGAAGACGTGCAGCCCGGCGGCGAGGATCTGCCGGTTAATCTGGGCATGTAGATGGTTGGGCGTACAGTTATGCACCACCTGCAGCCCCGGATGGGCCAGCAGCGCCTCCACGCTGTCGTAGGCATGGGCAATGTTCAGCGCTCGCGCCTTGCGCTGCGCCGCCTCAAGGCGGCTGTCGCACAGCGCCACCACCTCGACATCTCCCAGCCGCCGGAGCGCCTCCAGATGCGCCGGGCCAATAAACCCTGCCCCGATAATCGCAACCTGAATCATGTTATTCCCTCCCGCCGGCGGCAAAGTCATCGAAGGCCCGTCCGGCAACGGGAATGATATGGCGGCGGATAAACTCGCTGCCCTCGCGCGCGCCGGTCTCACTATCCTTCAGGCAGCACTCCCACTCCAGCACCGCCCAGCCGGCAAAATCATATTCGGTCAGCTTACTGAACACCCCTTTGAAGTCGATCTGCCCGTCGCCGGGAGAGCGGAAACGCCCGGCCCGCTGCTGCCAGGGCTGGTATCCACCGTAGACGCCATTGCGCCCGTTGCGGCGAAATTCGGCGTCCTTGACGTGAAACGCTTTAATACGCGCATGATAGATATCGATATAGGCCAAGTAGTCCATCTGCTGCAGATGCAGGTGGCTCGGGTCATAGAGCATATTGCAGCGCGGATGGTTATCCACCAGCGCAAGAAAACGCTCAAAGGTCACGCCATCGTGCAGGTCTTCGCCGGGGTGGATCTCATAGCAGACATCGACCCCCTGCTCGTCGAAGAGGTCCAGCAGCGGCCGCCAGCGCCGGGCCAGCTCGGCAAAGGCCTCATCCAGAAGCGGCTGATTGTGCGGCGGCCACGGATAAAAAAAGGGCCATGCCAGCGCCCCGGAAAAGGTCGCGTGTGCCTGCAGCCCCAGGCGGCCGGAGGCTACCGCCGCCTGGCGCACTTTCTCCACCGCCCAGCGCTGGCGCGCCTGCGGATCGCCATGCAGCGCCGCCGGGGCAAAGGCATCAAACGCCGCGTCATACGCTGGATGCACCGCCACCAGCTGTCCTTCAAGGTGAGTGGACAGCTCGCTGATCACCAGCCCATGCTCCGCCAGGATGCCGCTGACCTCGTCGCAGTAGGTCTGGCTCGCCGCCGCCCGCTCGACATCAAAAATCGCCGGGTGGTTGCAGGGGATCTGCAATGCCTTGTACCCCAGGCCGGCGGCCCACTGCGCTATCCCCGCCAGGGTGTTGAACGGCGCCTGCGGCCCGATAAACTGCGCCAGAAAAATGCCCGGTCCCTTAATCGTTTTCATACCCCCTCCTGAAAAATTAGTGCGGCTCTTTCTCGTTGTACTGGAAAGAGAAAAGGAAAATCAGCGCGATAACCGCGGCGGCCACCGCCGGGATCCACCAGAAGGTCACCCAGGCCTGAGGCACGCTCTGGCCGGCCACCAGATGGTTATACAGCGCGCCGGAGATCTGCGAGCCCAGCAGCATGCCGATCCCGTAGGTGAACATCACAATCATGCTCTGCGCCTGGCCTTTTACCTTCTCACCCGCCACGCGGTCGGTGTAGATAAAGCCAACGACAAAGAAAAAGTCATAGCACACGCCGTGCAGCAAAATGCCCAGATAGAGCAGGAAGCGCCCCTCCTCGCTGACTCCGAGAGCGAAAAAGGCGTAGCGGACGAACCACGCCGCCATGCCGATGAGCAGCATGTATTTCACCCCGAGGCGACGGAACAGCAACGGGATCACCAGCATAAAGACGATCTCTGACATCTGACCGAAGGACATCGCGGTGCTGACATCTTTGACGCCGGCATCCGCCAGATACGACGCGGTATAGGCGTAATAGGTGCCTAACGGCACGGAAATTAAGGTGGCGCAGAGGGAGAAAATCAGGAAATGGCGGGGTTTCAGCAGCGCGAAGGCGTCCGCGCACAGCAGGTCGCGAAACTGAACCGGCATGCCTTTGGCCGGCGCCGGGGTGTGCGGCAGCGTCAGGCTGTAGAGCGCCAGCGCGACCGAACAGAGCGCCGCCAGCGTGAAGATGCCGGTGGTATCAGAGATACCGGTCACCCCGATGCAGATCCCGGCGATAATCCAGCCAATGGTGCCGAACACGCGGACCACCGGGAAGGTTTTATCGACATTGGCCAGGCTGTGGAAGGCGATATTGTTGGTCAGCGCCAGGGTCGGCATATAGCACAGCGTATAGCCGAACAGCAGGCCAATCAGCAGGGCGCCGTTCTGCGCCACCAGCGCCTGCGGGACAAACCACAGGATCGCCGCCCCGGCCAGGTGCATCACCGCCATCACCTTCTGCGAGGCGAAAAAGCGATCCACCAGCATCCCCAGCACAAAGGGAGACAAGATGGAGGCGATCGGCCCGGCGGAGAACGCATCGCCGATCAGCAATGACATCTCATAGCGGGTCATCACCAGCCCCAGGGTCACCGACCAGCTGCCCCAGATAAAAAACTGCATAAACATCATTAACGACAGCCGCGGCACCAGAAAACGGTGGCTCACGCGGACACTTTCCCGACCTTCTGTTGTTGTGACCATGTTGCTCGCCCTCAGAAAAGTAATCGATTACAAAACCGCTCAAAACAAAAGTAATCGATTACAAAAAGAAGATCGCCAGGCAAATGCGCCGCCTGCGAAGAGGATCACAATAAAAAGGCAGGCAGCCCCGCCGGACGGCGGGGCATCTCGCTTACGCCGGGCGGCGCAGCAGTTTGAAGGCGATAAACAGGAACAGGATCCACACCGGCAGCAGGATCGCCGACAGACGCATGCCGTCGATAGTGCACATCAGCGCCAGGATCAGCCCAAGGAAAGCAATGCAGAAGTAGTTGCTGGCGGGCGCCAGCAGCGCTTTGAACTTCGATTCGCGCCCTTTGCGGCGCTGGGCGGCGCGGAACTTCAGGTGCGCCATACAGATCATGATCCAGTTCAGCAGCAACGTCGCCACCACCAGGGCCATCAGCAGCCCCAGCGCTTCATGCGGCAGCAGGTAGTTCAGCACCACCACCAGCGAAGTGATAATCCCGGAGAGCAGCAGGGAGTTCACCGGCACGCCGCGCTTGCTGACGCGGGCGAGAAATTTCGGCGCATTACCCTGCACCGACAGGCCGAACAGCATCCGGCTGTTGGAGTACACGCCGCTGTTATACACCGACAGCGAGGCCACCAGAATGACGAAGTTCAGCGCGGAGGCCACCAGGTTGCTGTCCAGATTATGGAAAATCATCACAAACGGGCTGCTGTCGGATTTGATCTCCACCCACGGGTAGAGCGCCAGCAGCACCACCAGCGAACCGATATAGAACAGCAGGATACGATAGACCACCTGATTGACCGCTTTGGGAATGCTCTTTTCCGGGTTTTGCGCTTCGGCGGCGGTGATGCCGATAAGCTCCAGCCCGCCGAATAAGTCCGTGCCAGCCGGTGGCGAGGAAGCCGCCGTGTTTCCACAGATTGTCGAACCCGGCTTTGCTGCCGCCGTGGCCGCCGAACAGCATCCACAGGCCGAAGGCAATCATGCCGATAATCGCCAGCACCTTGATCAGCGCGAACCAGAACTCCGCTTCGCCATACAAGCGTACGTTGACCAGGTTGACGGCGTTAATAATGATGAAGAAAGCCGCCGCCCAAACCCAGGTGGGCACGTCGGGAAGCCAGTACTGCATATAGATCCCGGCGGCGGTCAGCTCCGCCATCCCTACCAGCACGAACATCACCCAGTAGTTCCAGCCGGAGAGAAAGCCGGCGAACGGCCCCCAGTACTTATAGGCAAAGTGGGCAAAGGAACCGGATACTGGCTCTTCCACCACCATTTCGCCCAGCTGGCGCATGATCAGAAAAGCGACAATCCCGGCCACGGCGTAACCCAGTAAGACCGCCGGGCCGGCCATTTGAATCGCGGGACCAATGCCGAGAAACAGGCCGGTGCCAATCGCGCCGCCAAGGGCGATAAGTTGAATATGTCGGTTCTGTAAACCGCGATGAAGCGTCGGGCCACTTTCCGTGACGGTCTCCGACGACGTTGACGCGTCTTTCACGTCGTTCCCCTGTGTGTTTTTGTGAAGGGGCACCTTTTATCACTTAGGGGGGATTGTCGCAAGTTGCGTGGGGCGAGCGTCAGCCGCCCCGCTTTTTTAGCGTCAGAAGTCGTAGCTCATTGAGACGCGGACGGTACGCGGATCGCCTTCGAACAGATAGGTACCGGTATCGTCAATGCCAGACCAGTACTTCTCGTTGGTCACGTTGGTCACCCCGACGCGCCAGATCATTTCGTTCTGGTCGGCGTTCAGACGCATACGATAGCGCAGGCCTAAATCCAGGGTGGTGTAGCTATCCAGCTTCTTGGTATTGGCCGCATCGGTATACTGCGAGCCGCTATGATTGACGCGCGCGGTGGCGGTCAGGCCTTCCACCGGCTTGATGTCATATTCGGCGCCGAGTACCGCGTAGAAGTTAGCCACCCCGATGGCATCTTTACCGTCGGTTGCGCCTTCAGCGGTTTTAGTCTGTTTGGCATCCAGCCAGACGGTACTGGCGTTAAGACGCAGTCCCAGCATCGGCTCGCCAAAGACGTTCATCTCTACGCCGCGGTTACGCTGCTCGCCGTCGAGGCCGTAATTGCCAGCGGTATCGGAAATGGCGTTCGGTTTTTTGATTTCAAACAGCGCCAGCGATCCTCCGATCGTACCGTAGTCGATCTTGGCGCCCACTTCGTCCTGCTTCGAGTGCGCGATCCCGGTACTCTGCCCGGCATTGGCCGCCGTCGTCGGCGCCACAGAGCCCGGCTGCAGCGCTTCGGTATGGTTAGCATACAGCGACAGCTGCTCCCACGGCTTGTACACCAGGCCAAACGTCGGCATCCAGCGGCTTTGGGTATAACGCGAAGAGGTATCTTCCAGCCCGGTGGCGTTGCTGTAGTTGCGCACAACCACTTTCTGATGACGAGCAGCGGCGGTAAACAGCACTTTATCGTTAAAGAAGCCGAGGGTATCACTCAGCAGCCAGCCCTGCGTACGGCTGCGCGAGGTGACCAGCGGATCGTGGTAGTTGCCGCCAAAATAGGCGTTATCCGGCATCGCCACATCATGGTTGTCATAGATATTAGTGGTCGGGTTCCTGGCCGACATCCGCCAGGCGGTCGCATCGGTATGCACCTGCGCCGCATAGCCGAGGTTCACCTTATGCGAAATCGCGCCGGTATTGAAATCGCCACGTACCCCGCCCATGCCGCTGATCGCGTCGATAATGCGGTTAGTATCCAGGCGGCCCACCGTCGCATCGCCGTTTTTATTCAGAAGCTTCGGCGCGCTGCAGGTACCAATTTCATGCGAATGCTGGCCGCCGAGGGCGCTGTATACCGTCCAGCTATCGGTCAGGTCATATTCTGCCTTCGCCATGCCGAACTCGCTTTCAATATCGCTATAGCCCCACTTCTGGCTGTAGTTTTTGCTGTTGTCCGGCAGCGCCGGAACGAAATCCACGCCGCTGATATTGACGCCCATCGTACCGCCGTGGAACGTTTTCTTCTGATAGCCGAAATCGAGCGAGGAGCGGAAACGGTCGCCGCGGTAATCAAGCCCCAGCGAAGCCAGCGTGGTACGGCGTTTATCATTATCGATAGCGCCTTCACCCTCGCGGTGCACCAGGTTGACCCGAGCGCCGAACTGGTTGTTGTCGCCGAAACGGCGCCCCAGGTCGAGGGTGCCGCCCACCTGAGAATCAGAGGTATAGTCGACGCCAACGCGTGCGGTCGGCAGATCTTCCGCCCGCTTCGGCTCGAGGTTAATCATCCCGCCGACGCCGCTGCTGGCCGCGCCGTTAAGCAGGCTGTTAGCCCCTTTGAAAATTTCAACGCGCTCCAGCATCTGGGTGTCCATCACCTGACGCGGCACCACGCCCGCCAGGCCGCCCATCGTCATGTCATCGCCATCGAGCTTAAACCCGCGGATTCGATAGGTCTCGGCGAAGTTGCCGTAGCCCTGTACGGCCTGCACGCCAGCGTCGTTACTGACGACATCGGCGATAGTTTTCGCCTGCTGATCCTGAATCAGCTTCGAGGTATAGCCGATGACGTTAAACGGGACGTCCATCGCTTTTTGTTCGCCAAGCATCCCCAGACGGCCGCCGTGGGCGATCTGGCCATCGAGGAATGCCGGAACCACCAGGTCGCCGCCGGATTTAAAATCGCTGGTTTCGTTAGCCTCGACGATGAGGGTCTCTTCGCCAGGCTGCTTCGCGGCGGCAGCGTTCGCGGCCATCGCCGTTTGACTGGCGGCGCCGATGGCTAAGGCCAGCAGCGTTTTACGCAGCGGGAAGGATGAATAGTGCGTGGTGTGCATAATTTGCCCCATGGATGAGGATAAATGAATCAAAGGGCCCGTCGCCGGACCCGTTATTTTTATTGCGCGTTCAGGTCGATACGTACGACGCTGTCCGGGCCTTTAGTGGAGTGGTCTTTATTGAAGGGCTGTTTGACGGTGACAAACAGCGTCTGACCATCGGCGGAAAGCAGCAGGCTGTTGGGATTGGCCGGCAGCGCCCAGCTTTTCTTCAGCGTGTAGCGGCTGGCGTCAAGGCTGATGACCTTGCCGGATTCACGCTGTGAAATATAAATTTCGTGGCGTTTCTTATTGAACTGCACCGCCAGCGAATCGCCGACGTCGAGCTGTTTAAGCAGCTTGCCGCTGTGGATATCCAGCACCAGAGTGGTTTTCGCTTTCGAGTTGTCGGTCACGAACAGACGGCCGGTGTCGCTATCTTCGGCCATATTAAGCAGCAGCGCCGGCTTGTCGCCCAGCGGCTTCCAGCGCTGTTCAATGCGTTGGTTACGCGGGTTGATCACCAGAATTTCACCGCTGCCGTTAGCGGCGTACACGCGACCGGTTTGCGCGGAGTAGTGCAGGCCGGTCATCCATTTACCGGTATTTTTAATCCGCGTTTTCAGCTTCAGGGTAGTGGCGTCAACCACCCAGATTTGCGCCGGGTCGGCGACCGCGCCAACGTAGAGAGTATTATTCAGCAACAGCAGCTGACGGGCCCCATAAGGGCGACCTTTTTCATTGCGCTCGCTGAACAGCAGGCGGTTTTTTACCTTGCCGGTGGCGGTGTCGATAGCGCTGATGCCGCCGTCCAGCGAATTGCTGACATACAGCGTTTTACCCTCCGCAGAGAGCTGTAAAGCGAAGTTTTTCAGATCGGTATGCGTCAGGCCGATAGTATTGAGGGTGTGCGGATCCAGTGTGTAAACCGCCCCGCCCTGTACATTTTTAAAGCCTTCAGCGCTGGCGACGTACAGCGCATCACCCTGCGGGCTTAACGCCATCTCGTACAGCCCTTCCGCTAGCTGGCGCTGCAGCGGTTGCGCCACGTTAGGGACTGGCGAGTCGACAACCGGTTGGGAAACGGCAGAGGAATGAGGCGTCGCGCAGCCGCTTAACGCCGCGCTGATGGCCAGCGTCAACGCCGGAAGTGTGTATTTCATTGGATCAACCCTATAAAAAATCAATGACCCGATGGACGCGCAGCGGCCGATATTGTGTGTTTCCAGCCTGCTGTCTTTACGTCACCCTACGCCTTCGCGACTCTTAGTGAACGACTCACTGGCGCAGCTCGAACCTTGCCAAAATTACGAATGAAAAAGAGAATGAGAACTATACTCATTATCTAATGTCAAACAAGTCCTGGCGGGCAAAAAAGATAATCTGCTGATTTTTTTTACGGCAATGGCGGATTAGGAGGGGAAGAAAGGATCCGTGACGGGAAAAGCGTCCCGGAAGCGATGCCGTGCACCGCCCGGGTTGCAGGCCAGAAGGCACACAATGTGTTGCCTATCTGGCGCAAAGCGACACATGACAGCGCTATGTCGCTGAACGGCGATTAATAGCGCACCATCACCGACTTCAGCTCCGTATAATCATCGATAAACGCGCTGCCGAATTCGCGCCCGATGCCCGAGCCCTTCATGCCGCCGAACGGTACCGCCGGGTCGAGGAAGGTATGCATATTGACCCATACGATGCCGGCCTCAATCGCCTCCGAGTAGCGTAGCGCCTGACGAATATTATCCGACCAGACGCTGGCCGCCAGTCCATACGGCGAAGCATTAATTCGCGCCACCGCCTCTTCTTCACTGCGATAGCCAATAAAACTGCACACCGGACCGAAGGTCTCCTCGCGCATCAGGGTGCTCTCTTCGCTGCGCACTTTGACCGCGGTCGGCTGCAGGAAATAGCCCTCCCCCGGCAGCGCTTCGCCGCCGCAGACGATGGTATCGCCCTCGTCGCGGGCGGTCTGAATGAGCCGCAAAACTTTGTCATACTGCTGGCGGTTGGCCAGCGGCCCCATCAGCGTCCGTTCATCCAGCGGCGACCCCGGCGCAAAAGCGCTGAGCTTGTCTTTCAGCAGCGCCAGTACCGCATCCAGTTTTCCCTGCGGCAGATAAAAACGTTCCGCAGCGGCGCAAATCTGCCCCTGGTTCAGGTAGCCAGCTTCAATAATGCCGTTGACCATCGCCTCCGGCGTCAGGTCATCGAGGAACAGCGCGGCGTTTTTGCCCCCCAGCTCAAGGGTCACCCGTTTACCTGACGCGCTGGCCGACTGCTGGACTTTTTCACCGGTGGCCACCGAGCCGGTGAAGCTCACCTTGGCGCAGGCCGGATGCGTAATCAGCCGCTGGGCAATCTCGCCGCCGGCGCCGTTGACCACGTTAATCACCCCATCCGGGATACCCACCGCTTTTGCCAGCTCCGCCACGCGCAGCAGCGTCAGCGGCGTATATTCGCTCGGCTTGAGGACGATGGTGCAGCCGCAGACCAGGGCCGCCGCCAGCTTCCAGATGGCAATCATGATGGAGAAGTTCCACGGCACGATGCCAACCACCACCCCAAGCGGCTGGCGGCGGGTAAAGGCGGTATATTTCTCCCCGGCCATCGATGGCAGCGAGACATCCAGCGTTTCACCGGTGACTTTCCCCGCCCAGCCGGCGAAGTAGCGCAGGAACGCCACCGACTGGTCCAGCTCGAGCATCCGCGCCAGCGTGATAGTTTTGCCAGAACAGAGACTTTCCAGCTGCGCCAGCGCTTCGCGATGCTCTGCCAGCGTGTCCGCCAGCTTCAGCAGCAGCGCGCCGCGCGCCAGCGTCGGCATCTCGCGCCACTGACTAAACGCCTGGCGGGCGCTCTCCATAGCGCGATCCGCCTGGTCACTATCCGCCGCGGTGACCTCGGCAATCGCCCGCCCGGTCGCCGGGTTGATCACCGCGAACGGCGCGCCGCGGCCCGCCTCACGTTGACCGGCAATAAACTGCCCGTGCGGCTGGCGTAAGAAGGCGGTCACTTCCGCCAGTAAGGTTATCTCGCTCATCGTCAGCACCCGTTTTTCAGCAAAGTTAACCCATCACAGCACGGCTTCCCGCCGCAGCCTATCGTTCTAAAGAACGTCATTCTTCCGGACGATATTCAACGCCCGCGCGGCGTGCTGTGATGAGGGTCTTGAGCCAGGCAAGACCACAGGGTAACGCGATGAACATCAAGATCGATGCGCTGAACTACTACGGCGCGACGAAGAAATATCACCTCCATTTCCCGGCGCTACGGGAAGATATTGAAGCCGATGTGGTAATTATCGGCGGCGGCTTCTCTGGCATTAACACCGCCCTTGAGCTGGCGGAACAGGGGATCACCAACGTGGTGGTGCTGGAGGCGCGCCATCTCGGCTACGGCGGCACCGGGCGCAACGGCGGCCAGGTGATGGCCGGTATCGGCCACGATATCGAAGCGGTAAAAAAGCACGTCGGCAAAGAGGGGCTGGAGACGCTGTTTAAAATCGCCAACCTCGGCGCGGGCATCATTCGCGAACGCATCCGCAAATACAACATCGACGCCGATTTCGTGCCCGGCTACGGCTATCTCGCCTATAACCAGCGACAGCTTAAAACGCTGCGCCAGTGGGAGAAGGAGTTTAAAGCCGCTACCCCGGATGAAGAGATCGAACTGTATACCGGAAAAGAGGTGCAGCAGGTGGTGGGCTCCGAGGTCTACTGCGGCGCGCTGAAACATATGGGCGGCGGCCAGATCCATTCACTCAATATGCTGCTCGGTTCGGCGCAGGCCGCCCACTCGCTGGGGGTGAAGATTTTCGAATCCTCGCCGGTGGTGGAGGTGAATTACGGCAAACAGGTGCGGGTACGCACCGCGATGGGCAGCGTCAAAGCCGCTAAACTGCTGTGGGCCTGCGACAGTTTCCTCAACAATATGGAGCCGGAGATCTACAACAAGACGCTGGTCACTTACTCCTACCAGGTGTCGACCGAGCCGCTCTCCGATGAACTGATCGAGCGCATCAGCCCGCTGCGCGGCGCCTTCAGCGATATTCGCCCGGTAATTAACTACTACCGCGTCACCCGGGAAAACCGCCTGCTGTTCGGCAGCGCCACCCGCTTTGTGGAGTATACGCCGAACGATTTCGCCGCCTGGAATCGCACCTTGCTGGCGGAGGTCTTCCCCTATCTCAGGGATGTGAAGATCGATTTCGCCTGGGGCGGGCCGATGGCCTGTAGCGCCAATCTGTTCCCGCAGATCGGCACCCTACGCGATCACAACAACGTCTTTTACGTCCAGGGGTACTCCGGCTTCGGCGTCACCCCGTCGCACATCGTGTGCAAAATCCTCGCCGAAGGGATCAACGGCGGTTCCGACCGCTATCGCCTGCTGAGCAGCATCCCCCACGCGACCATCCACGGTCGTGACAGTCTGCGCTTGCTATTAGTCACGGCCGGAAAACTGATGCATCAAACCGCCGGTTTCTGGAAAGGCCGGAGTTAACCAGGAGAACGCTATGCACGCTTTTAAACTTAAACACCCGGTACCTGATCTGCAGCCGATCGGCAGCGTCAGCCTGCTCGGCGCGACGCCGACCGCTGGCGACCCGCAGGTAGCGGGCGCGATGATCTACGGCGAGCCGCAGGACGCCTTTACCTGCGGACTGTTTTCGTCCACTGAGGGGAGCTTTACCATGACCTATCCGTTTACCGAGCACGCCACCGTGCTGGAGGGCGAAGTGGAGCTGACCGTCGCCGGCGGCGAGCCGCAGCGCTTTGCGCCGGGCGACAGCTGGTTTGTTAAACAGGGCACCGAAGTGGAGTGGAAAATTCTGACGCCGCGCTTTGTGAAGCACTACCTTGCGAACGTCGAGACCCGCTAACAAACTGATAATGCCCGGCGGCGCATTACGCCTTCTCCGGGCTACCAAATCGCACAGCGCT
>OGDG01000631.1_pt1 | contig 18032 bp, 15 predicted proteins | sample 1570391 | NCBI WGS metagenome assembly OGDG01 (sample SAMEA2582186, study PRJEB24529) | metagenome | biome: Human gut stool | place: China | collected 2011 | reverse complement strand
GGGCGGGAGTAACGGTGTAACCGGCGCAGCCTGCGATGAAGACAGTGGCCACCACCTGCATGATGGCGGTGCCGTCCATGTTGATGGTCATGCCCAGAGGCAGGACGAAGGAGGCGATGGACTCATCGACGCCGAAATCCTCGGTGCAGACCCTGATGTTCAGGGGGAGAGTGGCTGCGCTGGAAGAGGTGGAGAAGCCGAAGACGGCCACGTTGGCGATCTTCTTAATGAAGGTGATAGGGTTCTGCTTTGCGCCCAGCGCCACCACCAGAGGATAGGCTACCAGCAGGAAGACGAAGAGCAGAACCACCGTGACCACCACATACACCAGAGCGGGCTTGAGATAATCAATGCCGTAGATGGCGAAGGTGCGGGTCAGCAGCACGAAGACTGCAAAGGGCGCGAAGTTTGTGACGACAAAGTTCAGGAAGACCACCACCACGTCGTTCACCTCGCCCAGCAGGCGGCGGAGGGTGGCAGTACGGCTCTCACCCAGCACATTCATGCTCAGGCCCACAGCCACCGCGAGGAAGACAGAGGAAAGGACAGCGTTGTTGCTGCCGAAAGCCGTGACGATGTTGGAGGGGATGACATTCAGCACCACGTTCAGGGGGTTGGAACCGGTGGAGCCGGCGGCTTCCGTCAGGCCCTCGATGTGAGCGTTGAAGAGGCCCATGGAATAGGTGGCGTAGCCCACGCATCCGGCCAGTGCCAGCGCCATAAAGGAGCAGAGCAGGAACCAGAAGAGGGTCTTGGCCGAGATGCGGCCCATGGTACGGGTATCGGCGATGCTGCCGATGGCCAGTGCGATGGAGGTGAAGACCATCGGGATGATGACCAGCTGCAGTGCTTTGATGAAGAGCTGGCCGATGATGTAGAAGAGGCCGAACGCACGTTCCGCGCCCTCTGCGGTGATGTCCTGGAAGAGCAGGTCGTTGATGGTCTGCCAGATGCCGCTGTTGCCGGAAGCCACGAGCTTTTCGCGCAGCATCATAAAGGCAAAGCCTGCCGCCAGACCGCAAACCAGAGACACTGCCATCTTTCTTGCCAGTGCCGAGCCGCTGTTCTTATTTTTTTCCATACGATTTTCCTCACTTTTGTCCATTTCCCAGTGTGTTTCGTTCACATTCGACCTATCCTACCACGGCAAACAGTTGGATGCAAGGGAAAAATCGGCTTTTCAGGCGATTTTTTCGTAAAAGTACGACACATGAAAATTTGATGTAAAAATTACATTTTGGATAAAAAGGCAAAAAACCTCTCCGTCACGCCTACGGCGTGACGGAGAGGTTTGATCTTATGTATTGTCTGCGCCCAGCTCTGCGGCTTCCAGCACCTTGATGCCTTCGGCCTCGAACGCGGCGCGCAGAGCCTCGGCAAAGCCGGGGCGCGGCACCTTGTTCTTGACGCAGATGGTGATGATGCCATGCAGGCTGGTGCATTCCAGACCGATGGAAGCACCGTCTGCCGGCACCCAGGTCTGGAAATCCTCGATGTACCGGGTCAGCTCCGGGCTGGACGGGGCGAAGGGGTCGCCCAGATAGCTCACCCAGAAGTCCGCCGGGAAGCCGCTGATGTACTCGCCCATCTGGAAGATGCGCTTTTTGATGCTGAGGCTGGCTTTCTGCTGGTAGACCCGGTAGACCCAGCCCATCTGCTCCGCAATACGGAACAGTTTTCGCTCAGCGGAAAGGTTCTCTTTCAGGTCAGCGTCCACGCCCACAGCCACTTCGGCCAGCGGGGCATCTGCCGTCAGCGGCAGCTTGCGCTGGAAGGATGCCACGCAGTTGTAGAGGGCGTTCGGCGCGCCCAGCGCGTCGCGGGCGTCTGTTGAGTAGCTGTAGAGCACCTCGTCCTTGTCCAGATACGCCCGCACCGCCTTACAGAGCAGGGCCGTGAGGGTACTGAAAGGCTTGACGCCGCAGCGGAGGGCGGCGTCCACAAGCCCCGCCTTTTCCAGCCGGATGCGGCAGCAGGTGGGCGTCTCTTCAAAGGTCTGCACCACGGGGCGTTGCATATCGTTGGCCACCTGACTCTCAGGGTACTTTGCAAGGATGTCCTCGATGTCGTAGGCAGGGTCCGTCTCAAGGGTCCGGCCCTCGAAAGCCGTGCCGTACCGCAGGTTGCAGTAGAACTGCAGCACCATGGTCATGAAGGGTGCTATGCCCCGGCCATCGGCCAGAAAGTGGAACCAGTCAAAGTAGACGACTTTCCCCTCATAGCTCAGGGCAACCGTAAAGCCGTTCTCGTCCGGAAATTCGGGCTTTGCGCTGCCCTGCCGCACCGGGCAGGGGGCGTCCGATGGCTCGAGGTGGAGCAGCTTTTTCTCCCACACTGGCTTCTGGAAATAGTAGGGTGCCTTTGCCCGGGCCGCATCTAGAGCCTGCTGCAAAAGCGCACCGTCCACGGCATCTTTCAGCGTGACCTGATAGCGGCAGTTGACCATGTTTTCGCGGTAATAGTAAACGATACCCTGAAAAACAGAGCGCTGTTCGGCATCCATTCCTTATTCCCCCGCGTGTGCGGCCAGATAGTCGGCCAAATCGCTGACGGTGACGAAGTTGCGCAGCTCCTTTTCGGGGATGCGCAGGCCGAAAGTCTCCTCCAGGTCGGCGACGACGGTCAGGATCTCCATGGACGACAGGTCCAGATCGTCCATCAAGACGCTGTTCTCGTTGACATCATCGGGGGAAATTTCTGCAACATCTTCCAGAATCGCAAGGATCTGGGACACGATCTCGGTTCTTTCCATAGTTTGAATCTTCCTTTCGTAATTCCATTAAAGGCGGCTGCGGCTCTTTTCCAGTATTCCGCAGCCTGCCCGGTTTATTCTTACTTGCGCAGCAGCTTGCCGGTGCCGGTGCGGGGCAGAGGCTCGGTGCTGAACTCCACGGCGCTCATCCGCTTGTAGAGCGGCAGGGTGCGGTTGGTCTCGGTGATGAAGTCGCGGACGGTCTGCTGGTCGGCCTCGCCGCAGTAGATGACGGCACAGATCTTCTTGCCCTTCTCCCTGACGATGCATTCCTTGACGGCCTCGCACTTGGACAGCAGATTTTCCAGTTCTTCGGGGCTGACGTTCTCACCGTTGTCGAGGATGATGATATTCTTCTTGCGTCCGGTAATGTAATAGAAGCCGTCCTCGTCCACACGGGCCAGGTCTCCGGTGTGGAACCAGCCGTCGGCGTCGAGGACTTCTGCGGTGGCCTCGGGGTCCTTGTAATAGCCCAGCATGACGCAGCCGCCGCGGATGCAGATTTCGCCCGTCTCGTCCAGCTTGTACTCGGCGTGGTCGTCGGGCTTGCCCACGGCGCGGATGTGCTTTTCGTCCTGCTCGTAGTTGATGATGCCGTCGCCGCAGGTCTCGGTCATGCCGTACACCTGAGTGATCATCATGCCCTGCTGTGCCAGCTCGGCCAGCATGGCGCCGTCAAACATGGCAGAGGAGCCGCAGGGGTTCCAGACGCCGTTCAGGCGGGCGCGGCGGCCCCGCTTGACGTCTTTGTAGATGGCCTCCATCAGCATGGGAGCCACAGCGATGGCATCGCTGTGCATCAGGCCGAGGTCGCGGTAGAAGTCGCGGATGTCGGCGGAGAGGTTCAGCGCCCAGCCCTTGCAGGCCCAAACGAAGAGGCAGATGAACGTACCCAGATGGAACAGGGGCAGGATGGCGAAGTTGCTCAGGACGTCGTTTTTGTCCTCGGGCATATGCTCGTGCTTATAGTCCAGCATGGCGTCGCCGAATTTGACCTGGCACTCCACAGTGGTAAAAAAGTTGTGCTCCGAGAGCATGACAGCCTTGCTGCGGCCGGTGGTGCCGGAAGTGAACATCAGCACCATCAAATCATCATGGCCCACGCAGTCAACAAGCTCTGCAGGCGCGCTGTCCTTGAAGGCGTCCATCGGGCGGAGTTTATCGCCGTAGGCGGCCTCGATGTCGGGGCGGCAGCCATAGTCGATGCCGTCGTTGACGATGAGGGAAGGCTCGACAAGGCCCAGCTCATATTCCAGCTCGGGCCAGGTCTTTTTCTGGTTGATGGTCACGACGACGGCCCCGGCGAGGATCGCGCCGAAGCTGTTGACACCGTACTCATAGCAGTTGCGGCTCATGATGCCGACACGCTTGCCCTTGATGTCGGGGATATTCTCCTTAAAATAAGTAACGGCCCTGCGGATGTCCTGCACATACTGGGCGTAGGTCTTTTCCACCACAGTCTTGCCATCGGCGGCCACATAGCGGAAAGCCACCCGGTCGGGGTACTGCTTCGCCATGACGTCCGTGATGAGCTCATATACAGTATTTATCATTTTTGTCGCTCCTTGCTGTTTTTCTTTATTGCAGCGAAACGCCGGCATTTGACATATTCTGCCTCAGAGTAATAATACCTGTTTCGGCAGAGAAATGCAACTACGCGGCGTGTCCTTTTTCGCTGTTTTATTGTTTATTTGCGCAGCAGCTTACCCAGAGCGTTGCGGGGCAGGGGCTCAGCGGTGAACTCCACGGCACTGATGCGCTTATACAGCGTCAGGCTGCGGTTCACCTCGGTGACGAAGGCTCTGACCTCTTCCTGCTTATCCTCAGGGCAGTAGATGACGGCACAAATTTTCTGGCCCTTCTCCTTCACGATGCACTCGGTGATGGCCGGGCAGAGGGCCAGCTTCTTTTCCAGCTCTTCGGGGCTGACGTTCTCGCCGCTGGCGAGGATGATAAGGTTCTTCTTGCGGCCGGTGATGTAATAGAAGCCTTCCTCATCCATCCGGGCAAGGTCGCCGGTGTGGAACCAGCCGTCGGCGTCGATGACCTCTGCCGTGGCCTCGGGGTCCTTGTAGTAGCCCAGCATCACGCAGTCGCCCTTGATGCAAATTTCTCCGGTCTCGTCCAGCTTATACTGAACGTGGTCGTCGGGCTTGCCCACGGCACTCATGTGCTTTTCGACCTGCGTAAAGTTCAGGATGCCGTCGCCGAAGGTCTCGGTCATACCGTAGCACTGGTTGACGACGAAGCCGTTCTGGGCCAGCTCCAGCAGCATCTTGGGGTCGAGGGCAGCGGAAGAGCAGCACAGGTCCCACAGGCCGTTCAGACGGCTGACGCGGCCACGCTTCATGTCATTGTAGATGGTCTCCACCAGCATGGGGGCCGAGGCCATGACGTCGCTGTGCATCAGCCTCAGGTCGCGGTAGAAGTCGCGGATGTCGCCGCAGAGGTTCAGGGCCCAGCCGGCAGGCGGGTAGGACATGACGCAGACGAAGCAGGCCATGTGGAAGAGGGGCAGCAGGGTCATATGGCTCAGCGGCAGCTTCTGGCCTGCCGGGAGGCGGTTGGTGATCCAGTTCTCTGCCACCTCCGAATAGGTGTGCAGGCTGGCGCACATATTCCGCTCTGAGAGCATGACGCCCTTGCTGCGTCCGGTGGTGCCGGAGGTGAACATCAGCATCATCAAATCATCGTGGCCCACGCAGTTGGTCAGTTCGCCGGGGGCAGTATCCTTATAGCAGTCCATGGGGCGGAGCTTCGGGCCGTAGACGGCTTCCAGCTCGGCGCGGCAGCCGTAGTCGATGCCGTCGTTCAGGATGAGGGCGGGCTCCACGAGGCCCAGCTCATATTCCAGCTCCTCCCAGGTCTTTTTCTGGTTCAGAGTCACGAGAACGCCGCCGGCGAGGATGATGCCGTAGGACGCCACGCAGAATTCATAGCAGTTCCGGCTCAGCAGAACGATGCGCTGGCCCTTGATGTCCGGCACTTCGGCCTTGAGATAGGCCACCATCCGGCGGATGTCCTGCGCATACTCGCGATACTTCTTCTCCACGACGGTCTTGCCGTCCTCGGCCACATAGCGAATGGCCACATGATCGGGGAACTCCTGCTCCATGCAGCGGGTCACCATGTCGTATACGCCTGCGGGTACTTTGATGTATTCAGCCATCGGTTTTTCTCCTTTTTTGTCAAATTTTCAGTTCAGCACTTTTTTCATTCACTTTCCAGAGTCATTCCGAATCTCTGGCAGTTCGAGGAAAACTTTGGCACGACTCCTTATGGCAACAGTATACCGCAAGCAGAGCGTAAACGCAAGATTTAATTGCACAAATATGCAACTTGAGCTTGCATTCAATTTGTGCAGGCAGATGTAATTCTTTCCTTTTGTTGCGATGTGCGAAAAGCTGTGATACACTTTTTTCGTCAGGACGAAACTTCGCCCGGAGGTCGAGTCCTTATTAAATTGACAGCAAGCCCAAAAAGCATTATACTATTTATATTATTTAGCAAAAAAGCTCCCCGCCGAGCTTCATATTTTTATTTATCGCGCCTAAAACACGGCCTTCCGGGGCCTCCGGGACGAATGGCGCACAAGGAGGACCCTTTTCATGGAAGGCACCAAGCCCCGCACTGTAAGTAGCCTTGGCATGTTCGACCTGCTGAAAGGCATCGGAATGCTGGCCATCGTCTTTGCCCACACGGCAGAGCTTTACCCCCTCGGCACCAACGACGTCACCCCTTTCGCGTTCGCGTTGTTCGCTTACCGCGAAGCGCTGATGGCCGCCTTTTTTATTGCCAGCGGCTACGGCTTCCGCAAGCGCTCCATCCACAAATGCATCGAGCAGCAGCTCAAGACCCTGCTCAAGCCTTACGTTTATACTGCACTGGCCACCACGGTGCTCCACGCTTTCATTCACCACGCAGCTTTCGGCTCGTGGGATGCTGCCATCTCAGAATCGGCCAAGGTCTTAGGCGGTTTCCTGTTAGGCCTGCCCCACACGGCCACTTACTTCGGGCAGCAGTTTTTCTCCTGCGGACCCATGTGGTACTTAGTGGCTCTGATGCTGGCGTGGGTGCTTCTGGACGTGCTGCTCGAGATTTTCCCCGAGCGGTACATAACCCCCGCAGTCGTCGGCGTCACCCTGCTTGGCTGGGGCGTCACGCTGGTGTGGGAGGCTCCTTTCTGCATCGCACAGGGCATGGTGTCGCTGCCCTACCTTTACATCGGCTATCTGGCCAAGAAGCGCCGCCTTTTCGAAACTCCCCTTTCCGGCAGAGCCAAAGCCGGCCTCATCGCGGCTGCGCTGGGCGTCGTCGCGGGCGTTTTGCTGACCCAGAGCACCGACTGCGTTTCGATGGGTGAGTGGACGATGGGGCCGCTGAGCATCCTGCTGGATGGCGCAGTGGGCTACGGCATCATCCGGCTCTTTTTGAAATGGCAGCGCCGAGTGGACGGCCCCATCTCCCATGCCATCGAGTGGGTGGGCCGGCGCTCGCTCTTCATCTTCTGCATCCACACTGTGGAGCTGACGGCCATCCCGTGGTATCTGATGGCTGCAAAGTATGCTGACCATCCGATGCAGGGGATGCTGCTGCAGTTCGTGTTCTCGCTTGTGTCCATCTTCGCCGTCACCGAGCTTCTGATGCGCCGCAAAGAGCTTGGCCGGAAGCTTCGGGGCGGCAAGCCTGCGGACAAGCCCCGGCAGCGGAGCAAGACCCGCCGCTATGAGGCAAAACACTGAAATTCCTGCGCTTTGGTATCCAGCCATTTTGAGGGTAGACTATAGTTACTTTTGATGCATGGGCTTGCAGCGCGGGTTGTACGCCTTGCGATAAATTGGAGGAGGCCCCGGTAATGATGAACGAAACTCCTGAAGCGGCTCTGCGCAGCCGCATTGCGGACCTTGAACAACAGCTCAAACTTGCAGACGAAGGCACTTCGCGGCTGGCCCAGCGCTGCCTTGAGCTGGAAAAGCAGCTGCAGACCTTCTATGCTGCCCACCCCCAGAAAGAGAGGCAGACCGACTCGCCTGCTCTGGTGCAGCCGCTGCTTTACTATGATGCCGGGTTCGGCTTTTCCCAGAAAGACACCGTCAAGGCCCCGGACTACGAATACGACGAGCTGAACGGCATGGTGACAGCGACCTTCGAGCTGCCGGAGGCCGCGTTCAATCTCCGTCTCGACCCCGGTGAACTGCCTTGCTGCATCACCGATTTCGTCTTCTCGGATGACCGCATCCTCTGCCGCCCGGTGAACGGTGTGCCGCTCCATGGCGACGGCATCCTGTTCCTCAACAACGACCCGAATTTCATGCTGGATGGTCTGAACCGTTTCCCCGCCGGGATGAAGTTGGGCGTGAGCTACTGCTACTTCCCGCTGGAGCCGCTGGCTGACGACCCATTGTTCGCCGCCGTTCTCGAGGGCGTACAGTATTTCCAGAAGACCCGCGTCTGCGAGCAGAAGCACCTCGACCAGCTGGAAAAAACTACGGCTGACCAGAAGCAGACCATCGAGGCCCTGCAGAAGAATCTCTCCGAGCTGCATCAGGCCAACGCCGAGCTGAGCGCCCGGAGCAAAGCCTACGAAAGCTCGCTGGAAAACATCCTCTCTTCCAGCAGCTGGAAACTCACGCTGCCCCTGCGCCGCCTGCTGGGGCTATTCCATCGCAGCCATTGAGCCTGCCTGCGGAGAGGAGGATACGATGTACAGCAGTTATACCACTCTGCAGCGGGCTCAGCTCGCCAAACAGGAATATCTCGACACCCAGGAAGTTTTTCTCGGCGTCTATGCGCCGGGGCGGAACGCCGCCCTGAAAGCTTCCCTGCAGGACCAGCTCCACCGCAAATTTTTATTGACGGACAGCCTCCGCCCCGAAGCCCTCGGCAGCGCCGTCGGTGTGCTTCTGGTCAGGGAAGACCTTTTCCTGATGCCCACGGCTCTGTCCTGCTTTGCGGACGCACTGCGCAGCGGCGCAGACTACGTCACCAGCGACGCCGTCTTCGGCTACTCAGGCGTCACCACCCTCTACCACAGTCAGGGCTTTGCAGCCTGCCCGGGCTGCGCCCTCGTCTCCCGGGAGCTGCTGCGCCGCTGTCAGGCGGAAGCCCGCGACCCGGAAAATCCCGTCGAACTGCTGACGCTGGCGGCGAAGCTCAGCCGCAGCCACGTCTGCCTCCCGCTGGCGCTGGCCCACTATGAGCGGGACATCTGCGCCGAAGACGTCTGGTCTGTAAAGGGGAAGCGCGTCTTTATCATGAGCCACCTGCTGGACATGACCGGTGCGCCCATCGTGCTGGTGAGCGCCGTGCCGGTGCTGCGCAGCATGGGCTACGAAGTGGTCGTCCTCGGCCCTGAGGACGGCGGCTCCATGCCGCTCTTCCTCGAGGCGGGAGCTACCGTCATCACCCGCAAGGGCTGTGTTCAGTCTCCCCTGCTCTGGGGGCTGGCCCTCTGCGCCGACCTCGTTCTGGCCAACACCGTCGTGGAGGCCCGGGCCGTCCGCGCCCTGAGCGGTGCGCGGGTGCCGGTGCTCTGGTGGCTCCACGATGCCTTTGCAGGCTACCCCCACATCGCCCACCAGATCCCCAGAGAGCTGGGCGAAAATATCCGGCTCTACTCCGTCGGCAGCCACGCCGCCAACGCCATGCACTCGGTGCGGCCGGAGTTCAACATCCGGCCCCTCATCTACGGCCTGCCGGACTACGCCGCCGAGAAGTTCTCCCACTACGATTTGAGCTATGCGGGCGGGCGGCCTCTGTTCGCCACCGTGGGTTCCTTCGAGAACCGGAAAGGCCAGGACATCTTCTGCAAAGCCATCCGGCTGCTGCCGCCTGAGACCATGAAGAAGGCATCCTTCCTCTTCGTGGGCAAGGCCGCAGAGGCTGAGATGATGGACGCCGTGCGGAGCTTGACCGCTGACTGCCCTGACAACGTCTTTTACGTCAAGCGGCTCACCCGCGACGAGATCAAGAGCCTGATGGCCCAGTGTACCTGCCTCGTCTGCGCCTCCCGCGACGACCCCATGCCTACTTTCGTCACTGAGGGCCTCATCTTCGGCAAGCCCGCCATCGTGTCGGAGCACACCGGCACCGCCGGGCTCATCACCGAGGGCGTGGACGGTTTCGTCTACGAGGACGATGACCCCGAAAAGCTGGCCGAGCGGCTGGCCTGGGCCATCGAGCACCCGGAAAAGCTGGCTGCCATGCGCCCCGCCTGCCGTGAGCTTTACGAGAGTCATTACTCCAAGCAGGCGTTTTCCGACAGTTTACAACAGGCTGTAAAGGAGCTCACCGGCGAGTAAGCTCCCCGTTCTTTATCATTCTGCCGAAACTGAGGCAAAAAATTTGGCAGTTGTTCACAAACACACCTCCGGACTGTAATATACTCTCCTAAGAGTCTATCCCAGTCCGTTTTTTGTTGAAATTTGAAAGGAGTCCCCGCATGAGTTCGTCCGCCTCCCCCGCCCCTTCGCGCCGAAAGACCCTGCTCTCGCTGGGCGTTCTGGCCCTGCTGACCGGCATCGTGGTGTTCATCTTCCGGGAGCACTGGGCCGAGATCTCCGAGGCGCTGAGCCGGCTCACCCTCGGACAGGGGCTTCTGGCACTGACCGTGGGCCTGAGCTACCCGCTTCTCGAGGGCGTATCCAGCTGGCTCATCGTCCGCAGCCGCCTGTCCCATTTCCCGCTGCGGCAGGGTATCGACAATGCATGGATGGGGACCTTCGGCAATGTGGTGGGCCTCGGCGCAGGGTCGGTGCCGTTTCAGACGTGGTATCTCCACCGGTGCGGGCTGGACGTCGGCCCCGGCGTGGGGCTGATGACCCTGCAATACGTCTTCCACAAGACAGCCGTCCTGCTTTACGCCACCGTACTGCTTCTGGCGGGCCGCCCCTGGATGGCGGCCCACTCCGACGGCGTGCTGCGGTATCTGCCCGGGGCCTACGCTGTCGTGGCGGGCGTCATCGTGGGGCTCATCGCCCTCTGCGCCCTGCCGGTGGTGCAGCGTCTGGCCCACTGGCTGCTGCATTTTCTGCCCGACACGGGCCGCTGGGCCGAGCGCCGGGAAAGCTGGCTCAAGCAGCTGGACACCCTGAGCACCGAGAGCCGCCATCTGCTGGCAGACAAGCCCCGCTGTGCCGCCATTCTGGGCGTGCATCTCGTAAAGCTGTTCCTGCTCTTCTGCCTGCCGTGGATGGGGCTGCGGTTCATGGGGCTGGATACCGGACTCACCTTTTGGCAGGTGCAGCTCCTGACGTCGCTGACCCTCTTTGTCTCCAACGCCCTGCCCAACGTGGCGGGCATGGGTTCGGTGGAGACGGCCTTCCTGCTGGTGTACAGCAGCTTCCTCCCCGATGCTTCGTCCATGAGCCTGCTGATGTTCTACCGGCTGGCCAGCTATTACGCCGTCTTTGCGGCAAGTGCCGTCGGCTTTGCGCTGGCGCAGCGGCGGCTGAACCGCGGATGACCTTGTGAATGTTTTATTTCATTTTGGTAACAGTTCTTACTTCATTGTGCATTTTGCGCACAAATCTCTTGATTTTTTAGGCAAAGCAATGTATAATAAGCTTCTGTTGGCCGTCCATCACGGACAGTCTGATTCAAAAATCAAGGAGTACATTTTTCATGAAACTGAACAAGATCTGTGCTGCCTCTGCCGTTCTGGCACTGGCTGTTGCTCTGACCGCCTGCGGCGGCTCTGCTTCCACTGCTGCTTCCAGCACTGCCTCTTCTGAGGCCGCTTCCTCCGTTGCTGCATCTTCTGAGGCTGCTGCTGAGAGCGCAGAGTACACCGTTTACAACACCACCGGTTCTACCGTCTCCGAGCTGTACCTGTACGAGGCAGGCTCTGAGGACAAGGGCGGGAACCTGGCTGGCGAGGCTGGTCTGGCCGACGGTGAGAATGTCGTCATCACCCGCGATGTCGAGGCCGACAAGCAGGGCGACATGACCTATGTTCTCGAGTTCACCACCGAGGACGGCAGCACCCAGAGCTTCGAGACCCTGCACTACGAAACCACTCCCATCTCTCTGAAGAGCGTGGACGCAGCTGCTGGCGCTACCCCCATCGCATTCGCTGCTCCTGAGCAGTAAAAATCAGCTCATAACGAAGAAAACGGCAGGTTCAGTGAACCTGCCGTTTTCTTATTCTATCAAATCAGCCCTTCATGGGGACAAAGCCCACGAGGTCCTTCACGACCTCGCCGCCGATGATGAGGCCCACGACCGACGGGACAAAGGCGTTCGAGCCGGGAACAGAGCGGCGGATGGTACACTTGCGCTGGGTACCCGGAGGGCAGATGCAGTGGTTTTTGCAGCTGATAGAGTCATCCTCGATGGGAGTCATGACAGGCTCCCTGGAGTAAACGACTTTCAGGTGCTTGATGCGGCGCTTGCGGCACTCGGTGCGCATGACCTTGGCCAGCGGGCAGACGGAAGTCTTATAAATATCCGTGACCTCGAAGCGGGTAGGGTCCATCTTGTTGCCTGCACCCATGGAGCAGATGATGGGGACGCCAGCCTCCTTGCACTTCATGACCAGCGCAATTTTACCGGTGACAGTGTCGATGGCGTCCACCACGTAGTCGAACTGGCTGAAATCGAAGCTGTTCTGCGTCTCAGGGCCAAAGAAGGTCTTGTAGGTGGTGACCTTGATGTTGGGGTCGATGTCGTGGACGCGCTCTTCGGCCACATCCACCTTGAACCTGCCCACTGTCTTGCGGGTGGCGATGATCTGGCGGTTCAGGTTGGTGAGGCAGACTTTGTCGTCGTCGATCAGGTCGAGAGCCCCCACGCCGCTGCGGGCCAGCGCCTCGACGGTGTAGCCGCCCACGCCGCCTACGCCGAACACGGCTACGCGGGAATCGTGCAGTTTGGTCATTGCTTCCGCGCCCAGCAGCAGCTGGGTGCGGGAATACTGGTCTTGCATATCATTTCTCCTCTAGGTTCTGCTTTTTACATTCACGGGCTTGCCCTTATCCCTTCGCCACCTGTGTAATGGTGCCGCCTCCGAGGACGACATCGCCCTGATACAGCACGACGGCCTGCCCCGGGGTGGGGGCGCGCTGAGGCTGGTCAAATTCCAGACGGAAGCTGTCCGGCCCTGCCGGGTAGACGGTGGCAGGCTGTTCGGTCTGATGATAACGGGTGCGGGCCGTCACCCGCAGGGGGCCTTTCAGCTCCGGGATGGCGATCCAGTTCACTTCGTTCGCATAGACGATGGTGTCGAACAGCTCCGACTCCGGGCCGACCGTGACAGTGTTGGCCTGCATATCCTTGGCGCAGACGTAGACCGGTGCGCCCATGGCGAGGCCCAGGCCCTTCCGCTGGCCGATGGTGTACCGCACAGCGCCGCTGTGGGTGCCTACCTTTTTGCCGCCGACGTCGAGGAAATCGCCCGCCGGGTAGTGCTTGCCGGTGAAATCCTCCATAAAGCGGGCGTAATCGCCGTCCGGCACGAAGCAGATGTCCTGACTGTCGTGCTTGCGGGCGTTCACGAAGTGCTGCTGCTCGGCGATGGCGCGCACTTCGCTCTTGTGCAGACCACCCAGCGGCAGGCGGACATGAGCCAGCTGCTCCTGCGTGAGGTTGTAGAGCACATAGCTCTGGTCTTTGTTCTCGTCCAGACCCTTTTTGAGCAGCCAGCGGCCCGTGGCCTCGTCCTGCTCCACCCGGGCATAATGGCCCGTGACCACATGATCCAGCCCGTGCGCTTCCGCCCAGCGAAGCAGGTGATCGAACTTCATATATTTGTTGCAGTCGATGCAGGGATTGGGCGTACCGCCGGCCTCGTAGACCCGGATGAATTTGTCGATGATCTTTTCCTGAAAGTCTGCCGTAAAATCCAGCACCTCGTAGGGAATATCCATCGCATAGGCCACCTCGGCGGCGTCCTCAATGTCCCGCTCCGAGCAGCAGGTGTGCAGACCCTCGGTGTTCACGGCCTCGTTACGGGTGAGGCGCATGGTGACGCCGGTGCAGTCGAAACCGTCCCTCTGCATGAGCCATGCCGCCACCGAGCTGTCCACACCGCCGCTCATGGCGATGAGCGCCCCGGGGCGGCGGGAAGTGTTCTGTGTTTCTGTCATTCTGTTCCTCTTCTGTTATAACACACTAAAACAGTAGTATAATACTACCGCAGCTTCTTTCTCTTGTCAAGACGCAGAAAATTTGGCCGCAAAGGCCAGAAGTTCCGCTTTTTCGTTGGGCAGCCGCCCGGTGATGACCTCTTCCAGCAGCGCTTCCAGTGCGCGGCGCAGGCCCGGCCCGGGCGCGACGCCCGCCGCCATCAGATCGCGGCCATTCACGGCCAGCTGGGAGACGCGGCAGCAGACGCTTTGGGCGGTCAGCGTCTCGGCCTCTTTTTGCAGGGCGGTAAATTCATCTTTTCTTTCCGGTTGAAGAGCGCTCCAAAGGGCAGTCAGCTGCTGCACGGTGTGAAGGTCGTATTTGCCCAACAGGCGCTTAGCCTGTAAGGTCGGGGGCAGAGTGCGGGGAGCTTTCTCCTTCACAAGTGTTGATACTCCATCTATCACAGCATTGGAGCATTTCAAGCGTTTCAGCGCCTTTCGTGTTCCATCCTCCCCCAGCGGCAGAAGCAGCGCCGCCCAACGGGTGGTCACTTCCTCTGCTCCTGCCGGAAGGGCATCTATGATCTCACGGGCTTCCGACAGGTAGTCGAGTGGCAGTTCCGGCAGGACAAAGGCCAGCACTTCCGGCTCCAGATACGCCCCCGGCTTCGGGGCAGACAGAAGCTTGTCCAGCTCTTCTTCGATGCGCTCCACCGACACGCAGTCGAGGTGGGCGGCCAGCTGCTTCGCCGCCGCTTCGGTGGCCTCGTCGATAACAAAACCGAACCGGGCCGCAAAGCGGTAGAGACGCAGGATGCGCAGAGCGTCTTCTTCAAAGCGGCGCAGCGGCTCACCGACCGCACGCACCACGCCCCGGGCCAGATCTTCCTGCCCGCCAAAGGGGTCGCACAAGCCCTCTTCGGCGCTGTAGGCCATGGCGTTGATGGTGAAGTCCCGCCGGGCCAAGTCCTCCCAAACGTCGGGTACAAAGGCCACGCTGTCGGGGTGGCGGCCATCGGAATAACTGCCCTCGGTGCGGAAGGTGGTGATCTCGTAGAGCTTGCCGTCCCGCTTCACAGTCACGGTACCATGCTGCAATCCGGTGGGGATGCACTGCTTTTCTCCGAACAGCTCCATCACCTGCTCCGGGCGGGCGGCGGTGCAGAGGTCCCAGTCGTGGGGCGCAAGGCCCAGCAGACTGTCCCGGACACAGCCGCCCACGGCGTAGGCCGCAAAATCTGCCCGGTGCAGCGCGTCCAGCAGGGCGGAGGCGCCGGGTTCCAGGACGATGTTCATTCTTCGGCCTCCTCATATTGCAGGGTGATGCTTTTGCCGTCATAGCCGCACTCTGCCGCCGGGAAGAGGCTCTGCGCCTGGGCCAGCTCTTCTTCCGGGTCGGTGATCATGGGCGAATAGTGGACGAGCCAGAGCCGCTTCGCGCCCGCTTTGGCGGCGAGGGCTGCGCTCTGCCCGAAGGTGCTGTGGCCGTACTGTTTGGCCTGCGCGGCCTGCTCCGGCAGAGCATAGGTGGAGTCGCAGAGCAGAAGGTCAGCACCCGCTGCGGCCTTTTCCAGCGCCGGACAGGGCGCGGTGTCGCCCGAGAAGACAAAGCTCAGCCCCTGCCGGGCCGGGCCAAGGACGGCTTCCGGCTGGATGACACGTCCACCGTCCAGCGTGATGCTCTCGCCGTGCTGGAGCGTCTTCCACTGCTTTACCGGTACGCCCAATGCCCGCGCCTGTTCGGGTGAGAACCGCCCGGCCCGGGGCAGATCGAGTCGGTAACCCTGACTGACGACACGGTGGCGGGTCGGCACCGGCGTGAGTTTCGCGCTCTGGGGCCAGCCGCCGAATTTTTCGCAGAGCGCCGCCGGGGCGTCCAGCACCTCAGCATAAACCGGATACGGCAGAGGCCCCGTCAGCACCCGCAGTGCCGCCCAGACTTCGCCGAGCCCCTTCGGCCCGTACAGCGCCAGCGGGCGGGTGCGGCCCTGACAGCCCAGCGTCTGCAGCAGCCCCGGCAGGCCGAAGATGTGGTCGCCGTGGTAATGAGTCAGGCAGACGGCGTCCATCTTCATCAGGTTGACTCCGACCCGGCGGGCGGCAGTCTGGGTCCCCTCGCCGCAGTCGAACAGGAGGCTGTGTCCTCCGCATTCGGCCACCGCCGCCGTGAGGGCGCGGTCGGGCAGGGGCATGGTGGCCGCTGTACCCAGCAGTGTAATGGTCAGCATAAAGTTTCTCCGTATCACAAAAAATCTCGATGGCTATAGTGTACCACACTCTTCGGCCCGGCACAATCGCACAGCCGCACCCTGACAGGCATAAGATGGCCCAAACCACAAAAGGAGGGGTCTTGTATGCGGCGTCAGCGGCCCGGGCATCGCATTTTGTCGTTCCACCACCGGGGACTGCTGCTTCTGGCGGTGGCAGTGATGCTCTTTTTTCTCTATGGCTGCGTGGCCGGGGCGGTGTACAGCCCCCGGGGACGGCTGGTGTTCATCCCTCTCGCACAGGTTTCAGGTAGTACGACTTCGCTTTCCGCTTTTATCTGGAAGAATCGGAGCTGCCCACCGCATGGTACGATGTGCGGGCCGATATGAAAAACAAACCCGCTCCCCTGCTGAACCCCGGCACCCTCAAGCCCATGACGGCCAGGGAGCTGGACGGCGTTTTCTGCGATGAGCTGGTACAGCAGGAGCTGGACGACACCACGGCCTACATCCTCAGCCAGCTCTACCACGACGGCCTGATGGAGGCCACCAGCGTGGAGCAGACCAGCGTCTTTGAGGCAGCAGAGCAGTTTGCCCTCCCCGGAGAGCAGCCATGCCATCCGCGTCGCCATTGACGAAGCTCTCAAGTGCAAGGAGACGGGCGAGGCAAAAACTATCGTCTTCGGCCTCACCGGCACCGGCTACTTCGACATGGTGGCCTACGAGAAGTTCCACGACGGCAAGATGACCGACTACATCCCCACCGACGCCGACCTGCAGAAGGGCTTTGACGGTATTCCCCACTTCCCCGGCAACGAATAATTCCTGAAACATCCTCTCCCCTCACACCCCCGCGCGGCGCAAGCTGTGCGGGGGTGGTTTTGGACAAAAAAACAGAGCCGGAAAATATCCTAACGAGTTTCCGGCTCTGCTTGACAAATCAGAAAAAAATCACTATACTACAAATAGAAAGGCGCTGGTCGGCAAACGGCTAACTCCTTACCATAATGTCAAAAGATATGACCGTCTGGCTTGGGGAAGCGCGAAGGCGGTCATTTCTTTTGTCCATTTTTATTCTGACGTTCAGCGATTTTCCAAGCTATCTCAAATGTACCGAAAATAATCGTAAAAATCAATCCCAGCAAACTGATGATAACTGCCATCAATGCGAGCGTTTCAGATAATGTCATCTGACATCCCCCCTTTCAGCACAGCGCCTCCGGGGAGAAAACTTTCAAAAGTCCCCACCCGGGAACCCTGTTTTCTGAAAACAAGATTTTGCGGGTAAGGAGTCAGCCGCCTGCGTTTTCGACACAGCGTCTTTTTCCTGCCATATTGGCATTATCGAAATCATATCATAAAATCGAGAAAATTGCAACAAACAGCCAGCCGCCCTGCAAGGTAACAGGGCGGCTGGCTGCTTCTATTATGCAATTCAGGAGAATGGAGGAGAGAATAGCGTTTTTATGCTTCCGGGGGACGGAAGCGCCGGAGAATTACTCGCCGCGGACGGCTGCGAAGCCAGCCTCGAGGTCGGCGATGATGTCGTCGATGTGCTCGGTGCCGATGGACAGGCGGATGGTGTTCTGGCAGATCTGCTGCTCGGCCAGCTCCTCATCGGTCAGCTGGCTGTGAGTGGTGGAAGCCGGATGGATGACCAGACTCTTGACGTCGGCCACATTTGCCAGCAGAGAGAAGACCTTCAGGTTGTCGATGAACTTGAATGCTTCCTCACGGCCGCCCTTGATGTTGAAGGTGAAGATGGAAGCGCCGCCGTTGGGGAAGTACTTCTCATACAGGGCGTGGTCGGGGTGATCCGGCAGAGAGGGATGGTTGACCTTCTCGACCTGGGGATGGTTGGCCAGGAACTCGACGACCTTCTTGGTGTTCTCCACATGGCGCTCAATGCGCAGGCTCAGGGTCTCGGTACCCTGCAGCAGCAGGAAGGCGTTGAACGGAGAGATGGCAGCGCCGGTATCACGCAGCAGGATGGCGCGGATGTAGGGG
>OGDG01000626.1_pt1 | contig 18057 bp, 18 predicted proteins | sample 1570391 | NCBI WGS metagenome assembly OGDG01 (sample SAMEA2582186, study PRJEB24529) | metagenome | biome: Human gut stool | place: China | collected 2011 | reverse complement strand
AAATCGGTAAAGACCCCGGTCAGCAAGCGGCCGCTCATGCCGCCGATGGAGTTGCCGCTGATATAGAGTCCCATCGAAAAGGCAACGAAACTGGGGTGGATCTCCTCGCTCAGATAGGTCATGCCGACCGCCGCTACGCCGCTCAGCGACAGGCCGATGAGCGCGCGCATAATCAGGATGCCGTGCCAGCTGGTCATCATGGTCGACAACAGTGAACAGCAGGCGGCCAGCAGCAGGGCGGTGACCATCACCGGCTTGCGGCCTATTGCGTCCGACAGCGGGCCGGTAAACAGCAGGCCCACCGCCAACATCGCCGTGGAAATTGAAAGCGAAATACTGCTGCTGGCCGGCGACACGCCAAACTCGTTCGACAGCACCGGCAGGATCGGCTGCACACAGTAGAGCAGGGCAAAGGTGGCCAGACCGGCGGAGAACAGCGCGAGAGTGACGCGCATAAACTGCGGGGTGCCACGTTTAATAAACGGATCCGGGCGGGATGCACCAGCGACGCTGACCTCGCCCGCCGGCACGGTGTCAACGGTTGTTGTACGACTCACAGAGAATTCCTTGCGTAGAAGTTGCTGCTTACCAACAGAGTGTTGTGACCATTCAGCTCACATTTTTAGGGTATGAAAATGTAAATATTCTGTCTAATATATTAATAATCTCAAATAAGACGTTTTAAATATGAATATCGAGTTGCGTCATTTGCGCTACTTTGTCGCCGTCGCCGAGGAGCTACATTTTGGCCGCGCCGCGGCGCGACTGAACATCTCTCAACCTCCGCTAAGCCAGCAGATTCAGATCCTTGAGCAGCAGACCGGCGCTCGCCTGTTTGCCCGTACCAATCGCAGCGTCAGCCTGACGGCGGCCGGAAAGCAGTTTCTCGCCGATAGCCGACAAATCCTCGCCCAGGTGGATGAGGCGGCTGCTCGCGCCGCCCGTCTACACCATGGCGAAACGGGTGAGCTGCGCATCGGCTTTACCTCCTCAGCCCCTTTTATTAAGGCCGTCTCCGATACGCTATCGATGTTTCGCCAACGCCATCCGGATGTGCATATTCTCACCCGCGAGACTAACACCCGCGAACAGATAGTGCCCCTGAGCGAGGGGGCTCTGGATTTGGGGCTGCTGCGCAATACTCAACTGCCGGATACCCTGGCGTGGGAGCGGGTTCTGCGCGAGCCGCTGTTGGCGATGGTCCCGGCGAATCACCCGCTGGCCCGCCAGCCCTCGGTCAGCCTGACGGCGCTGGCGCGCGAGCCCTTCGTCTTTTTCGACCCGCACGTCGGCACTGGCCTGTATGACGACATCCTCGGCTTGCTGCGCCGCTACGGCCACACGCCGAAGATTGCCCAGGAGGTGGGGGAGGCAATGACGATTATTGGTCTGGTGGCCGCCGGCCTGGGGGTATCGATCCTCCCGGCCTCCTTTCAGCGCGTCCAGCTCAGTGAAATGCGCTGGCTGCCGATCGACGAACAGGATGCGGTATCGGAGATGTGGCTGGTGTGGTCTAAACACCATGAGCAAGGGGCACTGGCAAAACGCTTTCGTGAGGCGCTGCTCTCCTGGAAAAGCGAGCATAATTGAGGCGAAAAGGGGCTGGAAATGTGCGGTAAATCACAAGGCTAAGTAAAAATTTGACGTTCACCGGCGAAGTGCTTCACCATAGCCGAAAGTTTATTTCGAAGCGCGAAAATAAGGGAGTCAATGGTGGTAGCGGATAGTCAACCAGGCCATATCGATCAAATAAAGCAGACCAATGCGGGCGCCGTGTATCGCCTGATTGATCAGCTCGGCCCGGTATCGCGTATCGACCTTTCCCGATTTGCGCAACTGGCGCCGGCCAGCATCACCAAAATCGTCCGCGAAATGCTGGAAGCGCATCTGGTTCAGGAGACCGAGATCCAGGAGCCCGGCAGCCGCGGCCGCCCGGCGGTGGGGCTGATGGTGGAGACCGAGGCATGGCACTATCTGGCGGTGCGCATCAGCCGCGGTGAGATCCATCTTTCGCTGCGTGATTTAAGCAGTCAGCTGGTGGTGGAGGATCAGCTGGAGCTGGCGCTCACCGACAGCACGCCGTTTCTGACGCGCGTTATCGACCATATTGATCGCTTCTTTATTCGCCATCAAAAGAAGCTGGAACGCCTTACCTCCATCGCCATGACGATGCCCGGTATTATCGATACCGAAAATGGCATTATTCATCGCATGCCGTTTTATGAGGATGTTAAAGATGTCCCGCTCGGCGAAGCGCTGGCCAATCATACCGGGGTGCCAGTCTATATTCAGCATGACATCAGCGCCTGGACTATGGCGGAATCTTTGTTTGGCGCCTCGCGCGGCGCCCGGGACGTCATTCAGGTGGTCATCGATCATAACGTCGGCGCCGGGGTGATCACCGATGGGCGCCTGCTGCACGCCGGCAGCAGCAGCCTGGTGGAGATTGGCCATACCCAGGTCGATCCCTACGGCAAACGCTGTTACTGCGGCAACCATGGTTGCCTGGAGACAATTGCCAGCGTAGAAAGCGTGCTGGAGCTGGCGCAGATGCGCATGGCGCAGTCGATGAGCTCGCTGCTGCACCAGCGTCCGCTGAGCGTGGAGTGGCTTTGTCAGGCGGCGCTGCAGGGCGATTTGTTAGCCCGGGACATCATCAGCGGCGTGGGTAATCACGTTGGGCGGATTCTGGCGATCATGGTCAATCTGTTTAATCCGCAGAAAATTCTGATTGGCTCGCCGTTCAATCTGGCGGCAGAAATTCTTTTTCCGGCAATTTCCAGCTGTATTCGGCAACAATCTCTCCCAGCCTATAGCCGGCATATTACCGTTGAAAGTACTCAGTTCTCCAACCGCGGAACGATGGCTGGCGCGGCGCTGGTCAAAGATGCGCTCTATAACGGATCCTTACTCATACGACTGTTACAGGGTTAACATTTTTTCATAGTCACACCAAAAATTGCGCTATCTCAAGCTGACCTCAGACGGCTTCACGTAGACTTTGCCCACCGTTGATTATTTCTCTCCCGTATATTTCATCGACAAAACTGTGGGGTTAGTGATGTTTAAGCGTTTCTTTATTACAGGTACAGACACCTCTGTCGGGAAGACAGTGGTTTCCCGTGCGCTGTTGCAGGCACTTGCTGCCAGAGGCAAAAGCGTGGCCGGGTATAAGCCTGTGGCGAAGGGCAGCAAAGAGACGCCGGACGGTTTACGTAACAAAGATGCGCTGGTGTTGCAGAGCGTCTCCACGCTGGCGTTACCTTATGAGGCTGTCAACCCCATCGCCTTAAGCGAAGACGAGAGCAGCGTGGCGCATAGCTGCCCGATCAACTACGGTCTGCTGTCCGATGGTTTGCAGCGTCTGGCCGCGCAGGTCGAACACGTGGTGGTTGAAGGCACCGGCGGCTGGCGCAGCCTGATGAACGACCTGCGGCCGCTCTCCGAGTGGGTGGTTCAGGAGCAGCTCCCAGTGCTGATGGTGGTGGGGATCCAGGAGGGGTGCATCAACCATGCGCTACTGACAGCCCAGGCGATCGCCAATGACGGTTTACCGCTGATTGGCTGGGTGGCCAATCGGATCAACCCCGGTCTGGCGCACTACGCCGAAATCATCGATGTCCTCAGCAAAAAGCTGCCGGCGCCGCTGATCGGCGAGCTGCCTTATCTACCGCGCGCCGAACAGCGTGAGCTGAGCCGCTACGTCGACTTAGACATGCTCGGCAACGTGATGGCGATAGATCGAATCCCGGCGTAACGTCCGCGACAGCACAGACGACACGACGCAGGTTATCAGCAGACCGGGCAGCAGCGTATACTGCCCGGTCATCTCGCAAATCATCAGGGTTGACATGATCGGCGCATGGGTCGTGGCGGCCAGAAACGCCGCCATGCCGGTCAGACCCATCATGATGGCCATTTCTTCACTTCCCGGCAGCCACAGCCTGCTGAAGCAGGCAAACAGCATGCCCATCGCCAGGCCGACAAACAGCGTCGGGGTAAAGACCCCGCCAGGCGCGCCGGAGCCGCTGCTGGCCAGCACCGCCAGCAGTTTGCAGATAAATACGCCCACCAGCAGCGCACCGGACGGCGGCAGCAGCAAATAGCTTTGCACTACGCTGTAGCCGTTGCCCCATACTGCCGGGGTGATGAGCGATAAGCCGCCGACAATTAGCCCGCCCAGCGCCAGCTGCCACGGCGGCGCCAGCTTCAGTTTAACGAACCCGCGGTGGCTGTAGTCCATCAGCCAGATAAACAGCGGCCCGCACAGCCCGGCCAGCAGGCCAGTCGCCAGCATTAAGCCATAGTGCAGGGCGCTGAGGTTCTGCTGTAACACGACGTGATACAGCGGCGCGGCGCCGCCATTAAGAAACTGCGTCAACAGCAGGGCGATCACCGCCGAGATCACCACCGGCCCAAGCGAGGCCAGCATCAGCGTGCCAAAGAGAATTTCAGCAATAAACAGGCTGCCGGCCAGCGGGGCATGATAGGCGCTGGCCATCCCGGCAGCCGCGCCGCAGGCGACCCATAGCTTCCATTCACTCTGCGGCGTGAAGCGACGGGCAAACAGCGAGGCCGCCAGCGCGGCCAGCAGGATCATGGCGCCTTCCCGGCCAATCGCGCTGCCGGTCACCACGACCAGCAATGACGCCAGCGATTTCACCAGGCTTGCCGGCGTATCGAAACAGCCGTCGCCGGTCTCCAGGGCTTCCATATAATCGGTGGCGGCATGCGGACGCGCGACGCTGCGTCGTTGCCAGAGCCAGAGTAAGGTTCCCGCCGTCAGGCCGCCCAGCGCGGGGGTAACCAGCCGACGCCACGCCGGCAGCGACTGTGCGGCGTTGACCAGGCTCCCGCTGTCATTACTGAGCAACAGCGTTTCCAGCACCACCATAGCGTGGCGAAACAGCGCCACCGCCAGGGCGGCGAGAAGGCCAATCAGGGTGGCGATCAGCAGGCGGCGAAACATCACCTGCACATCAGGATAGGGATGAAGACGATGCATTAGTCACGGCGAGGTTCGGAAAACATTGGCTTATTGTGATAGGGAATAACCTTAGATGCAAAAGCGATAAGTGCGGGTGAAAGGCTGGAAAGCGGCAAAATAAAACCGCGCCGGATACCGGCGCGGCGAAGGGTTAACGATAGAGCGGTTTTTGCGCCACGGCGATCGGCAGATTCTCCTGCCACTGCGCCAGAGTCGCCTGCGCCAGCTGACCCAGCGCCTGATAGAAGGGGTGGGCGGCATGGTCGACAAAGACGCTCAGGAAACGCCCGGACCACGGCAGCAGGTGCCAGGCCAGCAGTTGAGCGAACAACGCATCCTGCTCCGTTTCGCACAACCATGCCGCCAGGAGTAGCACGGTGCCGAAATGATCTTCCGGTTCGTTGCCATCGGCCTCCAGCGCGATACCGTTCTCGCGCATCCACTGCCGCAGAGCCAGCGTGGAATCGCCAAACAGCACAGACTCTTTATCCAGCCAGACAGAGCCCCAGGGCGGCGCCGGCAGGGCCCATGGCCCGATAAACAGGCGCTGCCAGGCTTCCGGCAACGTTTCTTCAGCCGATGCGGCAAACCCTGACGCCAGCGGGGCTGCGACCGGGAAGGGCCACTGCTGTTGCCAGCTCCCGTCCTGGAAGGCGGCGACCAGCGGCGCAATTTCCGCGCTATTCGGCGCATAAGAGAACAGCGCGCCCAGGGTGCGGGCGCTTAACGCGACGGCGTCGCGATTTGGGATCGGCATCATCACTTAATCCTTTCTGCGGCGCGCGCCTGCGCGCCGTCTCATTAACCGGCAACCGCCATACCGACGGTCATATGCAGACCATAAAACAGGCCGCGGCCAATACATTCGGCGATCAAGACCAGCAGCAGGCCGATCAGCAGCCCCGTAGCGCGCGGCGGCTGGCGGCGGATCAGCGGACATAGCCAGCAGCCGAGGCCCAGCGCCAGCAGTACCAGGCGTAGCGCCTGGAGTTTACCGTAATCTGGCAGCAGGGTGGCCGCCTGCTGAACCGAGCTGTGAAGGGTACTGAGCCCGGCGCTTTGCATAATGATAACTGCGGCGCTGATGACCAGCGCGGCCACGCTCAGTCCGGCAAAAAACCAGCCGTTAAAGTCGACTTTCGCCAGCCGCAGCAGCAGGGCGGCAAACAGCGGCCCGCTGAGGAGCACCGTCAGAAAGAACGCGCTGGTGGTGTAGCCATTGTACCATGTTGGCACGGTATTGATTTGGTAAACCCGGGTCATTGCGAGGACAAACAGCAGCCCTAACAGCATGGCGATCGCCAGCCAGACTTTACCCAGCGTCGCCGGCATTTTTTCCAGCACCGCCAGCAGCCACCAGAATCCGCCCACGGCGAAGAACAGAGCGCCGCTGGCGATTTCGTTGCTCAGCGCCGAGGCACCGATGCGGTTCAGCGAGTTAAACGCGCGCAGCGGTGAACCGAGATGCATCACCGAAGCAAGAAAACCAATGCCCATCAACAGCCAGATAAAAAACATATTGCGCACCAGCCGCCGCCGGGCTTCCCGTTGGTCCCCCAGCGCCAGCCAGCCAAGACCGCTGACGATGGTCGCGCCGACCACGCACTGACCCAGCACCGTAAACAGCACCAGCGGCCATTCATGCCATCCGTTTCCCATCTCACACCTCCTTCGGGTTCGCCAGGTAACCGGTGGTATCGCCACACGGCCGGGCATTGGCGTTAGGTTTGATAACGATACTCGGCCGGGTAAAGTGCGCCGACGGCAGCGGCGCTACCGCGGCCAGCTGGCCGTGCTTAGCGCGCAGTTCGGCAATTGGCCCGAAATCCAACGCCCGCAGCGGGCAGGACTCGACGCAGATCGGCTTTTTCCCCTCGGCGACGCGCTCGTGACAGCCATCGCACTTGGTCATATGGCCTTTGTCGGCGTTGTACTGTGGGGCGCCGTACGGGCAGGCCATATGGCAGTAGCGGCAGCCAATGCATACCTCTTCGTTGACCACCACAAAACCGTCTTCGCGCTTATGCATCGCGCCGCTCGGACAGACCTTGGTGCAGGCCGGATCTTCACAGTGGTTACAGGCGATGGAGAGGTAATAGGCAAACACGTTCTGCTGCCAGACGCCGTTGTCCTCCTGCCAGTCGCCGCCGGCATATTCATAGATGCGGCGGAAGCTGACCTCCGGAGTCAGGTTCTTGTAGTCCTTACAGGCCAGCTCGCAGGTTTTGCATCCGGTACAGCGAGCGGAGTCGATAAAGAATCCATATTGCGTGCTCATGGTTTACTCCTTAAACCTTCTCGATATCGACCAGGTTGGTATGCTGTGGATTCCCCTTCGCCAGCGGCGACGGGCGGTGGGTGGTCAGGGTATTCATGCAGGCGCCATGGTCGATCCGATCTCCGGTCATATTGGCGTCGTGCCAGGCGCCCTGGCCCATCGCCGACACGCCCGGCATGATGCGTGGCGTCACTTTCGCCGGAAGACGGACTTCGCCGCGCTGATTAAAAACGCGCACCATATCGCCGTTTTTAATCCCGCGTTTTTCCGCGTCAAGCGGATTGATCCATACTTCCTGGCGACAGGCCGCTTGTAATACATCAACGTTGCCGTAGCTGGAATGGGTGCGCGCTTTATAGTGGAAACCAAACAGCTGCAGCGGATACTGGCTGCGCAGCGGATCGTCCCAGCCTTCAAATGTGGAGGCGTAGACCGGCAGCGGGCTAATAACTTCGTCTTTCTCCAGCTGCCAGCGGGCGGCAATCTCTGCGAGTCGGCTGGAGTAGATTTCAATTTTGCCGGACGGGGTTTTGAGCGGATGCGCTTCAGGATCGCGCCGGAAGTCGCGATAGGCGACGAAGTGGCCGTTCGGGTCTTTGCGCTTGTAGATGCCCATTCGCTTCAGATCCTCGTAGGCCGGCAGCGCCGGATCTTTCGCCACCATTTTGGCGTACAGATACTGCAGCCACTGTTCCTGGCTACGTCCCTCGGTAAAACGTTGATGCACGTCGTCGCCGAGCCGTTTCGCCACTTCGCTTAGGATCCAGTAAATCGGTTTGCGTTCGAACTTCGCCGAGGTGGCGGGCTGAATAAAAATCAGATAGCCCATATTGCCGGCGTAATCGTTAGGAATGATATCCTCCTGCTCAACGGTCATCAGGTCGGGCAGCAGCAGGTCGGCGTATTTCGCCGACGAGGTCATAAAGTTGTCGATAACCACAATGGTTTCGCACTTGCTTTCATCCTGCAGAATTTCGTGGGTCTTATTGATGTCGGAGTGCTGGTTGATGATGGTGTTGCCCGCGTAGTTCCACAGGAACTTGATCGGCACATCCAGCTTCTCTTTTCCGCGTACGCCATCGCGGCTGGCGGTCATCTCTGGACCGCGCGCGATGGCGTCGGTCCAGGTAAAGCAGGAGATGGCGGTCTTCACCGGGTTTTCCAGCACCGGCAGGCGCTCAATGGTGATGGTGTAGGTTGATTCGCGGGCGCCGCTATTGCCGCCGTTGATGCCGACGTTGCCGGTTAAGATCGGCAGCATGGCGATCGCCCGGGCGGTGAGTTCGCCGTTGGCCTGGCGCTGGGGCCCCCAGCCCTGGCAAATGTAGGCCGGCTTGCTCATGCCGATTTCGCGCGCCAGCTTAATGATGCGATCGGTGGGGATACCGGTAATACGCGAGGCCCACTGCGGCGTTTTAGCGATCCCGTCGTCGCCCTCGCCGAGGATATAGGCTTTGTAGTGACCATTCGCCGGCGCCCCGGCCGGGAGCGTTTTCTCGTCGTAGCCAACGCAGTATTTATCAAGGAAAGGCTGGTCCACCAGATCTTCGTTAATCAACACCCAGGCGATACCGGCCACCAGCGCGGCGTCGGTGCCGGGGCGAATGGGGATCCACTCATCTTCCCGACCGGCGGCGGTATCGGTGTAGCGCGGATCGATGACGATCATTCGCGCGTTAGAGCGCTCGCGGGCCTGCTCCAGATACCAGGTAATGCCGCCGCCGCTCATCCGGGTCTCCGCCGGATTGTTGCCGAACATCACCACCAGCTTGCTGTTTTCAATATCCGAGGTGCTGTTGCCGTCGTTACTGCCGTAGGTGTAGGGCATGGCGCAGGCAATCTGCGCAGTACTGTAGGTACCGTACTGGTTAAGCGAGCCGCCGTAGCAGTTCATTAAACGCGCCACCGGCGACGCGGAAGGCGACGAACGGGTGATGTTGCCGCCGACGATCCCTGAAGAGTAGTTAATGTATACGGCTTCGTTGCCATACTGCGCAACCACGCTCTTCAGGCGGTCGGCGAGGGTATCCAGCGCCTCCTGCCAGCTGATGCGGACAAATTTGCCTTCTCCGCGCTTGCCGACGCGCTTCATGGGATAGTTAAGGCGATCCGGATGATTGATGCGCCGGCGAATCGAACGCCCGCGCAGGCAGGCGCGGACCTGATGGTCGCCGTAGCGGTCGTCGCCGGTGTTATCCGTTTCGACGTAAACCACTTCATCATCACGCACGTGCAGCCGCAGGGCGCAGCGGCTGCCGCAGTTAACCGAGCAGGCGCCCCAGACAATGCGGGTTGTGTCGCCTGTAGCCTGCTGAACTGCCGCCGCGGCGCGGCGCAGCGTAAAGGGCAGGGTCAGCCCGCCGGCGGCCAGCGCCAGGGAGCCGAGGGCTGTAGATTTTAGTAGCGCGCGTCGGCTGACGCCGCCGGGAGATTCCTGATTCGACATTGCTCACTCCATGATAGTTATGCTGTGCGGAGAAGGGCCGCCACGTCATTAACAGACGCAGGGGTGAGCGATAATACGTTATGGGTAGCCAGTAGACCTTATCCCTGGTCAATGCAGGGATAAGATCTTTCATTTGAAACCGAAGAGGGCTTACTGAGCGTCGTTTTCGGCGGGACTGTCGCTGTTACGCGTATAGGTGATTTTGAAGGTGTCGTTGGCGCAATGACCGACCACCTGAACCCCGGGCTGGTCTGCCTGATCGTTTGGCACAATGGCCAGGCTGAAGGCGGTTTCCGGTACGCCATTGTTGATGATCTTCTGCTGGATGTCGCTTTTGACCCGTTCACAGGAGTCGGGAGCCGCCAGTACGGCCGTGGAGCACAGCAGTAGCGCAGCGCCGGTGCAGAGGGATAGTTTCATCTTACGCTCCTTATCGATGTTATCCAGATTTAAGCATAGCAGAACTGGTGTAAACAATTGTATTTGCTAATATGATCGGATGTACACAAAAGGAATCGTCTGTGAAAAGATTGTATTGGCTGATCCCGGCAGCGCTGCTGCTGACGGCATGCGACCGTAAAAGCGCCCCGGACGCCTTCACCCCGGAGATGGCGAGTTTTTCCAATGAGTTTGAGTTTGATCCCCTGCGCGGGCCGGTGAAAGATTTTAGCCAGACGCTGCTGGATGAACACGATGTGGAGGTCAAGAAGGTGAGCGCTCAGCTCTCCAGGGAAGGGTGTTTCGATCTGCTGACCCTGGAAGATGTGGAGAACAAAACCGGCGCCACGCTGCTGCTGGACGCCAACTATTACGTCGACGGGCGCACCCACGAGAAGCGGCTGCGCCTGCAGGGCAAGTGTCAGCTGGCGGAGATGCCTGCCGCCGGGGTGAGTTGGGAGACGGATGATAACGGTTTTATTATCAGCGCACGCGGCAAAGAGACCACCGCCACCTACCGCTATGACAGCGATGGCTATCCGCTGGGAAAAACCACCACCGCCAAAGAGGAGCGATTTACCGTCGCCTCAACGCCGTCAAAGGATCCGCGTAAGAAATTGGACTATACCGCCATCAGCACCTTCAACGATCGCACGCTGGGCACGGTGCGTCAGACCTGCGACTACGACGATCACGACAATCCGCTGAGCTGTGAGCTGCAGGTGGTCGATGAAAGCGTCCAGCCGCCGCTGACCCGCCAGTACACCATTAAAAACCGTATCGATTATTACTGAGCCGTCGGCTTCAGCAGGGACGGCCCGGGCGTTTTGTGCTCGGCCAGATACTGGTGCTGGAACAGGCACATGCGGATGGTGTTGCGGTACTCGCCGTTAATGAAAAACTCATGGATCAGTTCACCCTCGACCATAAAGCCGAGCTTACGGTAAATATGGATCGCTTTTTCATTCTCTTTATCAACGATTAAATACAGCTTATACAGATTGAGCACGGTAAAGCCATAGTCCATCGCCAGGCGTGCGGCGCGGGTGGCGAGACCTTTTCCCTGGAAGTCGGGGGAGATGATGATCTGGAACTCGGCCCGGCGGTGCACATGGTTGATTTCAACCAGCTCCACCAGTCCGGCTTTATCGCCATTGCATTCGATGACAAAGCGGCGCTCGCTTTGATCGTGAATATGTTTGTCGTACAGATCGGAGAGCTCAACGAAGGCCTCGTACGGATCTTCAAACCAGTAGCGCATGACGCTGGCGTTGTTATCGAGCTGGTGGACGAAGCGCAAATCTTCGCGCTCAAGCGGGCGGAGTTTGACGTGTAGCGCGTCGGTCATGGAGATTCCTGTGGTCAAAACGGAAAAGGGATTACAGAAAGGCGGCGCCCGCAGGCGCCAGCGTGGTCAGGGAGCGGCTCAGGGATTGATCGCGCGGCCGGTGCGACGGTCAAGACAGCGCAGGGTGTTTGGCTCCCAATAGGCATTGACGTTGGCGCTCTTCTGGCAGTTATCCTGCGCGTCGAAAGCGACATCGGCTTTATCCCACTCTTTTTCCGCCCGTTTGTTCACCTTCTGGCGCAGGCTGCGGGTGTCGTTCCATTGCTCTTTTTCCATCGACGCCTGCTGACGGCTCTGCGCGCTGTCGCCAGATTCAATCACCAGCCGGTCGGTGGCGGCATAGGAGCTGGAGGTGTAGACCACAGCGCTTAACGCCAGAATGGCGGTCAGGCACCAGCGTTTGTTCAGTGTCATGTTCATCACGATTTCCTTTAAGTGATGGGTTAACCCTCAGATTCAGTTTACTACAGCTCTTTTGTCGGGCATAGCCGGCAAAACAGCGTGGGGCAGAAGCTATTATCGCGTAGAATAGTTCAACGCTTTGTCTCTTTTACGAATCTTTTAATGCTCAAAACAACGCTGCTGTTCTTTGCTACCGCTCTGTGTGAAATCGTCGGCTGTTATCTACCGTGGTTATGGCTCAAGCGCGGGGCAACGCCGCTGCTGCTGATCCCCACCGCCCTGGCGCTGGCGCTATTCGTCTGGCTCCTGACGCTCCATCCGGCCGCCAGCGGGCGGGTATATGCCGCCTACGGTGGGGTGTACGTTTGTACCGCATTGCTCTGGCTGCGGGTCGTTGATGGGGTCAAATTAACCCATTATGACTGGGCGGGCGCGGCCATCGCCCTGTGCGGTATGCTAATCATCGTGGCGGGGTGGGGACGGGCCTAAGCCCGTCATGTGTGATCCCTGCCGCTTTTTTCAACCCTAATTCTTGTATGGTAGTCGACCTGTTGCCTTACTTATCAGACATCCTATTTAAGTATGACTCTGTAAGGAACAACGATGGCTATCGAGACTCTTGCCGCCCGGACCGGGGCGACGCCGTTACGCATCCGTCGGGTGCAGAAGATCACCCTGACGCTGCTGTTTATCGCCGGTATCGTCAACTTTCTTGACCGCTCTTCGCTGAGCGTCGCCGGGGAGGCGATACACGCCGACCTGGGCCTTAGCGCCACCGAGTTTGGGGTGCTGCTCTCCGCCTTTTCGCTCTCCTACGGCTTCGCGCAACTGCCCTCCGGTATTTTGTTGGATCGCCTGGGACCACGGATTGTGCTGGGCGCCGGGCTGATTTTCTGGTCCGCGATGCAGGCCCTGACCGGGATGGTCAATTCGTTCTCGCATTTTATTCTGCTGCGCATTGGCCTCGGGATCGGCGAAGCGCCGTTTATGCCAGCCGGCGTGAAATCGATCAACGACTGGTATGCGCAAAGAGAGCGCGGCACGGCGGTGGGAATATTCAACTCCTCGACGGTGCTGGGCCAGGCTATCGCCCCGCCGGCCCTGGTCATCATGCAGTTGGCCTGGGGTTGGCGAACGATGTTTGTGGTGATTGGTTTAGCCGGGATCGTGGTCGGCCTGTGCTGGTATGTGGGCTACCGTAACCGTCGGCAGTTTACCCTGCAGGAGGAGGAGCAGCAGTATCTGGCCAGTGAGGAGGCGGCCCGCCCGGCGCTGAAGTTTAGCGAATGGCTGGCTCTGTTTAAACGGCGGACTACCTGGGGGATGATCCTCGGCTTTTCCGGTGTGAACTACACCGGCTGGCTGTATATCGCCTGGTTGCCCGGCTATTTGCAGGCGCAGCAGGGGTTAAGCCTGGCCCGTACCGGCTGGGTGGCGGCGATCCCGTTTCTTGCCGCGGCGGTGGGGATGTGGGTCAACGGCCTGGTGGTCGATGCCCTGGCGCGCAGAGGCTACGATCAGGCGAAAACCCGCAAAACGGCGATTGTTATCGGTCTGGTGCTGTCGGCGCTGGGCACCTTGCTGGTGGTGCAATCGTCCACGCCAGCCCAGGCGGTGGCTTTTATCTCCATGGCGCTGTTTTGCGTTCATTTTGCCGGGACGTCCGCCTGGGGGCTGGTGCAGGTAATGGTGGCGGAGCATAAAGTGGCTTCGGTGGCGGCGATCCAGAACTTCGGCAGCTTTGTGTTTGCCTCTTTCGCGCCGATCGTGACCGGCTGGGTAGTGGATACGACTCACTCTTTCAATCTGGCGCTGGTGATCGCCGCCGGGGTGACCTTTGCCGGGGCGCTGTGCTACTTCTTTATCGTCAAAACTCGCATCGATTAACAACGCTCGGCGATTCGTCAACAGCAGGCCCGCAGGGACGCGCGGCCGCCATGTTCTTCTCCTCCCGTTACCTGCGCTATCCTGTCACTGCGGCGATTGCAGCCACATGCCCCGTGCTTTATCAGGCGAGATCTTCTTGTATGGTAGTTGACAGAAATCAAAGATGTTATACCAATTGCGTGAGATGGTTGAGGCACAAAGGCATTCTCCTCGAGAGTTCTCCCCGAGAATGGTTGATGGGCTACATAACAACGAGAGTCATCATGGAAAACACCCTCTTAACCGCTAACGCCACGCTGCCGACCTACGATCGCAGCGCACTGATCCCCCGTATCGTTCATCTTGGTTTTGGCGCGTTTCATCGCGCTCATCAGGCTGTGTATGCCGATATACTGGCCAGCGAGTACGGCAGCGACTGGGGCTACATCGAAGTTAATCTGATTGGCGGCGAGCAGCAGATCGCCGATCTCCAGCAGCAGGATCTGCTGTATACCGTCGCCGAAATGTCCGCCGACGCCTGGACCGCGCGCGTGGTTGGTGTGGTGAAGCAGGCGCTGCACGCCGGGGTTGATGGTCTCGAAGCGGTGCTGGCGGCGATGTGCCAGCCACAGGTGGCCATTGTCTCCCTGACGATTACTGAGAAAGGCTATTGCCATTCGCCAGCCAGCGGCGAACTGCAGCTCGATCACCCGCTGATCGCCGCCGATCTGCATAACCCGCACCAGCCAAAATCGGCGGCGGGGGTAGTGGTGGAGGCCTTATCTCGCCGCCGAGCGGCCGGCCTGCCTGCTTTTACCGTGATGTCCTGCGATAACATGCCGGAAAATGGTCACGTTATGCGCAACGTCGTCTGCGCCTACGCCCGGGCTTTAGACGAGGATCTTGCCGCATGGATAGAGCGGAATGTCACCTTTCCGTCGACGATGGTGGACCGGATTGTCCCGGCGGTGACTGCCGAAACCCTCGATAAAATTACCCAGCTGACCGGGGTGCGCGACCCGGCCGGGGTGGCCTGCGAACCTTTCCGTCAGTGGGTGATTGAGGATAACTTTGTTGCCGGACGTCCGCAGTGGGAGAAAGCGGGAGCGGAACTGGTCGCCGACGTGGTGCCTTTCGAAGAGATGAAGCTGAGAATGCTCAATGGTAGCCATTCGTTCCTCGCTTATCTCGGCTATCTGGCCGGTTATCAGCATATCAACGACTGTATGCAGGACGATAACTACCGTCGCGCGGCGCTGTCGTTGATGCTGGACGAACAAGCACCAACGCTGAAGGTGCAGGGGGTGGATCTGTCACGCTATGCCAGTTTGCTGATTGACCGTTACTGCAATCCGGCGCTGAAGCACCGCACCTGGCAGATAGCCATGGACGGCAGCCAGAAGTTGCCCCAGCGCATGCTGGACTCAATACGCTGGCATCTGGTGCATCAGCGTGATTTTACACTGCTGGCGCTGGGCGTGGCAGGGTGGATGCGCTACGTTGGCGGCGTTGACGATGCGGGCCAGGCAATCGAGATATGCGACCCGTTGTTGCCGGTTATCCAGCAAGCGGTGGCTGCCAGCGCCGATGGCGAAGCGCGAGTCAAAGCGCTGCTGGGTATTGAGGCGATTTTCGGCGTCGAACTGCCGCAGGAGTCACGCTTTGTCACGGCGGTGACCCGCGCCTACTTAGCGCTGCAGCGGCAGGGGGCTAAAGCTACCGTCGCCGCGTGGGCCGCCGCGCAATAATCTTTTTCCGGTGTCGGTCCCGGGGTCGACACCGGCTCTTCAGTTATTTCTACGATACTCCGCTGATGTCTATTTTTTGCTAGCGATCGGTTTTAGCAGACGCAGAATATGATCGAACGCAATGTCTATACATAACTCTATATTTCCCTGATTTACTAAAGATAATTAGCTGTTATTTTTCCGAACAATGGCTGGTATTTCACCGCAATAATGGCATAGTTAAGTTATTGAAAAAGAACTTTCTCTGCAAAAGGAGTACGGGCCATGTATAAAAAAATTTTATTGCCTGTTGATGTCTTTGAAATGGATTTAAGCGATAAAGCGGTGCGTCACGCGGAATTTCTCGCTTCGGCCGAAAATGGCGAGATCACCTTGCTCAACGTTCTGCCGAACAGCAGCCGTTCGCTATTGCGCGGTTTTACGGCGGATATTCGTAAGTTTGAAGCCTATATGAAAGAAGAGTCGAGAAAAAAATGCGCGAGGTGGCGCGACTGTTCGCCATCCCCATGACGCGGATCCATACCCGCGTAGTCTTTGGCAACGTGCGTGACGAAATTCTGGCTATCAGTAACAACGAAGAGTTCGATGTCATTGTGATTGGTTCCCGCAAACCGGGGATCTCCACCCATCTGCTGGGCTCCAACGCCGAGTCAATTCTGCGCTACGCCAAAACGCCGGTATTGGTCGTTAGATAATCCCTTCAATGACGACGGCTGCGTCGGCCATGCCGGCAGCCGTCTGACTCTTATTCTTCACTAAACCAGTCGCGGTTCTCCTGGCGAATCAGCAGTACGGATTCGCTGATTTCATGCAAATGGATACTCATGGCTTTTTCTACCGCCTCGGCATCGCGTTTTTCCAGCGCGGTAAAAATCTCATGATGCTGGCGCAGAAGCATCTCAGGAGAGGTGACATGGTCCAGACTCATATAGCGGACGCGATCGATGGCGGCTTTAATATTTTCCACTGTCTCCCAGGCCAGCTGACAGTCGGCGATAATCGACAGCTTCTGGTGAAATTCATCATCGAGCAGGAAAAAGTCGTTTAACTGCTGCCGATCAACAGCAATACGCTGCTGGTGAAGATTCTGTTCCAGCTGATAAAGTTGCTCTTCGTTAATCATGCCGGCGGCACGGCGAACCACCGCGCACTCAATCGCCTGGCGGACGAAGCAACCATTACGCACCTGCGACAATGAGATTTTATTGACGTAGCTACCGCGCTGGGGACGAATCTGGATAAGTCCGTTTTCCGCCAGCTTAATGAAGGCTTCGCGCACCGGCTGACGAGACACCGCAAAACGCACGGAGACTTCTTTCTCCGACAGCGGTGTACCAGGCGGGATCAGGCAGTGAACGATATCCCGGCGGAGGATGCGATAAATTTGCTGATTGACAGGTTGCGTCGGATTCAGTTGCGATTCTGCGGCCATTGATGGTTACTTTTTAGGGGGTTATGCGCACTATTTTACGCGTTTTTTGCGTTTCCGCCCATACCCGGCCCGCAGGCCGGGTGGCTGACGGTTAGCCCTGACGGTGAACGCTGAGTCCGGCAAAGCTCTGACTCACCGGCATCATCTCCAGGGTGTTGATGTTGACATGTTTCGGCAGGGTGGCGACCCACCAGACCGCCTCGGTCACATCTTCCGGCGTTAGCGCTTGGGTATTTTCGTAAGCTTTTTCGGCTTTAGCGTCATCGCCCTTAAAACGGACGTTAGAAAACTCGGTGCCGCCCACCAGACCCGGCTCGATGTCGGTCACGCGCACCGCGGTGCCGTGCAGGTCGGTACGAAGATTGAGGCTAAACTGACGGACAAAGGCTTTGGTCGCCCCATAGACGTTTCCGCCGGCGTAAGGCCAGCTGCCTGCCGTAGAGCCGATATTGATGATATGGCCGCGATTGCGCTCAACCATCCCCGGCAGCACGGCGCGGGTCATGTACACCAGCCCTTTATTATTGGTGTCGATCATATCTTCCCAGTCTTCCACACTGGCGCGGTGCGCCGGCTCCAGACCAAGCGCCAGGCCGGCGTTGTTCACCAGAATATCCACAGAGCCGACCTCAGCCTTGATCTTTGCCACCATGGCGTTCACGGCGTCCTCGTCGGAAACATCTGCCACATAGCCGTGGGCGTCGATGCCGGCAGCCTTGTAGGCAGCCATGCCCTTTTCCAAGCTGGCCTCAGAGGAGCAGTTGAAACAGATGACGGCGCCGCACTTGGCCATGCCCTCTGCAATGGAAAAACCGATGCCGTGGGCACCGCCGGTGATCAGGGCTACCTTGCCCTGCAGGTTAAATGCAGACAGATCCATGATGTTCTCCTTTTTTCACAGTATCCAAGTTAATTTTTTAGCAAAACGCCCCGTACCGGCAACCCGGTACGGGGCGTTTGATTGGTGCTTTTTAGCGCAGGTCAGTGGTAGCGATGTTGTCCATGTCGTCGAACTCCATGTTCTCGCCGCCCATTGCCCAGATAAACGTATAGTTCGAGGTGCCTACGCCGCTGTGAATGCTCCAGGAGGGGCTGATGACAGCATCCTCGTT
>OGDG01000610.1_pt1 | contig 18365 bp, 20 predicted proteins | sample 1570391 | NCBI WGS metagenome assembly OGDG01 (sample SAMEA2582186, study PRJEB24529) | metagenome | biome: Human gut stool | place: China | collected 2011 | reverse complement strand
TCTGCCGGGACTGGGCTGAAAACATGCCCAGTCAATCTTTCCACCTTCACACATCATAAAGAATCCGGTGCCATTATCCAATACTTCAATACCCTTTTGTACATAGTCAGATAATGCCCATTCTCCATCTGCACGATCCATATCATAATCCATAGCGTCGGAATCTGCCAGATGCTCATCCATCAGAATAACCCTTCCATCTTCAGCCGTAACCGCTTCTGCATCAGCCTGTGTATAGGTAACCTTGTATCCTGCTTCCGGTCCGTCCAGTACTGCTCCTCCACGGTCTTCATAGCTATTGCTCGGAAGTACCTTGACATAATCTTCATCTGCTATTGCTCCAAGATAGTCAGATGCTGCCTGAAACTGGGGATAGCTCATACCATCACCAATAAACAGAAAACATATTTCGGTGCTTTTGCTGTTTCTTCTTGCGTCTGCGTTTCTGCAGATACTTCTGTTACGATTGTTTCCTGCTCTGTTGCTGCTGTACTTTCTGTCTGTGCCGGTGACGGTGACTCAGAAGAAGTCTGGTCTGCTGCAGGTGCTCCGGAGCATGCTGCCATAGACATTGCCATTACAACAGCAAGCATACCCTTCATCATACTCTTAATTCTCATAATCGTTTTTCCTCTCTGAAACATGTTTTGTTTTTCCTCTGCTTCACTATACAATACCGTTGTAAAAACCAATGTCTAAAGTAGGAAAAATTAAGTAAATTCCGACACTTATTTTATGCAGTTCTATCTTTATGAGATTTCATCAACATCATAATACTTAAAATCCCGGAAGCAGGCACTTCCTCCTGTTTCCTCTGCCGCGTAGCAGAACAGGCCAAACCGGCAACCAGTAAAATGATCCAGTTTGAAGTACAGCTTATGCACGGTTCCGATGGGTAGCCAGTCTCCCTTATTTACCCGGTAATAGCAGCGTGCTTCATCCTTCATGTTACAGAAATCTGCTTCAAGACGAAAATCCATCTGGTGTGATTCAACAACAGTTCCTTCCGTCATATCCAATATACCATCTTCTTTTTTATCCAGCATAAGGACTTCATATTTTCCATGATGTTTTGTAATGCCAACTGCAGCATAACAGCTCTGCAACGCACACAAACCTGCGACATCGCCCTCTTTCAATGCAGAAGCATCAACAGTAACCTCAGCTGCGCAGGACGGATAACTCATCCTTTGCGTAAGCGTATTTACTGCCTGTGTAAGCTCTGTACAAACTTCCCGTGTTGTAATTGTATAGGTTCCCTGCAATGCATCCAGATGATAGTACCGTGGATCTGGATCATGATTAAACTGCCAGCGCGGAAGCAGCCCATTACAGAAATCATCACTTCCCACTAATGGCTGATAAATATATCCTGGTCTGGTACTGTGAACCTCTATTTCTTCCGGCACATGTCCGTTCTGTCCAAAAAACGGAAAATGATCCTTCCAGGTAACCGGAAGCAGAATAGGAATCCGTCCAACTGCTCCGGAATCCTGAAACAGCATTGCATACCACTTTCCATCCGGCGTATCCACTATTCCTCCCTGTGCCACGCCCTGTCCACAATATCCACGATCATCACAAAGTACATCTCCACCCGTGAATTCTCCTTCCAGAGAATCACTGTAAAAGCATGCTTCCGTCCGCATCCAGCGGTCTCTCAGGGAATGAATCAGAAAAATATAATAATAGCCGTTTATTTTTTGAATATGAGAACCCTCATAGCCTAGCTCCGGGTTCTTATGATCACTGACTAAAAGACGATGTAATCCGTCCTTCTTTGGTGCAGTCAAATCTTCATTCAATTCTGTAATCCAGATTTCATCATTTCCATATACAATATAGTTTCTGCCATCCTCATCAAATAATAAAGAGCCGTCATGATAAAAGCCTTCTATCAGCTGCTTTTTCCATGGACCATCTATTTTTTCCGAAGTATACAAATAAGTCTTACGGGTATCATTTGCCACAAAGCAGATACAAAATCGGCCTTCATGATAGCGCAGGGAAGCTGCCCACATGCCCTGTCCGTAAATATTCTGACCGCTTTTCAGTTGCTGCGCATCCGTATGATCCAACGTCTCATAGACATAAGTCACATGCTCCCAGTGCACCAGATCAAAAGACTGCAGAATCTCACAGCCCGGCATAAAGTGCATGGTTGTGGATACCATATAATAGGTGTCTTCTACGCGGATCACGTCCGGATCTGGATAATCCAATCTTGTTATAGGATTTACATTCATTGTTTATTCCTTTCTGTTTTATCTCCATATTCTTTCTTTGTTCTATTCTATTTTTACTATTTTATCTTTGTTTCTTATCCGTCTGCCTTTTCAACTCTTCTCTGCCCCATTTCACTATTGCTAATATCACAATCTCACAGTAAAATATAATAATCGAAAACGATCCTGCACCATGTTATTCATCAGAAATTTCCGGTTTGCACAGATTTACCGGGAATAAACAGAAGGAGACCAGCATGAAGGAAAACCGCAAACTATTAAAAGAAGTGCTTAAAGAAATTCGCCATGATATGACCAATGAGGAGGTTCTGAATCTGCTTGCCGTCAAAGCCTTTGATCCATTCCCTTTTATCCTGCTTAATCTCGTGCTGTCCTGTGTAGCTGCGATTCAGGCACCTCTTATCATGATGAGTCAGAACCGGCAAGAAGAAAAAGATCGCCAACGTGCTGAAAATGACTATAAGGTTAATCTCAAAACTGAGATCATGATTGAAGATCTCTATACATTAACAGTAGTATGCTTTTTAGTTGTACGTAAAATGATATGCCCTAGCACCATGACTCTTTAATGACACACTAAGGCTCTTTGGCTCTTCCACGTGCTCTCCGCTCCAAAGCTCCGTTCCATTTACTCCATCATAAATCTCCAGATCGGCAAGCGGTATGGATATGTCACTGTCTTTATCACCCAGATTAAATACCGCGACATAATATCCACCCTTTGTATCTGCTGCAATCCACAATGCATGCTCTATACCATCGATTTCACGTCTCCACACCTGATGCGAATGCCGTGCATTTGCATGCATGGCAAGTATTTCAGAATTGGTTACCAGATTCATAGTGAATTCGTCAAACCCTGTCAGCTCTCCTCCCAGCATCAAAGGAGAACGCATGATACTCCAGAGTGTCAGCATGGTGATCTGCTCATCCTGTGTGAAATTCGTCCAGTTATTCACATCATATACCTGCCGTATCGGTCCGACCGGAAGCATATCGGCATCCGGCCAGTGCCCTGCACCTGCATGGGTGCACCATTTTTCTGCTCTTGAAAACATATCATATAACAGTTCCCACTTATCCCAGAAATCATCGGTGATTCTCCACATATTGGAAATCTGCTTATAAAGCTCTGCCTTTTCTAAAAGAGCAGGTCCCGGCGACAGACTTAAAACCATGGGTCTTCCGCAACCATGCAATGCTTTGCTCAGCATAATCAGTTCGGATTCCTCCTGTGGCAGTTCCCGTGCAATATCATCACATTTAATAAAATCCACACCCCAGGAAGCATATAATTCAAAAATACTGTTATAGTATTCCCGTGCCCCGTCTTTCTCAGGATCTACACCATACATATCCGTATTCCAGGCACAGATACTGTTTGTTTTGGCAATTTCCCGGGCATGTCTGTCACTGTTCATGATTTTCGTGTTCTGATGTACAGCCTGTCGTGGAATCCCTCTCATAATATGAATGCCGAACTTCAATCCAAGAGAATGGACATATTCTGCCAATGGTCCAAAGCCCGCACCGTTTGCTGCGGAAGGAAAACGATTTACTGCGGGAAGCAGTCTTCCATACTCATCCATTACTACATCCGCAAAAGGATGATACTCATTGGTTGCAGCATAAGGCTCATACCATTGGATATCCACCACAATATATTCCCAACCGTACTCCTTCAGATGCTCAGCCATAAATTCAGCGTTCCGTCGTACGATATCTTCTGTAACAGCCGCTCCATAACAATCCCAGCTGTTCCACCCCATAGGTGCTGTTTTCATCTTCATCTGTTTTATACCCTCTCGATATCCTGCTAATTCTGTCCGTAATATGCATTTGCACCATGCTTACGGAAATAATGCTTATCCTGTAATTCCTGCGGGGCAGTTGCTACCTGCGGATGAATCAGCTCCAGCATGACCGACTTTCCGCAGCGGCAGATACCGGTCATAACCTTGATCAGCTCCGTTCCGATGAATGGACGGATACGGCTCATATACAATTCGCGTTTAATCATAAATCTTAGTCCCCTTTCCGTATCTGACCATAGTATAACACATTTACAAATGAACTACCATTATTTATAGTCCATCATATTTACAATTATCGCGTATTAGGTGTCCTATAATCCGAACTCACTCATTTCTTCATCTTCATGTTCCAAGTTTTTCTAATTATCCGATATCATTTTTATCTATCTCAAAATTCCTTACTATAATCTGAAATTATGCCACACATATATAATTAAATTCTAACACTTAAATCATTGTTTGACTATTACTATATTGAAATCATCGACATTCATCCGCAGATCAGATAAGATAGATATCATTCATATCAGTCTTAATACTTCAGTATCATTACCTTGTCCCTTGAACACTTCCATATCTGCAAAAAGGACATCCCCTGATCTGTAATAACTACAGTTCCGGAATGTCCTTTTTTCCATACTTTACTATATTTTTAACACACGATGCTGCTTATCCACAATCTATATGATTCCAAAATGTCTAAATGCCTGCATAATTGCATCTTCCTTCTCCTGTGTACACTGTGGCTGTCTTGCATTCTCAGATTTAGGCAAATTAAAATTCTCACCGACATCCAATCCACACTTCTTCTTAATCTGTGCGATATACAGTGATGAAACCTTAAGTTCTGTCTGTTCCAATACATATGCCTTTATCTGCTCATAAGTTGCTTTTCCCTTGAATTCAGATAAATCCATATCCTCCAGAGAGAAGTCCACCTTCACTTTTCTACTGTCGACCATTCCCTTGGAAAGTAAGACTACCGTCTCCACATGTGTTGTGTGCGCAAACTGATCCACCGCCCGGACACGTTTCACCTCATATCCGCCCTCCGCCAGCACCTTAAGATCTCTCGCCAGTGTCGCAGAATCACAGCTCACATAAACAATGCGTTCCGGCTTCATCAGAAGCATTGTCTCTAAACATTTCTCATCGCAGCCTTTTCTCGGCGGATCGACCACGATCACATCCGGGTGCAGCATAGCTGTCTTTTCATTTTTATGCTCCGCATAAAATCCCGGCAGCACTTCCTCTGCTTTTCCAACAAAAAACCCGGTATTGGAAAATCCATTCCGCTTTGCATTGTCCTTTGCATCGGCAATCGCCTGTGGTACGATCTCCACTCCATACACATGCCCTGCTTTTCCAGCAAGGAATAAAGAAATGGTTCCGATTCCGCAGTACAGATCCCAGACGGACTCCTTTCCGGTAAGTCCTGCATACTCTAACGCAAGGCTGTAAAGCTTCTCGGTCTGTTCCGGGTTCACCTGATAAAAAGACTGTGGTGAGATATGATAGGAGATTGCTTTTCCTGTCCGCTCAAAATTCGTGCAGTCCCTTAAGTGAATGTAATCCGTAATGTAAGGCTGTCCCCAGATGGTCTCGGTCTGCTCACCGAGGATCACATTCGTATCCTTCTGGTTGATATTCATGGAAATACTTGTCATGCCTGAGATTGCCTGTAATTTCTCCACAAGCACATTCTGTGCCGGAAGTTTCCTTCCGTTAACGACAAGGCATACCATGATCTCTTTTGTCGTAAAGCCATAGCGGATCAGTGCGTGGCGCACAAGCCCTCTTCCGGTTTTCTCATCATAAGGTTCTATGTGGCACTCACGCATATAGGATAGGATCGCTTCTAAAATCTCACGGTTTTCTGCCACGCCAAGCATGCAGTCTTTGACCGGAATAATGCTGTGCGTGTGCGAGGCGTAAAACCCGGCAATGATATTTCCCTCTTTATCTTTTCCGATTGGAAACTGTGCCTTATTGCGGTAACGGTAAGGATTCTCCATGCCAACGATCGGCTCCATCACAGAATCCACAAAGTCTGCATGAAATCCGCCGAGGCGTACCAGATTATTTTTTATCTTGTTCTCCTTAAACTCCAGCTGTTTTGCATAGTCCATCGCCTGAATCTGGCAGCCGCCGCAGCGTCTGTGCAGTTCACATTTTGGCTCCGTGCGGAACTCAGACGACTTTAGGATCTGCTCCACTCTCGCATAGCCATAATTCTTTTTCAGCTTGGTAATACGCGCCTCGATCTCATCCCCGATCACGGCATCCTTGACGAAAAAAGTCATGCCGTCCAGCTTTCCGATGCCCTCTCCGTCAATTCCTATATCCTCAATCTTCAATGTAATGATATCGTTTTTATTCATTCTTTTTCCCTTTTATTCACCACAACATTTACTTCAGACTGGATCTCCGGATATTGCTGTCGAGCAGACGGTTGAATCCCTGCCACTCCACACTGTTCTCTGGTACATTGGCAAAAATTTCACGAATTGTCTCCATCTTCGCATCCACATTATCAGCAAAACTGAGTGCCAGTGCCTCTGCAAGTGCCGGCTTCTTCGGCGAACCATATTCCAGCTCTCCGTGATGTGCGAGAATACAATGCTTTAATTCGTTTGCCATGCGGACCGGGAAACCTTCGATTGTGCGGATACGCTCTCCGACCATCTCTGCCCCGATCATAATATGACCTAACAGCTGTCCTTCGTCTGTGTAATCATTTTCCGGGAAAACAGATAATTCTTCCAATTTTCCGATGTCATGGAAAATCGCCGCAGTCACAATCAGATCGCGGTTTAACATAGGATAATAAACTGCAAAATAGTCACAGTGTTTTGTCACACTGAGTGTATGCTCTAACAATCCGCCCACAAAACCATGATGAACTGTTTTCGCTGCAGAGTGGAATTTAAAACGTTTCTCAAACTCTTTGTCTTCTAAGAAAAAACTGCTCAACAGTTTTTTATAAAATGGGTTGTTCACCGAGCGGATGATGCCACACAGTTCCTCATACATTTCATCAATATTTTTCTCGCTGACCGGAAGATAATCCTTCGGATCATACTCCCCTTCCTGTACTTTTCTGACACGCTTGATAGAGAGCTGCAGATTTCCCTGAAAACTTGTGATATCTCCCATAACAGCAACGTAATCCAGCGAATCAAAATCATCAATTCCGACAGAACCCGGATCCCAGATTTTTGCATCCAGAATTCCTGTTTTATCCTGTAAAATAACGTTTTCATAAGGTTTTCCTGCCTTCGTCAGCGCAGACTGCTTCGTCTTGCACAGGTAAATCTCATTGATCCGCTCGCCTTCGCGGAGACTTTCAATATATTTCATAACAATTATTTCCTCCAAATTATGTATTTGTATTACTGTAAAACACTGACCGTTACAGGGCATTTGATCTCCGTATAGCCATCGTTCCCCTGTCTCTGGATCGTGACATTTGCCACATCGCCCGGTGTGAGGGAAAGCAATTTGGTCTGATATCCATCAACCGAGATCACCGCTTCCCCATCGATCTCTGTAATGACATCACCACTCTGCAGCCCTGCTGCCATCGCCGGCGAATCCATTTTTACATCCTTAATATAAACGCCCTTTGGAATGTCATTTTCTTTTGCGATCGTATTGGTAACGGTAGTGATCTCCAGACCGATATATGGAATATCTTTATTATTGGACAACATCTCGATCAGCGGTTTCAATTTTGAGATAGAGATTGCTGTCAGCGTGTTCTGGTCACCCTCACTGCTGTATCCCTGCGTGACAATACCGATCACTTCGCCGTTTAAGTTGATCAGCGCTCCACTTCCATTTTTGCTTCCCACGATATCCGTTGTGAAAATATCATAATTCGCATCAATTGTGGAAATGGAATAAGCAGAGGAAGTGATATTTCCTGTCAAAATGGAATAATTCGTTCCAAGCGGACTTCCAACTGCAAGCGCAAGCGTTCCCTGTGTGATGGCAAGCGAGTTGCCAAGCACTGCGACTGAAATCAGATTCATGGTATCATTGTCGATCTCATCCACCGGAACACTGAGTACAGTAATTCCTGTATTTCCATCGTATTTCTTGATGGAAGCTTCTACTGATGTGTCATTGACAAAGGTCACATAGACAGAAGATGCTCCTGCGATCACTTTTCTCTCAGTCAGGATCAACAGCTCCTGACCACTGTTTGCAATAATAATACCGGAACCCTGTCCCTTGCTCTCATAGGCATTGTTGAACCAGTCTGTATTGCTCTTTACCCCTGTCACTGCCACGATAAACTTGTTTGCCTGCTTCCCGATCGCATACATCTCATTCTGCAATGTCTGGAAATCATCCAGTGTAAGCTGTTCGTACACGATCTGTGGCTCGGAATCCGGTTCATTTGTTTCTGTCTCCGTATCCGGATCTTCCGTTTCCGTCTCCTGTTCCGGTTCATCTTTTGGGATCGTGATGGTCGGATCTTCCTGCGGATGAAGCATACCATCTATTTTCGGCTGACACAGCACGAACGTAACGCTCGCCACGATTCCAAATAAAACTGCCAGAAGCACGACAACGCATACGTGATATGCCAGTTTCTTTTTATTCACGGGTTTGTCCTTTATTTTCTCGCTGATAAATTCATATTTATCCTGTTTGTTTTCCTGCATGATATTCCTTTCCAGGCAGTGGCATTCCTGCCGCACCTTCAAATGCAATCAGGCTTGTATCTGTTTTACTTTTTGATCCATACATGAAAAATCATACCAATCTATATTATAAATTGAAACACATATGCTTGCAATACTTTCTTTTTTTGTACAATTCCTGCCAAACTCTTCTTTTCATCAGCTTCACTTTGGTCTATAATAAAAATTGATCAGCTAAAACGATGATGGAGTACTTTTGTTTTATGAATGAAAAAGTTTTAAAAACCTTAGAATATAATAAAATTTTAAATCAACTGTCTGAATACGCATGCAGTCCGGAGGCAAAAAAACGCTGCCTCGCACTGCGGCCCATCACAGACAAAGCTCAGATTGAGCAGCTTCAGCTCCAGACAAAGGATGCATTAAGCCGTCTGTTCCGTTGTGGAAACCTCTCATTTTCCGGCGTGCACAGTGTCAATGACTCGCTGAAACGTTTAGAGATCGGAGCCTCCTTAAGCGCTGCAGAACTGCTTTCAATCTGTTCTCTCTTAGAGGCTGCCAAGCGTGCAAAAGCATTTTCCCGCTCGGAAAAAGAGGAAGTCCCGGACGATTCACTGACCGGATTTTTCACCGAAATCGAACCGTTGACACCGCTCTATGACGAGATCAGACGCTGCATTCCCGCAGAGGATGAGATTGCCGACGATGCGAGCAGCACACTGCGTTCCATCCGCCGTTCCATGCGCGGCATGAACGACAGGATTCGCGCCCAGATGAACAACATGATCAACAACAGCACAACCAGAAGCTATTTGCAGGACGCTGTGATCACCATGCGTGACGGTCGCTACTGTCTGCCGGTCAAAGCCGAAGCAAAATCCCAGATTCCCGGCATGGTACATGACCAGTCCTCATCCGGTTCCACCCTTTTCATTGAACCGATGGCGGTCGTGAATCTGAATAATGAATACAAAGAACTTCTGTTAAAAGAAAAAGACGAAATCGAAAAAATCTTAGAAAACCTGAGCAGGCTGACTGCTAATTTTTCTGAACAGATTGCTGCCGATTATACAATTTTGGCAGAACTTGATTTTATTTTTGCAAAAGCTGCTTATGCACAGACCTACAACGGTGTTGCACCGACGTTTAATAATGAGGGATATCTTCATATTAAGAAAGGACGCCACCCACTGCTCGATAAGAAAAAAGTGGTTCCAATCGATGTCATGCTCGGCAAAGATTTCAAGCTTTTGATCGTAACCGGTCCAAACACCGGTGGTAAAACAGTCTCCTTAAAGACTGTCGGGCTGCTTACTTTAATGGGACAGTCCGGTCTTCATATTCCGGCTTCTGAGCGGTCAGAGCTTGGTATATTTGAGGAAGTATTTGCAGATATCGGCGATGAGCAGAGTATCGAACAGAGCTTAAGTACTTTCTCATCCCATATGACCAATATCATCCGTATTTTGAAAAAGGTCAACGACCGTTCGCTCGTTCTCTTTGACGAGCTTTGTGCCGGAACCGACCCGACGGAAGGTGCCGCCCTTGCGATCTCCATTTTATCCAAGCTGCACTTATATGGCGCGCGCACCATGGCAACCACTCACTACAGTGAATTGAAAGTATTTGCTCTTTCCACCCCGGGCGTGGAAAATGCCTGCTGTGAATTTAATGTTGAAACTTTAAGTCCGACTTACCGGCTTTTAATCGGTATTCCGGGAAAAAGTAATGCCTTTGCGATCTCGGAAAAACTTGGTCTTGGCAAAGACCTCATCGAAGACGCTAAAACCCGCATCAGTGAAAATGATGAAAACTTCGAAGATCTTCTTGCCGATCTCGAAAAAAGCCGTGTGACCATCGAAAAAGAACAGGCTGAGATCAACCGCTACAAACAGGAAATCCAGTCTTTGAAAGAACGTCTGGAGCAAAAGCAGGAAAAATTAGATGCAAGCCGCGACAAGATACTGCGCGATGCAAACGAGGAAGCGTTCCGCATCTTAAAAGAAGCCAAAGACGTGGCAGATGAGACAATCCGCAACTTTAACAAATACGGCAAAGCAAATGCTCCAATGAGCGAGATGGAAAAAGAGCGTACCAGACTTCGTGACAAGATGAATGCGAGCCAGAAAAAGCTTGCTGACCAGAAGAAAAATGCTGTTCCAAACCACAAAGTCCCGAAAAAGCTTCAGATCGGTGACACTGTAAAAGTGATCAGCATGAATTTAAAAGGAACCGTGCACACACTTCCGAACGCGAAAGGCGACCTTTACGTCCAGATGGGAATTCTGCGCTCTCTTGTCAATATCAATGACCTGATCCTGATCGATGAGGATTCCCCGATGATGTCCGGTGCCAAAGCAAACAAAACCGGAGCCGGAAAAATCCGCATGAGCAAATCCGCAACGATCTCCCCGGAGATCAACCTCATCGGGAAAACCACAGATGAGGCAATTGCTTTACTGGATAAATATCTCGATGATGCTTATCTTTCCCATTTAGGCTCCGTGCGCATCGTACATGGAAAAGGAACCGGTGCATTGCGGAATGCCGTGCACACTTATCTGAAACGCCAGAAACATGTGAAGTCCTATCACCTTGGCGAATACGGTGAGGGCGATGCGGGTGTAACAATTGCCGAATTTAAATAACAAGGAGGCTAAATCCTCTCCTCACACAGAGGTTAAATTTTACTTTGTAAAATAGGATTTGCTTCGCAAACAAGGAGGATATATGGCAGCGAAACAGAAAATTTTAATTGTTGATGATGATAATAATATTGCAGAGCTGATCTCCCTTTATCTCACAAAGGAATGCTTTGACACAAAGATTGTAAACGATGGGGAGGAGGCACTGATCGCATTCGAGCAGTACAATCCGAACCTTATTTTGCTCGATCTGATGTTACCTGGAATCGACGGCTATCAGGTGTGCCGTGAAGTGCGTGCAAAAGCAAATGTTCCAATCATTATGCTCTCCGCAAAAGGTGAAATTTTTGACAAAGTGTTAGGTCTTGAACTCGGTGCGGATGATTATATGATGAAACCTTTCGATTCGAAGGAACTTGTTGCCCGCGTCAAAGCCGTGTTAAGACGTTATCAGCCAGTGAAAACCGAGGAAGTGATCCCGGATCTGAAATGTGTCAAATATGAAGATCTGGTCATCAATCTTTCGAATTACTCTGTCATTTTTATGGGGCAGGCGGTAGATATGCCGCCAAAGGAACTGGAACTTTTATATTTCCTTGCTTCCTCTCCAAATCAGGTTTTCACCAGAGAACAGCTCTTAGACCATATCTGGGGCTATGAATACATCGGTGATACAAGAACGGTGGATGTCCATGTAAAACGTCTCCGTGAAAAGATTAAAGACCATGCGAACTGGAGCCTTGCTACGGTATGGGGAATTGGATACAAATTTGAGGTCAGAGATTAAATGAAACGTACATTATACTTAAAGCTTTTGGGTGGTTATCTGCTTTTTGGCCTGCTTGGTTTTCTCATCATTGCGACCTTCACTTACCACCTTACTTTCCAGCACCTTGAAAAAAAAGAAGCTCAGAATTTATACCGGGAATCTGCCCTGATCTCATCCAGTTATGCGCAGAATTATTTCAGCAATTCCATGACATTAGATGAGATTAATGAACAGCTCAGCGCTCTGGGCACTTATCTGAATGCAGATATCTGGATCGTAGATACACACGGAAAGATCCTGATCAACACTGCTGGCACAGAAAATACGGACGAAACGATTCCGGACTTTGATATGACAGACTTCGGCAACCGCTATTATCGTGTCGGGACTTTTTACGATTATTTTCAGGAAAATATGCTGAGTGTATTTTCCCCGATCACTGTCAACTACAAAGTGCGTGGCTATGTGATCATCCACAAATCAGAATCGTATCTGACCGCATCTGCAAACAGTCTGTCCGCGATCGCATACACAACACTGGCTCTGATCTTTGCCGCAGCGTTTGTCGTACTTGCATTATTTACATATGTAGTTTATATTCCGATCCGCAAGATCACCCATGCGGCAGACGAATATTCCAAAGGAAATTTTGATGCCAAGATCGACGTGCACTCCAATGATGAGATTGGTTATCTCGCCGCATCCTTAAACTATATGGCGAATGAGTTGAACACGTTAGAGGAAGATCAGAGAAAGTTTATCTCCAATGTCTCACACGATTTCCGCTCCCCGCTCACCTCGATCAAGGGATATGTGGAAGCGATGTTAGACGGAACTATCCCGGTCGAAATGCAGGAAAAATATTTAAATATCATCCTGTTTGAGACAGAGCGATTAAATAAGCTGACAAAAAGTCTTCTGGAATTAAATAAATTTGGTTCTCATGGTGTTATGCTGGATGTGACGGATTTTGATATCAACCAGACGATCAAGACAACGCTTCTGACTTTTGAGGGAATCTGTGCCAACAAACATATCCGCTTCAACCTGATTCTCTCCGGTGAGCAGTTGTTTGTCACTGCTGATTTCAGCAAAATCCAACAGGTACTTTACAATCTGATCGACAATGCGATCAAGTTCAGTCATCAGGATTCCACGATCACGATTGAGACAACCGAGAAGAACGACAAAGTATTTGTCTCGGTCAAGGATACCGGAATCGGTATTCCAAAAGACAGTCTGAAAAAAATCTGGGAAAGATTTTACAAAACCGACCTGTCCCGCGGAAAAGACAAGCGTGGCACCGGTCTTGGACTTTCCATTGTAAAAGAAATCATTCAGGCACATGGAGAAAATATCAACTGTATCAGTACAGAGGGCGTTGGCACAGAGTTTATTTTCACTCTGCCGATTGCCAAAGATAAAGAATAAAAACGAAAAGCGGAAGCTGTGTTTTAAGACAGCTTCCGCTTTTCGTTTCTGAAAATATCCACAATGATTCTATACGCTTCTCATCCCACTTGTTTCTCTAACTTCCGCAACAGTGTCACGATCGGAACAATCAATATTCCACAGAAGAAATTGCTGATGCCATGCACAAAATCCCACGGCAAGCCAGCAATAATCCAGGCAATCATCCCTTTGAAACTCAGTCCAAAAAGAATTGCCTGTGCCGGGGCATAGAGTGTTCCAAACAAAAATCCGTGACATGCATTTACGACCATATACACAATTGGCTGTATCTTCTTCGGAATTTTTCGTGGAAGCAGCATGGTCACGCCCCACAGAATTGTCCAGAGATACAGATACGGTATCCACCATGTCGCAAATCCCGTAAACAATCCATTCAGTAATACATACGTGTAAATCGGATACAGTGCCTTTTTCCGATAAACAAGTGTAAAAGAAATTGTAAAAACTCCAAGCAAATGCACATTCGGCAGTAATTCCATAAATACTTTTGATGCATACATCAAAGCACCAAGCATACCGAATATTGCCACTTCCCTTGTTTTCAGCTTCATTATTTTTCTACCTTAAACTCGTAGGTATCGCCTTCGTTCACCGGAGTGGAATCCACACCTGTGCTTGCATACTCTCCATTTACATAGAATGCCCAGTAAGTCTGGTCTGCATCATAATCTGCAGTGATTCCGTTTACAGTCTTTACATAAAGACCATAATCACCTTCTTCACCTTCGATCAGATTCTGCTCTAATAAAGCATCGCCGACCGTTTCTTTGTCTGTGTTAACCACAAAATTTGTTTCGTTTCCATCTGCATCAACCACAATAACTGTAATTTTGACACTTCCATCGCCTAATACGATTTCCTGTGCCTCTGCAGTCTCGATACTCTCTGTCTCTGCAACCGCTTCTGTCTCTACAGTTGTCTCTGTATTGACAATTGCTGTTTCTGTGTTTTTCTCTGTTCCCTCTGTCTTGTTGCCGCATCCAACTACAGTAAATGCCATAGCCGCAACCAGCATCATGCAAAGGAACATTGATTTGATTTTTTTACCTGTTAATTTCATAATGGTTTTCTCCCTTTTCATTTTTAACAGGCTATATGTTAGCATATATTATTTTCAATGACAAGCACATACTTTCCTGCACGTCTTATTTGATCGTCATAAATAGGCCAGACTTGCGCAAAGCCGGGCGAAGAGCCATATAAATTGCAACGGCTGCGATCACGGAAAGCACTGCATTGATACTTGTCGCCGTAATGTTCCATGCCAGCGTCACTTCTGCTGCCGGCTTTCCAATGATGACTCTCTTGTAAAAATAGCCAACCAGTGGATCAAAAATCATATTGAAAACCATTCCACAGATAGATGCGATCAATGTCCATTTAAATACATGTTTCGTATCATTGGATGTGGATATTTTTCCTAATTTGTGTGCAACCAGCCCTGTGATAAGACCGATACAGAATTTTAAAAGAAAAGTCTTTGGTGCATAAATGATATAAACCGGATCAAGCAGATCACCGATCGTCATTCCGATTGCACCGCCAAGACCGCCATATACACCACCAAGCAGCAATGCGCCCAGTACGCATACTGCATTTCCAAGATGTAACGATGTTGCATCGCCACCCGGAAGTGCAATCTTAATCTGCAAAAACGTAAATACAACATAGGATAATGCAGCCATCAATGCTGTCAGGGTAAGTTTGTAAACTTTTTCATTTCTCATAATAAGGTTCTCCTCTTGTAAGTTTTTCAGATCAGTCACTCAACCTGCCTGATCCTTACCCCATATCTTACGCAAAATTGGCTTTGTGTATATAGCCAGTTTTATTTATTTTGAGCATGCCAAATCGCTTATACTTTTCGAATCATTTGAACCATTGCATAATTTTCATCTGGAATAGTTGCTATTTCATGGAAATCATTGTTCTTGTAGAATTCTGTAAGTTTCTTGATATTCTTACACTCTATCATAACATACCGACCTCCAACTGCATTCATTGCGGCAGCTATAACACTATTTGCAAAATCAATCAATTCCTTTCCAGATAAAGTATTTCCTTCAATATCGGAATTTTTAGAAAGCTGTCCTATTAAATAGCACGGAAAATCTGTAATTACTTTTCCGTGACTTTTTGCGGATAGACCATCTATTTTTTTACGAACCCGATTAGAGGTATTTTCTGGAACAGTAAGAACTTTTAACGCTAATGATATGTATCCATATATTATTAATTCATCTATGCTTTTATTTTCGAGGTCATTTACATCACATACCAGATATGTCCTGGATTTTGATAATCTTTCAAATTCGATTGCCTTATTCTGTAAGAAAAGTTCGATGTCCTCATCTTTTTTACATCTAAATCCATTTAAGAGCTGGATTATACTCGCTTCATCCAATTTGTCCATTACAACTTTGAGTGGGATAAGCACCTTTTTAATAATTCTTCACCTCTTTTTCTGTCAGATTCTGAAAACGGATGTTCCGATAATGGCGTTTTTGATGGTTCTGTATTTATAATCTCCATCAATTTCTGCACCGATTCTGGATTTGTCAATTCTATTTTTCTTTCAAACGTACTCGTTGCCATATAATTTCTCCCATCTTAATCTTCCAATACAACTTTTACTTTTTTACCCATAGCTACAGCTATTCTCACCATAAATTCAAGAGATGGATTGTAATTACCACTTTCAAATCTCGTTATATTAGGCTGAGTCACCCCAGCTTTCTGCCCCAGTTGTGACTGTGTCATTCCTAACTCTTTGCGATAATTCCGAAATAACGTTATTACTTCTTCACGCGTTACATCCTGCTGTCTCTGCACCTCTATTAAAATATTCTCATTGCCTTCATTTAAAATGTAATCTGTTTTTCCCATCTTCATATTATTATTGCCTTTTCATTATCAATCCAGTTTTTTATTTCTTATATGATATATTGTATCTATTAAAAAGTCAACCTTTTTATTACAAAAAGAAAAACGCTCCTGGAAAAGGAACGTCTTTCACTTTGTATATTTTATCTCTCCTGAAAAAACTCGATTTCCTCGCCAACCGGTCCGATGCAAAAAGCAACACGGATTGGGAATGGCAGATTTGAAGCGATCACCACGTCTTTTGGCTCCACGGTGATCTGATATCCACTTTCACGGACAATTTTCACACATTGATCTACATCGTTTGTTTTGAAGGCAAAATGCCTGATACTGCCCTGTGACAGTTCCTCCTCCGCGTTGGTGAATACTTCCACCAGACCATCGCCTGTCTCAAACATAAATCCTTCCAGCTCCGGTTCTCCCCAGGAACGAAGGATTGGCAGTCCGAGCAGATCCCCGTAAAAATGTTTCACCTTTTCAATTTCGTCTTTTCTGCATTTGATGCACACATGATGGATTCCCTGAATTAACATTCTTTTATTCTCCTTCAATCATTATTTTTCGTCTCTAAACAGATATCTACATTCTTCTAACGCGCCCTTATTATAACATCAGCTCCACATGACGCTCTACCTTGATACCGGACGCTTCGATCCTGTCTTTTTCCTGCGCATACTCCTCCGGGCGCATGCGCCACGCAAGTCCGCACCCTGCGGAGATCTCCTGCGGCAGTGGGATCATCCTTCCCGGTATCCCATGCTCATGACAGTAATCTTCCATCGCCATTGCTGCTGTCGTGGTATGAAATGTGAGCAGATGGTAATTTTGTTTTGTACGCATAGACACTCCTTTCGTCAGATCAGTCCCAGCACTCCTGCCAGTTTTTCACACGCCCCATCTTCTGCAAAAATATTAACGCCTTCCAGATCCGTACTTCTGTTCGCAAAAGCAGGGAATAAAAAACCTGCCTGTGGCATGCCCGCCTCATATTCTCCTACCGTTGGACAGACCGCCACGACCAGAAAACGGTAAACCTCCTCCGATTCCCACTGGCTCTCCTTGTCTGCGCCTTTTACCGGAACATCATAGTTTCCACAGAAAACCTCGATCGTGTAAGGTTTATCCACAACATAACGTTCCCCGATATATTCATACAATGAATACAACAGTGCATCGTTTTTCAGCTCGCAGTCCCTCAATGCGGTCAGCAGATGCCAGATACTTCCCGGTTTGTTCTGTCTGCTGTCAATCCTGAAATTTTTCAACTGCTCATTGGTTTTTGCATATGGGATTGTCTTGGCGATCGCAAGCTGTTTCTCTTTGTCTGCCGGAGACAGCTTTAAAAAATGGGTGTTGAACGAGCCGTCAATGAATCCTTCCTCATCCATATAAGCACCCGCTACACGATTAAAACAGTTTCTTGCTATCGTCATTCTTCTGGTCAGTTCCAGCATATCTTCTCTGTCGATGTGCATGATAATATCTCCATTTATATCTGATGTTTTTCCAAAATCTCCTGCCACGCCCCAAGCAGCCTCCCCATCTGGAACGCCGCATTCGCCGGACTTGTGGAGGGAAGTTTTCGGATGTCCCTGCCAGTGACCGGATAGGTATACTTTTTATACAGGTCATATGCTTTCGCACCATTGGCATAGATTGTCCTGATTGGCGCATGGTCAAGGATCATGGACAGCTCTGCCGGAACAACATTTTTGATGGAACTGTCAGAAGAACCTGCAATGTCACACTCTGCGATCACATCCCAGAGTGCAATATGATGTTTTAACAGCAAAGCCTTTTTCTCCGGGATTCCCTCCGGCACAGGCTCTTCAAAAAGTGCCGCAATGACTTTCCAGAAACGGTTCTGCGGATGTCCATAATAA
>OGDG01000607.1_pt1 | contig 18472 bp, 11 predicted proteins | sample 1570391 | NCBI WGS metagenome assembly OGDG01 (sample SAMEA2582186, study PRJEB24529) | metagenome | biome: Human gut stool | place: China | collected 2011 | reverse complement strand
TGTCCGCCAGCCCGATCTCTGCACGCAGGCGGCGGTGGTCGCTCAGGCCGCGCTTGCGTCCCTGAAAGGTGCGGCCATCAGACATGGTGTAGATCCCATCGTTGCTGATGTTTACGATCTGGCTGCGGCACACCGCAATTCCCTTGCTGATGTTCAGGAACAGATTTTCCGGCAGCACGGACAAAACGCTGTGCAGCGGCGCATATAGCGCAGCTTCCTCGCCGTCCATGCGGTGAACGACTGTTTTACGGTCGCTGCGGTAAAGATACAAAATGTTTTCCGGACAAAGGTCATTTTTTTGAAACCATTCATGCAGATCGTTCATCGCCGTGCTCCTTTGTCAATTGATGTGCTTAGTATAGCACATTATCGTGCAGAGTACAAGATTTTAATGGCGCTTGCGTCAAATTTTATCGGGCTTTTTTGTTGAAACTTACGTTTTTGTTACGGAAAATGCAAAAATCATTGACTTTTAATCATTGCCCGTGTATCTTGAACACAGAAAGCCAAATGGTTTTTCCCATAAGGCGTATGAAGTGCATCAGGCAAAAAGCATGACAGAACGCTTCCACTTCCTTCGTATTTATAAACCGGATACGGCTGCACTGGAGGATTGGCAGCCGCCGGTCGTCCGCACAAACTGATCCGTAATAAGGAGGAACCTGCTATGAAAATGACCCGTCGGAATTTTATTTCCGCTTCGGCTGCTGCAATGCTGGCGTGCGGCGCATCTCTGTCTGCCCATGCTGCGGAAAATACCACAGAAAACGGCCTGAATTTTATCACAGACATTTTCAAGGATCCCACCCAGCCGGGCGAGACCGAAGGCGCAACGACCATCACAGCAGAGACCAACGCCGAATGGTATGAAAAGCTGGATTTTTCTGACCGGCGGGAGTTTGCCAACGCAGAGCGCGGCTGGCTGGACAACGCGGAAGGCAGAGTCATTGATGGTGATGATAACAGATCTGCATGGGATCTGCAGAGCTACGGCGATTTGAACCGGGACGCGCCGGACACCGTCAATCCGAGCCTGTGGCGGAACACGCAGCTGAACGCCAAGGCCGGTCTGTTTGAAGTGTGCGACGGCATCTATCAGGTGCGCGGCTTCGATATGGCCAACACGACCTTTATCCGCACCGACCATGGCTGGATCGTGTTTGACGTGCTGATGTGCAGGGAAAACATGAAAGCCGCCAAGGAACTGATGGAAAACCGCTTCGGCCCGCTGGAGATCAAGGCCGTACTGTACAGCCACTCTCATGTGGATCACTTCGGCGGCGTGGAGGGTATCATCGACCGCGCACAGGCAGCAGATGCGAGCCTTTCGCTCCAAGACCAGCTGGCTTCCGGCAAGGTTCCTGTGCTTGCACCGGCGGGCTTTCTGAAGCACGCCATCCGCGAGAATGTCTACGCGGGCATCGCCATGGCGCGGCGCGCACAGTTCCAGTACGGCACGGTGCTTGACAAGGGCGAAAAGGGTGCGCTGAGCGTGGGCATCGACATGGGACAGTCCACCGGTACGGTGGCCCTCATCGCTCCTACTTACGAGATCGGGGAAGATGTTCCGAAGCTGACCATCGACGGGCTGGAGATCGAATTCCAGCTGACTCCCGGCACCGAAGCCCCTGCCGAGATGAACGCCTATTTCCCAAAATACCGCGCCCTCTGGATGGCGGAAAACTGCACCGGCACCCTGCACAACCTCTACACCCTGCGCGGCGCAGAGGTGCGCGATGCCAACGATTGGGCAAAGTACATCATCGAGGCAGACCAGCGCTTCTGCGACAAGACCGATGTGGTGTTCCAGAGCCACAACTGGCCGCATTGGGGCGAGGAGATCCATGAGTATCTGCTGAACACAGCCGCCATCTATAAGTTCATCCACGACCAGACCCTGCATTACATGAACCAGGGGTATACCTCGAATGAGATCTCGGCGATGCTGACCCTGCCCAAAAAACTGGAAAAGGTCTGGTACACCCGGCCGTATTACGGCACACTGGCGCACAATTCCAAGGCCGTTTACCAGAAATATCTGGGCTGGTACGATGCCAACCCGGTCAACCTGAACCCGCTCCCGCCCAGCGATACCGCCAGGAAGCTGGTAGAATATCTGGGCAGCACAGAGCTGGTGCTCTGCAAAGCGAAAAAAGACTACGAAAAGGGCGAGTATCAATGGGTAGCGCAGATCACCAAAGAACTGGTCTACGCCGACCCGTCCAATCAGAAAGCACGCAATCTGTGTGCAGATGCACTGGAACAGCTTGGCTATCAGGCAGAGTCCGGCGCATGGCGCAATGCCTATCTGATGGGTGCCGCCGAGCTGCGCAAGGGCAACCTGTCCAAACTGGCGCGCTCAGCTAATGGACTGACCGCGACAATGGGCGAGATGACCATCGCCATGCTGCTGGATTACATCGCTATCATGACCGATGCCAATGCCGCCCAGAACGATGATCTGACTCTGAATCTGACGGTGACAGATGTGAATGAACAGTTCTATGTAACCCGTAAGAATGGCATCCTGCTGTCTTACCCCGGCGAGAACCATCCGGATGCGCAGGCTTCCGTCACCTGCAAGCGTCTGCAGCTCTTTGCCTTGATGACAGGTCAGCAGGCCGGGCAGGTACAGATCAGCGGCGATGCCACCGTTCTGAAGCGCCTGCTGGCGTACGCCTCCAAGTTTGAGAAGACTTTCAATGTGATCGAACCGTAAAAACTGACTGCAAACAAAAAACGACAGGAGCTGTTTTCTGCGGCTCCTGTCGCTTTTTGTTTCCTGTGCGCGTTCGCGTGAACGCGCAGCTTGCCTTCTGGGACTCCCCCTTCGGGAAGATGATCTTACAATAGGCCGCTGGAGTATGCCCAGCTTGTGCCGGGTGGGGAGATTGTGCAAGCAAATACGCTTATTCCGCCTTCCCTTCCAGCCTGCTTTTATACCCTTCGCCCCATGCCCGCATGGCATCCAGAACCGGTTTCAAACTATATCCCAATTCGGTCAGCGTATATTCCACCCGGGGCGGCACTTCAGCATAGACCTTCCGGGTCAGCAACCCGCTTTCCTCCATCTGCCGCAGCTGAGCGGTCAAAACCTTCTGGGTCACATGGCCGATGGACTTTTTCAGTTCTCCAAAACGCTTTGTGCCCGGCATCAGATCCCGGAGGATTAGCACCTTCCATTTATCGCTGATGAGGGTCAGGGTGGTCTCCACCGGGCAGGCCGGGAGTTCTTTGAGGATTTCCTTTTCCATAATTACCTCCAAGGGAATTTCAAGTGGTCATCGTGCCAGATGCACGGATACTACAAACCGCTTTATGGCATCATTATAGCTTTCAACAGCAAAAAAAGCAAGCAGCATCGCAATGGTATCTTTTTGGTAACTACACCACAATATTGTGCGTACTTCACAAGCCGCACAAAGCGCATTACAATAAAGCTGTCCGAAAAAAAAACAATGTATGGAGGTACATCCCATGAATAAAGTCGTAGAATTTCTGAACGCAAACCCGGTGCAGTATCTGGCCACCGTAGGCCGTGACGGCAAGGCCAAGTGCCGTCCCTTCATGTTTGCCGGTGAGCTGGACGGCAAGCTGTGGTTCTGCACCAACAACCAGAAGGATGTTTACAAGGACCTGCAGGCAAACCCCAATATCGAGATCTCCGTTTCCAGCCCGGAGTACGCATGGATCCGTCTGCATGGCAAGGCTGTGTTTGAAAACAACATGACCGCCAAGGAGATGTGCATCGCAAACCCCATCGTGAAGAGCCAGTACGGCGAGGCTGCCAACCCCATCTTTGAGGTGTTCTATCTGGAGGATGCCCACGGCATCATTGCAGACTTTTCCGGCAATCCTCCCTACGAGTTCTGATCTGAAAAAACAGCGCAGCAGTCTTCTGAACGGGTAGACTGCTGCGTTTTTATAGAAAGGTTTTGAAAGGCAGGCGAACACCATGAACCAGAGTGAGCGGCGAATGAGCCTCATTCGGGTGCTTTTGAAAGAGCACCCGGAGTATCAGGGACTGCGAATCCCGGCAGACGCAGACACCCAGCGGCAGCTCCTGCGGGGCTTGATGAATATCCGTGAACCACGGCGCATCGGCACAGACTTTCTGCAAATACAGGACGAATATCTGCAAACCGAGACCGCTGCAAAAGGCATCACCGATATTGCAGACCTGACGCCCCTGCAGCCGGGGCTGTACCTCTGGCAGGGGGACATTACCACCCTGAAATGTGATGCCATTGTCAACGCCGCCAACAGCGGCATGACCGGGTGCTACTGCCCGAACCACAGCTGTATCGACAACGCCATCCACACCTATGCCGGGGTGCAGCTGCGTCTTGCCTGTGCGGAGATCATGGACAGGCAGAGACACCCGGAACCCACCGGACAGGCAAAGATCACGGCCGCATTTAATCTGCCCTGCCGCTATGTGCTGCATACGGTTGGCCCGATCATCAACAGGCGCGTGACCAAAGAGGACAAAGAACTGCTGTCCTCGTGCTACCGTTCCTGTCTGGAGCTGGCGGCAGAGAACGGGTTGGAAAGCGTGGCGTTCTGCTGCATTTCCACCGGGGAGTTTCACTTTCCAAACCAGCTTGCAGCAGAGATTGCGGTGCAGACTGTGAAAGAGTTCCTGCAAACACCCACAATCATCAAAAAGGTGATCTTCAATGTTTTCAAAGATATGGACAAAAAAATCTACGAACGACTGCTCCGGACCGATTGATACGCTGCGGCAGGTTCTGAGCCATGCCGATGCAGTGGTCATCGGTGCAGGTGCAGGGCTTTCTACCTCGGCAGGTTTTACCTATGACGGGGAGCGGTTCCGGGAATATTTCTCCGATTATGCCAGCAAGTACGGCTTTACGGATATGTACTCCGGCGGCTTTTACCCCTACCCCACCATGGAGGAATACTGGGCATACTGGAGCCGGTATATCTGGGTCAACCGCTATCAGGATGCACCCAAGCTGGTGTATCAAGGTCTGTTTTCTCTTGTGAAAGACAAGGACTACTTTGTGCTGACAACCAACGTAGACCACTGTTTTCAGAAAGCAGGGTTCGACAAAAAACGGTTGTTCTATACACAGGGTGATTACGGTCTGTTCCAGTGCAGTGAACCATGCTGTCAGGAAACGTATGACAACGACAAACTTATCCGGCAGATGGTGGAAGCGCAGGGGTATATCATTGCACCGGATGGTCAGCTGACCGTGCCGGAGAATACCATCCTGAAAACTTATATCCCGTCCGAGCTTGTTCCCCACTGCCCGCACTGCGGCAGACCCATGAGCATGAACCTGCGTGCAGACGATACCTTTGTAGAGGACGAAGGCTGGCACCGTGCGGCAGAGCGATACCGTGAATTTCTGCGCCGTCACGAGGGACAGCGCATCCTCTTTCTGGAATTGGGGGTTGGCTACAACACCCCGGTCATCATCAAGTATCCGTTCTGGCGGATGACCGCTAAAAATCCAAATGCATTCTACGCCTGCATCAATCAGGGACAGGCCGTTTGCCCGCCGGAGATCGAGCGGCAGTCTGTCTGCATCCATGGGGATATTGGCGCGGTGATAGCGCAATTGTGACCCACAAGAGGGCTGGCATCGTCCAGCCCTCTCTCTTTTTGCCAAAGTTTCCCTCGCTTTTTCTTGCACATTGCCGAAAGCAGCGCAATTCTCAACAACCTGTTTGCGATATGCAGTTTTTGGATGTTGCTTGTGCATTAAAAATGCAAATTGCGATAGTTTGATTTTTGAACTAAAAAATGAACTGCTGTCCCCTTTTCCACCGCAAAGCAGGTGTCTGCATGGGGCTTTGCGCCCCAGCTGTTGTCGCCGCCCACGCCCCGCTGGAAGGCAGCACAGCGCACGATGGTCTTATTGTCATCGCGAGGCAGTTCGTAGAGATGGCGGGCGTTTTCCAGTTCATGGGGCGTGTAGGGCAAGGCAGAGAAGGCCATGCCGTCCCCTGCAAAGCCGATGCCTATATTCAATCCGCTGCCGGTGAGCGCTGCGCGGTACACACTGGTGCGGCTGCCGCACTCCTGCGGGTAGACCGGGGTGTTCTGGGCAAAGTCCTGCCGGACGTTGTAGCTCCATGCGCCCATCTTGCCGCCTGCGGTGCGGTCGGCGGTGGTTTCCCGGGGGCCAAGACCCAAGTAGGAGACTTCTGTCAGCTCCCGGCGCAGCGGGAAGAGCAGCCCGAACTCCGGCAGCTCCATCTTTTCGCCCTGCCATGTCATCGTAATGTCGCAGCGGCCTGCGCCGTCGATGGCAAACTCAATGGGCAGCGTCTGCCCGCCCGGCAGGGTGTAGTTTGCGCGGACGGTGATGAACTCGCCCTTTGTTTCGGCGGTCAGGGCATCGCACCGGGCATAAAGGCCCGCAGTTTTCCAGAAGGCAAATTCAAACGGCTCTGCGCAGCCCTCGTCGTTGTTTGTGGGCGCACGCCAGAAGTTGGGGCGCACGGTATCGTCCAGCAGCTGCACGCCGTTATAGCGGATGGACACAAGCCCTTTGCCGCGGCCAAAGATGTACTCGAAACCCTCGCCCTTTACGCCGATGTTGCAGTCCATCTCCACCAATTCCGGCGCGGCAACGGTCAGCCGGGCGGCGGCGTAGTTGTGCCATACCTGTCCAAAGGCAGCTTCATAGCCCGCCGGGATGCCGGGCTTTGCAGCCCGCTGGATAGCGGCAACGGTCATGCAGGCAAACCCTGCTTCCGGCAGAGCGAACGGGAACGCAATGTGCACGGTTTTACCGGGTGCACAGTCCGCCCGGAGCACCGCGCGGCGCTCTGGCTTGCCGTTGACCGAGGATGCAAACACAAGGTCGTAGGCACTCAGGTCGGTAAAGAGATTCCGGTTTTCAATCACGGCTTCGGTGTCAGTCAGGGTGATTTTCAGCGGTGCGTATGCCGCCTTGACCGCGTCCATTTTGGGGGTGTTGCGGCGGTCGGGCAGCACAAGGCCGTCCACACAGAATTCCCGGTCGGTGGGGCGGTCGCCAAAGTCGCCGCCGTAGGCAAAGCCGGGTCTGCCGTCCGGGTCGGTGACGGCGATGCCGTGGTCCATGTACTCCCAGATAAACCCGCCCTGATACATCGGCTCTTCGTAAGCATACTCGGTGTAATCGGTGATGCCGCCGCAGCTGTTGCCCATGGCGTGGCTGTACTCGCACATGATAAAGGGCTTTTCCGGGTGCTCTGCCAGGAACTTTTTGATATCTGCCACGGGGGTATACATCTGGCTTTCCATATCGGAGGTGGCAGGGTACTCCCGGTTCCAGAAAATGCCCTCGTAGTGCACAAGGCGGCTGGGGTCAGTGCGGCGGAAGTATTCGCTCATCTCCCACAGGGTCTTGCCGCCGTGGCTCTCGTTGCCACAAGACCAGATGAGGATGGCCGGGTGGTTTTTGTCCCGTTCCAGCATGGCTTCGGCGCGGGCAAGCACATTCTCCCGCCACTCCGGGCGTGCACCGGGCAGCGTCCACTCGTCCGAGCCGTCCGCGCCCAGCTTCTGCCATGTGCCGTGGGTCTCCAGATTGGTCTCCCCGATGACATACAGGCCGTGTTCATCGCAAAGCTGCAAAAAATACGGGTCGTTGGGGTAGTGGCTGGTGCGCACGGCGTTGACGTTGTGGGCCTTCAGGTTCTTTACATCCCACATCATCTCCTCCCGGCTGACGGTGCGGCCGGTGCGGCAGCTCCACTCGTGGCGATTGACACCCTTGAACACGATGCGCTTGCCGTTCAAAAGCATCTGGCGGTCTTTCAGCTCAAATTTGCGCAGACCGACTTTCAGGCCGGTGCGCTCCACCAGAGCACCCTCGCTCAGCAGGGCGATTTCTGCCTCGTACAGGTTCGGCTGCTCGGCACTCCACAGGGCGGGGTCAGTCACCGCAAAGGTGAAAGAAACGTCCTGCACGTCCTCTTCCACGTCCGGGTCGGCCTCGCCTTTGCCGAACACCACGCCGCTGTCGTATTCGGCAGGCTCGCCCACCTCAGCAGACTGCTGCTGCCCATTAAACACCACCGACACTGTTCCCGCGCCGCTGACCTTGCAATCAAAGGTGACGGTTGCGCTGGAAAAATCATCTGCAAAGCTCTGCTTCACAAAGACATCCTCGAGGTGAATTTCCGGCTTTGTGAACAGCTCCACGGAGCGGAATAAGCCGCTCATGCGCCAGAAATCCTGATCCTCCAGCCAGCTGCCGGAGGAGAAACGGTACACCTGCACCGTCAGAGTATTTTCGCCGGGGTGCACGGCGGCGGTCATATCAAATTCAGCGGGGGTAAAGGTATCCTCGGTGTAGCCGATGTAAACGTCATTGCACCAGACGGCGGCAGCACTGTCGGCACCGTTCAGCCGCAGGTAGCAGCTTGCCCAGCTTTCCGGCAGGGTAAAACTGCGCTGGTACTCTCCAATGGGGTTATAATCCTGCGGAATCTGACCGGCGTGCAGCTTTTCGTGGCCGTCCCACGGGTACTGGGTGTTGACGTAATGGGGCGTGCCGTAGGGCTGGCCGGGCTTTTGCAGGCTCTGCATCTGGATGAAGCCCGGCACGGTCAGGGTGTCCCAGTCCGTAAAAGGTGCAGTCAGGTTTTTCGCATAGCGGAAGTTCCATTCGCCGTCCAGGCTGACGTTCAAGGGCAGTTCGGGGCTTGTCTGGTCCGCAAAATGGGCGTGGAAGGGCAGACGGTTCTGCTGGAAAATTTCCGGGTCGGCCAGAAGCGCCGGGGTAATGGGATGATTCAAAGGCATAAATGTCACCTCGCAGCATTTTCTGCTTTTATTATAGCACAGGATATAAGAAAAACAGCCGCACAAAACGACTGTTTTTCTGGAAAGAAGCAGCATCAGTCCGCTTCGTCAAGGATCTCGGTGTCCAGCACCGTGTGCCCCTTGGGGATGTGGTACTTCACGGCGGGCAGATGGACGTTGGTGAAGTACAGGCTGGTGTTGGGGTCGCAGCCGATGACCACTGCTTCTCCCCTGCCGCGCACGGTGCAGCGCAGCGTGTCGCAATGGGCTTCGGCGGTGTCATTTTCCACGCTTTCGGCGTAGCCCGGTGCAAAATTGGGCACAGCAAAACCGCAGTCGTAGGCATCGCAGTCGAAACTGCTGTCAATTTCGTGGTGGCGGCGGTGGCCGGTGGCCGTGGGGGTGATGGTAGTGGTCACCTCAATGCCGGGGAAAGGCGACCACTGCGCAGTCACAGCTCCGGCTTCAATTTCCCACGTTTTGCTCACCTTGCGCACAAACACGTTATCGTCGATGACAAAGGCCAGCATACTGTCCGGCGCGGCCTGATTGAGCACCTCCCGGCTGCGGGAGGCGCAGAAGCCGAAGCGGGTATCGTAGGCAAATTTTGCGTACTTTTCCGGGAACTGTCCGTGGCCGTGCCCCTCGTTGACACCGGCGGCATAGGCCGTTACCCGCCCCGCCCAGCGCTGCACCAGCATATTGGCGTAGGGCATGGGCTTGAGCCGCTCCAATGCGGGTATGGGCGCAGCCTCGGCAGACCAGAAGGGATGGTCGTCCGGCAAAGCAAGCAGCAAGAAGCTCTTCATGCCCCAATAGGGGCTGCCTGGGGCGTTGTACCGCTCGGCCATGTACATCTGCGGGTAGCAGTAGCCGATGGTCAGGATGCCGTCCCGGTCAAACATTTTCTGCCCCAGCCACCAGTTGAAGTTTCGGACGATGAGCCCTTTCATCACCGGCAGGGGCAGCGGTTCCAGCCCTGCCCAGATGCAGGCCGCCCAAAAGCTGTTCTGGGCAAAGCGGTAGGTCAGGCTGCGGCCAAAGGGCAGCGCCGCGCCGTTGGCGTCGAACCAATAGACGAACTGCTGGGCAAACAGCTGGGCGCGCTGGCGGTAAAGGGCAGCACGCCGGGGGTCGGTGTCGGCGGCAAATTTAGAGTACAGCAGTCCGTAATACTGGATGGCCCACGGGATGTAGTAATCCTTTTGCACGGAGGCGCCATCGGTGGACCAGCCATCGCCGCTGTAATAGCTGTCGATTTTGCAAAGGCCGTCCTCCAGCAGCTCCGGGCTGTAAGCCATACCCACGCTTTTCAGGGCAAGGTTTGTCAGGATGCGGAAAAACTGCCAGTTGCAGTCCGGGATGGTGTGGGCGTTGATCTGCCCAAGCCATGCGGCAAGGTTCTGTTTTTCAGCGTCCGAAAGCGGCGTCCACAGCTTTTCCGGTGCGGTAAGAATGCCGCAGGCAATGGCAGCCATCTCCACATAACACTGGTCGTACTCCCCGGTGGTGCCCCAGTATTCGGGGTTTTCCGGGTCGGTACCGGCGGCAAGTCCCTTGCGGTAGATGGTTTCGAACTCCGAGTCGGAGCCGCCGCCCACCCAGAAGGGCACCAGCGCCCACAGCGGGCGGCTGAAGGCTTCCAGCTCAATGGCATTTTGGTTGTAGGTCACGCCCGTATCGCCCAGATGCAGCCGGGCACAGCCTGCGGAATAATAAGGCTTGAGCGGGTCGAGAAATCTGTGCATTAGTGCGGTAAAATCCGCTTTGGTCTGTAAGTTCATTACCAGTACATCTCCCAGTCTTTGGTCAGGCGGGTCAGCGCCTCCATATAGAAATAATCGCCCCAGCTCGTGCATTCATCCACGCCCTCCGGGGTGCAGGTGTTGTAGGGGCTCTTTTTGCTGTAAGTGCCGTGCAGCAGCTGGCCGGAGCCCAGCGTACCGGGCTTTACGGCGTAGTTTGCGGCAAGGCTGGCCAACATCTGCCGCGCCAGCGTGCGCCACTGGGCAGCTTCTGTTTCGTCCACATACTTTGCCGCTTCCAGCAGGCCGCAGGCCACGATGGCAGCGGAGGAGGAATCCCGCGGCTCGCCGCTTTCCGGGGCAAAGATCATATCCCAGCAAGGCACCAGATCCTCCGGCAGGCGGGAAAGATAAAAGTCCAGCGCCTTGCGGAACACATCCAAAAACTTTTCATCGTGGGTGTAGGTGTAGCCGATGGCGCTTCCGTACACGCCCCATGCCTGACCCCGTGCCCAGAAGCTGTCATCCTTATAACCCTGACAGGTGCGTCCGCCCTTGGGGGTGCCGTCCGGGTTCATAAAGAAGGTGTGGTAGGTGCTGCCGTCCGGCCGGAAGGAGTTTGCCAGCGTAGTGGCGGTGTGGGCGGCAGCAATTTCGCGGTAGTGGTCGCTGCCGGTCACCTGTGCTGCCCAGTAGAGCAGCGGCACGTTCAGCATACAGTCGATGATATAGCGGTAGTTGTCCGGATCATTCATGGTGCCCCATGCCTGTAAAAATTTTCCGCTGGGCTGGTAGCGGGTCAACAGCTGGTCGGCGGCGGCGATGGCGGCGTTTTTGCCGGTTTCGCTGCCCACCAGTTTCCACGCTGCCACGCAGGTGGGGCTGTACAGAAAGCCCATATCGTGGTGGTCCACCTCCACCTTGCGGGCAATGCGGTCGGCAAAGCTGTCCACCTGAATCAGGGCAGCTGCCTTGAATTTTTCGTCCCCGGTGGCCTCGTAGGCCAGCCAGATCTCCCCCGGCCAGAAGCCGCAGGTCCACTGGTTATTGGCACAGCCGGGGTAGATATTGCCAACGCTGGAATGGTTCTGGCACTGGTAGGTGTACAGGGGCAGATTGGTCTCCACCTGCTTGCAGGCATCGGCCAGTGCCTGCCGTGCCTCGGCATCGGTCATGGCGTGGTTTTGGTAGGTTTTCATCGTGATTACTCCTTAAATCCAAAGGTCGGGATATCGTGCCAGCGCTGGCGCAGAAAGTGCATACCCAGCTTGGGACGGCGGTCCCGGGTGAACAGACCCTTTTTGTTGCCGTCCACCCGCATGGGGCCCTGCACGGTGTCGTAGTCTGCAAAGTTCCAGACAAATTCTCCCACAAACCACGGGCGCTTGTCAAACTCTGCATCCAGACGGCGGTAGAACTCCACCTGAAACTCCTCGCTGAACATCTCGGCTCCGGCGGTGTGTAGGCCTGCCACGGTGTCTGCGCCGTATTCGCTCATCATCACAGGCTTGTGCTGGTCTGCCCAGAAATCCAGCTCCTGATTCAGGCCATAGCAGGCGGCATCCAGATCGCCGGACAGGTTGTACCAGCCGTAGTAGCGGTTGATGCAGACGATATCCATGGTGCGGGTGGTGATATCCTTGGTGTAGTCGTTCTGACAGCAGACGAGGGTGACCGGACGATTCTGCGGGTCCAGCTGATGCGCCAGCTCATACAGCGGGTGCCAGTAATCGTAGGCATCCTGCGGGAAGTGTTCCAGATCCGGCTCGTTGCCAAGGCTCCACAGCACCACGCAGGGGTGGTTTTTGTCCCGATGGATCATCTCGGCAAGCACCTGCCGGTGATGCTCCGCAAGGGGGTATTCCTTGTAGGGATTCACCGCAGCCCCGCCGCCGATGCCCACCGCCGGGGTCTCGTCCATCACCAGAATGCCCTCCCGGTCGCACAGGTCGTAAAACTCCTCGGCGTAGGGGTAGTGGCTGGTGCGCACGGCGTTGGCGTTTGCCCAGTGGATCAGGTTCACGTCCTTCACGTTCAGCACCGGGTCAAAGCCGCGGCCGTGGGCGGTAAAGTCCTCGTGCTTGCAAAAGCCTTTAAAATAGAGCGGCTTGCCGTTCAAAAACACCTGTGTGCCCCGCACCTCAATGCTGCGCACGCCAAAGGTCTGGTCGTAGACGTCTGCCCCGCAGGTGATGTGCAGGGTGTACAGGTAGGGCGTGCCGGGTCTGGGCTCCCAGAGATGCACCTCCGGGATGGTGATCGTGCCTTCTGCACCCTCGGCGCTTGCAACGGCGTTGCCGTCCGCATCCAGCACCGTGACATGGACAGGCGCACTGCCGGTGGTTTTGACCGCGTACTGCACCATGCCGTCCACGGCGGGCACTACGGTCACATCCTCGATATACTCTTTAGGGGTGGTGTAGAGCACCACCGGGCGGTGGATGCCCGCATAGTTGAAAAAGTCAAAGTTCGGGCGGTTCTGGGGTGCGGCGGCGCGCTTAGCGGCTTCCACGCTGGGGATGCCCGCGTTGTCCGAGCCAAAGAAGGCCAGTTGTCCATCCTCGTTGCCCACGGGCAGGGTGCTGTGGTTTACCCGGTTATCGCAGGCGACGGTCAGCAGCACCGTCTCGCCGGGGCGCAGCAGGGCGGTAACATCTGCTTCAAAGGGGGTAAAGCCGCCCTTGTGCTGTGCGATAAGCTGGCCGTTCAGCCAGACCTTTGCGGTGTGGGTCACCGAGCCGAACCGCAGCACCACCCGCTGCCCTGCGCAGAAGGCGGGCAGGGTGACTTTGCGCTGATACCATGCCCAGCCGTAGTGGCGGCGCAGGGCGGTGGTCTGGTCGTTCTGGCCGTTGTAGCTGGCGGGCACGGCGATGGGCTGGGCATCCGGCAAGGGCTTTGCGGGATCGAACTGGTCTTCCACGCAGCTGCCAAGCATAAACGCCCATGTGCCGTCAAGGCTCAGCTTCAAGCGCGCTTCATTCTGTTCAGGATATAACATAACACTTTCTCTCTATTTCTGCAAAAAATGCGGGGCGCGGGTACTGCCCACGCCCCGCTTACGGGTGATTTGTTTAGCCCTTGATGCCGGTGGATGCCACACCCTGCACAAAGTACTTTTGCAGGGAGAGGAACACGATCAGCACCGGGATCAGTGCCACCACAGAGGCCGCCATGATCAGGCCGTACTCTGCAGAATACTGGGTGATGAACATACGCAGACCGATCTGGATGGTCTTGAGTTCGGTCTTGGTCAGGTAGATCAGGGGGCCAAGGAAGTCGTTCCAGGTGTTCACAAAGGTGAAGATGGTCAGGGTGGACAGGGCGGGCAGGCTGAGCGGCAGCATGATGTGCCACCAGATGCCGTACTCGCTCAGGCCATCAATGCGGGCAGCCTCACACAGCTCGGTGGGCACGCCCTCGTAGAACTGCTTCATCAGGAACACGCCGAAGGCGCTGAATGCCTGCAGGCACATAATGGCCAGATGGGTGTTGTTCAAATGCCACGAGCTCATCATCATGAACTGGGGCACCATGTAGGCCTGCCAGGGCACTGCAATGGTGGCGATGTACCCCAGGAACAGCACATTCTTGCCCTTGAACTGCATCTTGGCAAAGGCGTAGGCCGCAAAAGAGGAAGTGAACAGTTGCAACAGGGTGACCACCACGGTGATCTTGACCGTGTTTTTCACAAAGGTCAGCAGCGGGATCTGGGTCCAGATGTCCACATAGTTCTGCCAGCGGGGATTTTTGGGGATCCACTGGATGGGGAAGCCGAACACGTCCTTATTCAGCTTAAAGGAGGAGGACAGCATCCACAAAAAGGGCAGCAGCATGCAGGCTGTGATGACGATGAGGAAGAAATAGATCAGGAACTTGGAGATGAAATTGCGGCGCTTCTGAGAGGCTTCGGTCTTGATAATAGCAGCAGACATGGGTCTTCCTCCTTTCTCAGTTATCGCCCTTGGAGCCGCGGAACTGGATGATGGTAACGATCAGCACCAGTACGAACAGCACCATGGAAATTGCACTTGCGTAGCCGTATTTCGGAGTATTGACGAAGGCCACATTATAGATGTAGTACACCAGCGTCATGGTAGCAGTGCCGGGGCCGCCCTGCGTGATCATGTACATTTGGTCGTAGACCTTGAAGCCGGAGATGGTGAGCATGATGACCACAAAGAAGGTGGTGGGGCGCAGCTGCGGCAGAGTGATGTGCCAGAACTGCTGCCAGCGGTTTGCACCGTCCAGCTCGGCGGCTTCGTTCAGGTCCGGGTTGCAGCCCTGCAGGCCTGCCAGATAGATGACCATGTAGTAGCCCATGTTCTTCCACACGCTGAACAGGACGACCGTGATCATAGCGGTGTCCTTACCGGCAGCCCAGCGGGGCAGGTTTTCCACCGCCACGCCAAAGAACTGGTTCAGGATCATGTTGATGGGGCCCATGGAGGGGTTGAAGATCATGTTCCACACCGCTGCCACCGCCACCAGCGAGGCAACGTAAGGGAAGAATGCCACGGTGCGGAAGAAGTTGCGCAGCTTCACATTCTGGTTCAGCAGCACAGCCATGGCCAGCGAGCAGGCCAGCGTCAGCGGTACGGTACCGATGACATAGACGATGGTGTTCTTCAGCGCCGCCTGAAAGATCTTGTCGGTGGTGAAGAGCTTTACAAAGTTCTTCAGGCCGATAAATTCAATAGCGTGGCGGCCATCCCATGCGCAGAAGGCCAGCGCAATGGCAAACACCATGGGCACCAGCGTGAACACGCAGAAGCCAATGAAGTTTGGCGCAATAAAGGAATACGCGATCAGAGAATCGCGGGTCGATTTTTTTAGCACTTTACGGGGAGTTTTATTCTGGACAGCAGCACTCGCCATAAAAGAGCCTCCTTTCCCGGAAGTATAACAGTTTTTCCAAAAAAATGAGCGGAGCGGGCGCTGTGCATACCCGCCCCGCTCGGACAGGGCTTTTTTCCGATGCTCGTCATCGGAAAATGAATGGGGATCGAAAATGATGAAGAAGAAGAAACGCAACGTATTGCGGAAAACGCTTTATCAGCCGAGAACTGCGGGAACCTGATCGTTCATGTTCTGGATGCCCTCGTCTACGGTCTCGCTCATGGTCATAATGGCATCGTGCTCGGCGTTCAGGATGGTCTCGATATCAGAGGCGTACTGGGTGTAGGGCATTTCCAGATAGACGTTGGAGGTGGTCAGTGCATCCACAGAATTGGTGTCCTCGGGGAAGCCCTCGGTGGACTTGATGATGTCGGCGGTAGCATCGGAACCGCAGGCCGGGAAGGTGCCGGTCTTGGCAATGGCCTGTGCGCCCTCCTCAGAGACACACCAGTTGATGAAGTCGGCAGCGGTCTCTGCCTTGGGGGAATCGGCGTTGATGGCCAGACTGGTCACAGTGCCCAGCGTAGAACCAGCCTCTGCACCGGCGGGGTGCGGATACTTGACGATGCCCCAGTTGAACTTGGTCTCGGCATCCTTCATGTAGGCTTCCAGCGTGGAGATGAACCAGCTGCCCATGTTGACCATTGCGCACTGCTGGTTCTCAAAGGCTGCGGAGTAGTGCAGAGAAGAGGTCTTGAGGTAGCCGTAGTCCATGCAGATGCCGTCCTTCTGCTGGGCAATGACCATATCGTAGGTGGGCTTCATGAAGTCGTATTTGCCGTCGATGATGGTGTTCTTGCCATCCAGAATGGAGAACAGAGAAGCGGCGGAGCGCCAGGTGTGGTAGTGGCAGCCATAGACCTTGGTGTCACCGGAGCCGCTGGTCATCTTGCGTGCCAGAGCATCGTAGTCTTCCAGCGTCATGTCGTTGGAGGGGTACTCCACACCGGCCTTATCGAACAGGTCTTTATTGTAGTACACCACCCAGAAGTCGCTGCGGAAAGGCACGGCGTAGAAGTTGCCGTCGTCGGTGGTCAGCTGCTCGATGGTGCCGTTGAAATCGCCGGTGTCGCGGGTCAGCACCTCGTTCAGGGGCTTGAGGTAATCCAGATTGATGAGGTTTGCGTAGCCGGGGATATCCTTGACGGTCACGACATCCAGATCGGCGCTGCCGGCCAGCTGGGTAGCCAGAACGGTCATGTAATCGCTGGAGCCCAGATCCACCATCTCGATGGTCACGTCCTTGTGGCTTGCCATGTAGCCGTCGGCCATGGCCTGCCAGTAGGGGGTGGACTCCTTATCCCACACCGACCACTGCAGGGTAACAGGGCCTGCGGCTGCGGATGCAGCGGTGGAACCGGCAGTGGAGGAAGCAGCGGCAGAGCTGGAAGAGCCGCCGCAGGCGGTCAGGGCAGCAGCTGCGCCGCAAGCGGCGGCAGCGGTCAGGAACGAACGACGAGAGATCTTTTTCATAAGTTTGTCCTCCTTCAGGGCAGTTCGCTTATTTCGTGCAGCGGCCTCCCCCGTGCCGGGGAGCCGCTCGCTTTTGTTGATACTAGAATACCGCAAAACAGCCCCAACCGGAATGGAATTATTCCGGGCGGGGCTGTATTTTTTGCAGGCCTTTCTCAAAAAGATGCACTTTCTTATGCTGAAATCTGTACTTTCTTGATTTCTTGCACAGATTACAAATGTGTAACAAACAAAAACAGTACAATGTATACAAAAATCATGCAAAAAGCCGTTGACAAAGGCCGCAAAAATCAGTACTGTATAAATTGGAAGCTGTCCAATGAAAGGGAAAGGAGAATGCGTATGGATCGCCCCGGGCACCGCTTTTCACTGCGGCGGCAGATCGTGTGGAGCACGCGCGTTTTTACAGTGCTGACCTCCCTTGCTGTCTGCGCGGCACTGTTTTTTCTTTCCAACCAATATGTCCGTACAAACACCCTGCAGGCGGCAGAGTTCAACCTGCGGCTGGTGGCCACCAGCATCGAGACAAGCCTGAACGATGCGGATGCTCTTTTGAACTGGGCCTCCATCAACGACACCGTGCGCCGCTATCTTTCACAGGAAGAGGTCAACGGCCCCCAGACCATTGCAGCTTACAAGGCGGCGCAGGAAAAGTATTATTCCAACCCGCTGTACCCCAAGGTCATCCGGTTCTTTATGAGCAACGAAAACGACCGGCACCTGCAGTTCGGCCCGCTGAACAGCTCTTCGGCCCTGAACCAGAGCAGCGTATCCCTGTTTTTGCAGCAGGGATACGGGATGCGGTTCACCACCGACCCGCTGATGATCTCTCACCCGGCCTGCCTTGCCATCAGCAGGCCCATCCGTTCCGGCCATGGCCCGATGCACCGCGGCACAGCCTACCTTGCGTTGGACCCATCGGTCATCACCGATCCCGCAGCGGGCTATACTACGAGCGAGGGCAGCGCACTCTATTGGGAAATGGGCAATCAGCTCTGGCAGATCGAGGATGGCCGCCTGACCCAGGTGGAAACTGCCTTTTCTGATGTTTCCTACACACTGCGCTCCACGGTGGAGAACCGCACCTGGAAGCAGTCCGCATGGCAGGGGCGCTTCCGGAAGGGCGGCAGCAGTTATTTTGCAATCAAGGTCGTTCTGGAGGGCCGGGGTGCAGCACTGATCCAGGTGATGCCCGAAAGCACCTTTTTACAGCAGCGCCGTGTCTATCTGTGGCTGCTGGGGCTGGGGCTTGCCATCGTGTGGGGACTGAGCTTTTTGATGCAGCATTGGCTGGAATGGGCCATTACCCGCCCGGTGGAGGCCCTGCAGAAGCGGATCGAAGCTGTGGGCGGCGGCGACTTTACTGCCGACCCTGCCGTAGAGTGGCCCAATGAGCTGGGCGACATCGGCCGGGGCATCAACAAGCTGGCTGCCGATGTGGACGGCCTGATGAACCGCCGGGTGGAGGACGAGCGCAAAAAACAGGAGCTGGAATACCGGATGCTCCAAAGCGAGGTCAACCCCCACTTTATCTACAACACCCTCAACAGCATCCGCTGGATGGCCACCATCCAGCACGCGC
>OGDG01000598.1_pt1 | contig 18647 bp, 17 predicted proteins | sample 1570391 | NCBI WGS metagenome assembly OGDG01 (sample SAMEA2582186, study PRJEB24529) | metagenome | biome: Human gut stool | place: China | collected 2011 | reverse complement strand
TTTCTGCGTCGCACTGTACAACCCCTCCTCCAAGGGCAGGCCGGACTATCTGGCCAGAGCCGTCCGCATCCTGCTGGACCACGGCAAACCGCCGCAGACCGTCTGCGGGCTGGTGCGGAACATCGGGCGCGAGGGGCAGACCCACCGCATCCTGACCCTGGCGGAACTGGAAACCGCCCCGGTGGATATGTTCACCACCGTCTTCATCGGCAACACCGCCACCCGGCAGCTGGGCGGAAAGATGGTCACACCGAGGGGGTATCGCGCATGAAGATCGTCGTGTTCAGCGGCACCACCGAGGGCCGTCTGTTCTCCCGCCAGCTGGCCGCGCAGGGGGCCGAAGTCCTCGTCAGCGTAGCGACCCCGCTGGGAGCCGAAGAGCAGGGCCGTCTGCGGGGTGTCACCGTCCATTGTGGGCGGCTGACGCCGGAGGAAATGACCACCCTGCTGCAGGGGGCCGCCCTCTGCGTGGACGCCACCCATCCCTATGCGGTGGACGCCACCAAAAACATCCGGTCTGCGTGTAAAACCGCCTGCATCGAATACCACCGCCTGCTCCGGGCCGAAAGCCCGCTCCCGGCGGGGAGCATGGTCTTTCAGTCGGCCGCACACGCGGCAGAGTTTCTTGCGAACACCTGCGGCAATCTCCTGCTGGCCACCGGAGCCAAGGAGCTCGCGGCCTTTTCCGGCATCGAGCCTGCCCGCCTGTTCCCTCGTGTGCTGCCCACCCCGGAGGGCATCGCAGCCTGCGAGGCCGCGCACATCCCCCACAAAAACATCATCGCGATGCAGGGTCCCTTCTCCTATGCGCTGAATCGGGCCCTGCTGGAGCAGTTCCACATCCGCTTCCTCGTCACGAAGGACGGCGGTGCAGCGGGCGGCTTTGCCGAGAAGGCACAGGCCGCGCAGGACACCGGCGCACAGCTCATCGTCCTCCGCCGCCCCGCAGAGCAGGGCGAAACGGCGGAGCAGATCCTGACCCGCTGCAAGGAGGTGCTGACATGGTCACACTGATCGGAATGGGGGCCGGGCTGCCCGGCTCCCTGACCGCCGAAGGACTTGCAGCCCTGCAAAAGGCCGACCTCATTTTAGGCGCCCGGCGGCTGCTGGAGCACCTGCCGGACGGCTGCACCGAACACCGGAAGGCGCTGTACAAGCCGGAGGAGATCCTTGCCTGCCTTGCGGAGCATCCGGAGGGAGACGCAGCCCTGCTTTACAGCGGCGACACCGGATTTTATTCCGGAGCTTCCGGGCTGCTGCCCATGCTGCGGGCCTGCGGCATCTCCTGCCGCGTCCTGCCCGGCCTCTCCAGCGTCCAGCTGCTCGCGGCGGCGGTCGGCCGCCCCTGGCAGGACTGGAAACTCGTCTCCGCCCACGGCTGTGCCTGCGACCCGGTGGCCGAGTGCCTGACGGCGGATGGCCGACCGGTCTTCTTCCTGACCGGCGGCTCCGAGACCCCTGCCACCCTCTGCCGCACCCTGACCGCCGCCGGGCTGGGGCAGGCCCATGCGCTGGTCGGCGAACAGCTCGGCACACCGGAGGAGAAGATCTTCTTCGGCACCGCGCAGGAAGTTTCGCAAAAAAGCACGGCATCCCTGAGCGTTCTGCTCATCGAACATCTGCCCCAGCCGCCCCGGCGCTGTGCCGGGTTCCCGGACGAAGCTTTTCTCCGGGGAGATGTTCCCATGACGAAGCAGGAAGTCCGCGCCGCCGCGCTGGCAAAGCTGGCCGTCCGCCCCACGGACACGCTGTGGGATGTGGGGGCCGGTACCGGCAGTGTCAGTGTGGAACTGGCCCTTGCCGCCCCGCGCGGGCGGGTCTATGCCGTGGAATGCGACCCGGAGGCCTGCGCTCTGATCCGGAAGAACCGGGAGCGTTTCGCAGCCTGGAATCTGACCCTCATCGAGGGGAAAGCCCCCCAGGCGCTGGAAGCTCTGCCCGCCCCGGACGCCGTCTTCCTCGGCGGCACCAAGGGCAGCATGGAGGCCGTGGTGGACGCTGTGCTGGCCAAAAACCCCCAGGCCCGCCTCTGCATCTCCGCCATCGCGCTGGAAACGCTGAGCGCCGCCGTTGCGGCCCTGACGGCGCGGGGTCTCATCGCCGAAGTCACCCAGATCGCCGTCAGCCGCACAAAACCGGCGGGCCGGCTGCATCTGCTGATGGCCAACAACCCCATCTTCCTCATCACAGGTGAACGCAAATGATGCAATTTCTCGTCGCAGCGCCCTGTTCCGGCAGCGGCAAGACCACCCTGACCTGTGCGCTGCTGGCCGCGCTCAAGCGGCGCGGGGCCGACCCCTGCGCGTTCAAGAGCGGGCCGGACTACATCGACCCCATGTTCCACCGGGCCGTGCTGGGGGTCGAGAGCCACAACCTCGACCTCTTTTTCTCCGCACCGGATACCGTGCGCGCCCTTTATGCACAGGGTGCCGCCGGGCACGGGGCGGCGGTGTGCGAGGGGGCCATGGGCTTTTACGATGGTCTGGGCGGCGTGACCGACACGGCCAGCGCCTGGCATCTGGCCGACACGCTGGGCCTGCCGGTGCTGCTGGTCGTCCCGGCCAAAGGGGCCAGTCTGACCCTGGCCGCGCAGATCAACGGGCTGAAAACGTTCCGCACCCCCAGCCGCATCGTCGGCGTTCTGCTCAACGACTGCACCTCGGCTTTGTACAAAATGCTCAAACCGATGCTGGAACGCGAGACCGGCCTGCCGGTGCTGGGGCATCTGCCCCGCCTGCCGGAGGCGTCCATCGAGAGCCGCCATCTGGGGCTGAAGACCGCCAGGGAGATCGCCGGGCTTCAGCAAAAGATCGCCCTTCTTGCGGATGCGCTGGTGCTGGACTGGGTGCAGTTCCAGGCCCTGACCGACCGGCCTGCACCGCAGGCTCAGCCTGCCGCCCGCGCCCCGGCGCGCACCCGCATCGCCGTTGCGCAGGACGAAGCCTTTTGCTTTGCCTACGCCGAAACGCTGGAGGCCCTGACCGCCGCCGGGGCCGAGCTTGTCCCATTCAGCCCCCTGCACGATGCAGCCCTTCCGCCTGAGCTTGGCGGGCTGTATCTGCCGGGCGGCTACCCGGAACTGTACGCAGGGCCGCTGAGTGGGAACCGCTCGATGCGGGCTTCTGTGCGGCAGGCCGTGGAGCACGGTCTGCCCACCGTGGCCGAGTGCGGCGGCTTCCTCTATCTGGGGCAGACGCTCGAAGACGCCGACGGTGCCGTCTGGCCCATGGCGGGCGTCCTGCCGGGCAGCGGCTTCCCGGTCGGGCGGCTGGTGCGCTTCGGGTACGCGGAGCTGACTGCCCGCGCTGACAGCCTGCTGTTCCGCGCCGGAGAGTCCTTCCCCGCCCACGAGTTCCACCACTGGGACTCGACCGCGAACGGCACAGCGTTGACCGCTGCAAAAGCCAATGGCCGCAGCTGGGCCTGCAGCTTTGCCAATGAACATCTCTATGCGGGTTTTCCGCATCTGTACTGGGCAGGCACCCCCCTGCCCCGGCGGTTCGTGGAAGCCGCCGTACTCAATCACCAGAAGGAGCAGACCCCATGACCGAACCGGAACTGAAACAGCTTCTCACCTCCATCACCCCGCCCAGCGAGACCGCCCGCGCGGCCGCACACGCCCACTGGGCCAGCCTGGCCAAGCCGCTGGGCGGGCTGGGCTCACTGGAGACCCTGCTGGAAGATGCCGCCGCCCTGACCGGCACGGCGCAGCTCGCCTTTGACCGCCGGGCCGTCCTCGTGCTCTGCGCGGACAACGGCGTCGTAGCCCAGGGCGTGAGCCAGACTGACCAGAGCGTGACCCGCGCCGTGGCCGAAAACCTAGCGGCGCGGCGGACGAGCGTCTGCCAGATGGCAAAAACGGCCCGCTGCGAGGTCGTGCCGGTGGATATGGGCATGGCAGGTGCCCCGGTGCCGGGCGTCATCTCCCGCCGCATTGCTACCGGAACGGCAGACTTCACCCAAGGCCCCGCCATGACCCGCGCCCAGGCTGTGGAGGCCATCGCGGCGGGCATCGAACTGGTGCGGGCGCAGAAGGCGCAGGGGTGCCAGCTGCTCGCCACCGGCGAGATGGGCATCGGCAACACCACCACGTCCAGCGCTGTGGCGGCAGTCCTGCTCGGCCAGCCCGTCGAGGTCATGACCGGGCGGGGCGCGGGCCTTTCCGACGCCGGGCTGGCTCGCAAGCTGGACGCCATCCGGCGCGGCATCGCCCGCAACCAGCCCGATGCCGCTGACCCGCTGGACGTGCTGTCCAAACTGGGCGGCTTTGACATCGCCGGGCTGTGCGGGGTCTTCCTTGGCGGCGCACTGGAAGACCTGCCCATCCTGATGGATGGTTTCATCAGCGGGGTGGCGGCCCTGTGCGCGGTGCGGCTCTGCCCCGCCGCCGCCAAGGCCGTGTTCGCCAGCCACTGTTCCACCGAGCCTGCGGCCCGGCTGGTGCTGGAAGCGCTGGGCAAGGCCCCGCTTCTGACGGCAGGGCTCCACCTCGGCGAGGGCACCGGGGCTGTGGCCTCGCTTCCGCTGTGGGATCTGGCACTGGCGGTCTACGACCACTGCTATTCCTTCACGGAGGGCGGCATTCCGCCGTATACGCCCCAATGCTGACGCTGGTGGTCGGCGGCGCAGCCAGCGGAAAAAGCGCGTATGCCGAACGCCTTGTGCTGCAGACCGCGCTCCCGCGCTATTACCTTGCCACGATGCAGGTATGGGACGCCGAGTGCGCCGCGCGGGTGGAAAAGCACCGCCGGATGCGGGCGGAAAAGCAGTTTGAGACGCTGGAGTGCCCCCTGCATCTGGGCACGGTGCGCCTGCCCGCGCGGGGCACCGCCCTGCTGGAAGACCTCGGCAACCTGACCGCCAACGAGCTTTACGACCCCGCCGGGGCAGGCGAAGCCGCCGCTTCGGCCATTCTGGACGGTCTAGACCAATTGGCCGCGCAATGTGAACACCTCGTCGTCGTTTCGAACGAAGTGTTCAGCGGCGGAGCAAACTACGCGGGCGACACCAACCGGTATCTGAAGGCTCTGGCGCAGGTCAACAACGCCCTTGCGGCCCGCGCCGATGCAGTGGTGCGGGTGGTGTGCGGCATCCCGGTCTATCATAAAGGAGGCCCGTCATGATCGTTTTGCAGACCATTGCCGTGGCATTTGCCATGTTTTCAGCCATCCCGGTGCCGCAGTTCGACTGGAACGAAAAGAACATGCGCTACGCGATGTGCGCGTTCCCGCTCATCGGCGCAGTGTGCGGGGCCTTGTGGTGCCTGTGCGGAGCACTGCCGCTCCCGGCACTCGTCCGGGCGGGCGGGTTCTGCCTCATCCCCGTCTGGGTCACAGGCGGCATCCATCTGGACGGCTACGCCGACACCTGCGACGCCCTTTCCAGCTACGGCGGCAGGGAAAAGAAATTGGAGATCCTGAAAGACCCCCATTGCGGGGCCTTTGCCGTCATCCGGCTGTGCAGTTATTTTCTGGCTTATTTCGCGCTGTGCACCGCCGTGCAGTTCACGCCGCGCATCGGCCTCTGCTGGACGCTGGCACTGGTGCTGGAGCGGGCGCTTTCGGGCCTGGCCATCGCCTCCTTCCCGCTGGCCAGGAACACCGGCCTTGCCCACACGTTCGCTTCGGCCGCAGACCGCAAGGCCGTTCGCAGCGTCCTGCTGGTGCTGGCGGGCCTGCTCTGCGCTGCGCTGGTGCTGCTGGGCGGCGGGGCGCTCGTCCTTGCGGCGCTCCTTGTTTTCTGGCGCTATCGTGTTGTCTCGGATCGGCAATTCGGCGGCATCACCGGCGATCTGGCCGGATGGTTCCTGCAAAAAGCGGAGCTTTGGATGCTGGCGGCACTGGCCGCCTGCCAATGGGGAGGGCTGTTATGATCTTCATCACCGGGCCGCTGTACAGCGGCAAACGCACCTTTGCGCAGAACTTCCCCGGCACCCGCATCACCGATGTGCAGGAGCTGGCCGCAGCGGCGGAGGATCTGGAACGCCTTGCAGACCGCCTCGCCGCATATGACCTCGTCCTCGCCACCGAGGTGGGCGGCGGCGTCGTGCCCATGGACGCAGCCGAACGCGCCGCGCGGGAAGCCGCCGGGCGGCTGGCCTGCCTGCTGGCCGCGCGGGCCGACTGTGTGGTCCAGATGTTCTGCGGCCTGCCCACCGTCCTGAAAGGAGAACTTCCCCCATGCTGATCTATCTTCTGCGCCACGGCCTGACCGCCTACAATGCCGAAAAGCGCTATCAGGGCCAGCGGGACATCCCGCTCTCGCCCGAAGGGCGGGCCCAGCTCCGCCAGGCCGACCTCCGGCCCCGGACGGTCTACATCACCCCGCTCTGCCGCACCCGCCAGACTGCCGAGGTGCTCTTCCCAGACGCCGACCTCGTGGAGGTACGCGATTTGCAGGAGATGTGCTTTGGCAGCTTTGAGGGGCGGAATTTCATCGAGATGGAACACGACCCGGATTACCTCGCCTGGGTGAACGCCAACTGCGAAAGCCCCTGCCCCGACGGTGAGACGAAGGCGGTCTTCTCCGAGCGGGTCTGCAAGGCGTTCTCCGCACTGGTGGACCGGGCCCTTGCCGACGGCGAGGAGTCCCTCGTCATCCTGGCCCACGGCGGCACCCAGATGGCCGCTATGGAGCGCTATGCGCTGCCCCATGCAGATTACTACCACTGGTGCGCCCCGAATGCGGGCGGCTATCTGCTGGATGCCCGCGACTGGGCCGAACAGCGGGTGCTCCACCTCGTGCGCACCGTGCAATACACAAAGGAGGCGGCAGAATGATCGGAGCAGCTGTTTTGGGCGGGTTCGTGCTGGATCTTCTCTTTGGCGACCCGGCGTGGCTCCCCCACCCCGTGGTGTACATGGGCAGGGCCATCTCGGCGCTGGAACGGCGGCTGCGGGCTCGCCTGCCCCGGACGCCGCAGGGCGAACTGCTGGGCGGTGCCATTCTGGCGTTCTGCCTGCCGGTGGGGACGCTGCTGCTCACGGGCCTTGTCTGCTGGGGTGCGGCGATGCTTCACCCGCTGCTGGGGCTGGCCGTCCAGATGTTCTGGTGCGGGCAGGCGCTGGCCGCAAAGGGACTGGTGCAGGAGAGCACGAATGTCTATGCCGAGCTGAAAAAAGGCAGCCTGCCCGCCGCCCGGAAGGCTGTGAGCCGCATCGTGGGCCGCGACACGGAAGCCTTGACTGCCGAGGGCGTGACCAAAGCGGCGGTGGAGACGGTGGCCGAAAACGCCAGCGACGGCGTCATCGCGCCGCTGCTCTATATGCTGCTGGGCGGTGCGCCGCTGGCCCTGACCTACAAGGCCATCAACACCATGGACAGTATGCTGGGCTACAAGAACGAGAAATATCTCTATTTTGGCCGTGCGGCGGCAAAGCTGGACGATGTGGCGAACTATATCCCGAGCCGTCTGGCGGCGCTGCTCTGGATCATGGCGGCGGCGTTCACCCGCAATGACGCCAAGGGCGCGTGGCGCATCTGGCGGCGGGACCGCCGCAATCACGCCAGCCCCAACAGCGCCCAGACTGAGAGCGCCTGCGCCGGTGCGCTGGGCGTCCAGCTGGCCGGGCCGGCCTACTATTTCGGCGAGTACTACCCGAAGCCCACCATCGGCGATCCGCTGCGGCCCATCGAGCCGGAGGATATTCTGCGGGCAGATCGGATGATGTATGTAGCCAGCGCGTTTGCGCTGGCGTTTGGATGTGCGATACGGGGGTTCTTGGGATGAAACAACTGGTCCACGGCGGTGACTGGATGGGCTACCGCGAACGCTTTGGCCGCGACGCGCTGGATTTTTCGGCGAACGTCAGCCCACTCGGTCTGCCCGAAGGGGTGGCGCAGGCCATCCGGGATGTACTGCCTCTGGCCGACCGCTACCCCGACCCCCTCTGCCGCACCCTGCGGGCGGCGCTGAGCCGGGCCGAGGGTGTGCCGCAGGAGCATATCCTCTGCGGCAACGGCGCGGCGGACCTCATCTTCCGGCTGGTCTGGGCCGTAAAGCCCCATAAGGCGCTGGTGACTGCCCCGACTTTTGCCGAGTACGCCTCTGCATTGGATACGGTGGGGTGCGAAGTGAAACGCTTCTTCCTCGATGAAACGAAGGATTTCGCCCCGACGGACGCCCTCGTGGACGCCGTGGACGAGAGCATCGACATGGTGTTCCTCTGCCAGCCGAACAACCCGACGGGGCAGCTGGCCTCACCCGAACTGGTGAAAAAGCTGCTGCGCCGGTGCAAGGAGTGCCACACGATTTTGGCCGTAGATGAGTGCTTTCTGGACTTTCTGCCCGACGCCGACGGGTGGACCGCGAAGCCTCTGCTGGAAAGTGGGAACCTCGTCATCCTGAAAGCTTTCACCAAGCTCTACGGCATGGCCGGCGTCCGGCTGGGTTACTGCCTCTGCGGCGACGAAGCGCTTCTGGAAAAAATGCAGACAGCGGGCCAGCCGTGGGCCGTGTCCAGTCTGGCCCAGGCGGCGGGCGTCGCGGCCCTGAAAGAAACCGCTTATGTGGACGAAGTGCGCGCGCTCATCGCCCGGCAGCGGCCCGTTCTGACGGCGGGCCTGCGGGCGCTGGGCCTGAGGGTCATCGATGGAAAGGCAAACTATCTGCTCTTCCGCGCACCCGCCGACCTGAACGAGAGGCTTCGCCCGCTGGGAACACAGGTGCGCAGCTGCGCGAATTATCCGGGCCTCGGGCCGGAGTGGTACCGCACGGCGGTGCGCACGGCCCCCGAGAATGCCCGGCTGCTGGAACTTATGAAAGAGGTGCTGGGATGAGCAGGGCAAAATGCATCATGGTGCAGGGTACGATGAGCGGTGCAGGCAAAAGCCTGCTCTGCGCAGCGCTCTGCCGCATTTTTGCGCAGGACGGCCTGCGCGCCGTGCCGTTCAAGAGCCAGAACATGGCTCTGAACAGCTTCGTCACCAAAGACGGCCTCGAGATGGGCCGGGCGCAGGTGGTGCAGGCGCAGGCCGCCGGTGTCGAGCCGGACGTGCGGATGAACCCCATCCTCCTGAAGCCCAGCAGTGACGTGGGCAGTCAGGTCATCGTCAACGGCGAGGTGCGGGGCCAGATGAAAGCGTCGGAGTATTTCCGCACGAAACGGCAGCTGGTGCCGGACATCCTGAAGGCATATAACAGCCTCGCCGAGGAGGCTGACGTCATCGTCATCGAGGGCGCGGGCAGCCCGGCAGAGATCAACCTCAAGAGCGAGGACATCGTGAACATGGGCCTCGCCGAGATGGTGGACGCGCCGGTGCTTCTGGTGGGCGACATCGACCGGGGCGGCGTGTTCGCCCAGCTATACGGCACAGTGGAGCTGCTGGAAGAAAAAGAACGCCGGCGCATCAAGGGACTCGTAATCAATAAATTCCGTGGAGACGTAGAAATTCTGCGCCATGGCCTTTCGATGCTGGAAGAAAAGACCCATCTGCCCGTGGTGGGCGTCGTACCGTACCTGAAGGTGGACATCGAGGACGAGGACTCCCTGAGCCAGCGCCTCGAGATGCGGGACGGCAAAAAGCCGCTGGATGCGGCTATCATCCGTCTGCCGCATCTGTCCAATTTTACGGACTTTATGCCGCTGGAACAGCACCCGCTGCTGGGCGTGCGGTATGTTTCGAACGCTCATGAGCTGGGCGCACCCGACCTCATCCTGCTGCCGGGCACGAAAAACACGGTGGACGACCTGCTCTGGCTGCGGCAGTGCGGGCTGGAAACGGCTCTGCTCAAGCTGGCCGCGAAAGGCACGCCGGTGCTGGGCGTCTGCGGCGGCTACCAGATGCTGGGCCAGACCCTCGACGACCCCACCGGCAGCGAGAGCGGTCGGCAGCAGACTCTGCGGGGGCTGGGTCTGCTGCCCACTCGGACCGTGTTCAGCGAGCAGAAGCGCCGCGCACAGGTCAAAGCGACCGTCGCCGCCGCCCCCTTTGCGGGTGCAGAGCTGGAAGGCTACGAGATACACACCGGCGTGACCGAGGCTGAGGGCGAACCCTTCGCCCACTACCCCGACGGAGGCCGGGAAGGCTGTGTGCAGGGCAATGTGTTCGGCACCTACCTCCACGGTCTGTTCGACACTGGCACGCTGACCGAGGCGCTGGCGGGCTGGCTCTGCCGCCGGAAGGGCATCGACCCCTCCGACGCGGCCCTCATCCCGATGGAAGAGTACCGCCGCCAGCAGTTCGACATCCTGGCCGACGGCGTGCGCGGGGCGCTGGATATGGACGCGGTGTATGCCGCGATGGGAATGGAGAAGCGCTGAATGGAACAGGGACTTTTGCATCTGTACTGGGGCGACGGAAAGGGGAAGACCACCGCCGCTATGGGTCTTGCGCTCCGTGCGCTGGGGTCCGGGAAGCGGGTGGTCATCGTCCAGTTTTTGAAGGGCGGGAACAGCGGCGAGATACCGCTTCTGGCCCAGCTTGGCGCGGAGATCTACCGGGGCAAGGCCGGGCAGAAATTCGTCTTTCAGATGACGCCGGAGGAAAAGGCCGCGACCCGGGAACTGCAAAACCAGAACCTCGCCGCCGCCATAGCACAGCCTGCCGACCTGCTGATACTGGACGAAGCCGGGAGCGCAGAAGAGCTGGATATGGTGGACGTCGATCTATTAAAAAAGGCCGTTCTGGAGCGGCCTGCTGGGTGTGAGTGCGTCCTGACGGCCCACACGCCGCCCCAGTGGATGCTGGACGCCGCCGACTACTCCACCGAGATGAAATGCCACCGCCACCCCTACCAGAAGGGGATAAAAGCACGAAAGGGGATAGAATATTGACACCGCAGCATCATTTACCTGCTGACATTGAGCGGACGAGCTTCCACATCATCACCGAAGAGCTGGAAATGATGGGCATGACCCCGCCGCCCGAGCACGAAGCCGTGGTCAAGCGGGTCATCCACACCACCGCCGACTTCGACTATGCGCGGAATCTCCACTTCACTCCCCGCGCGGTGGAGCAGGCCGTCAGGGCCCTCCACGCCGGGGCCGTCATCGTGACCGATACGAATATGGCGCTGGCCGGCATCACCAAGCCCGGTCTGGCGAAGCTGGGCGGCACGGCCTGCTGTTATATGGCTGACCCCGAGGTGGCCGCCGCCGCAAAAGAGGCTGGCACCACCCGGGCCGTCGCAGCGATGAAAAAGGCAGCGCAGGAGCATCCCGGGGCCATCCTCGCCGTCGGCAACGCGCCCACGGCTCTGCTGACGATTGCAGAACAAATCGAAAGCGGCCTGCGGCCCGCACTGGTCATCGGTGTGCCGGTGGGCTTTGTGAACGTGGTGGAGAGCAAGGAGCGGCTCTTCGCCGTCTGCGAAAAGCATGATGTACCGGCCATCGTGGCGATGGGCCGCAAGGGCGGCAGCAACGTCGCTGCGGCCATCTGCAACGCCCTTATCTACTCTGCCGCCGAAATGCTCGACCCCACGGCCCGGGGGTGGAAGTGAGCGATCAGTTTTGGAGGAGCGCAATGAAACCTACAAGAAAGACCGATGAAAGCTTTTACCGGCTGTTTTCCGCGTCTCACACCGTTTCAGAGCATCTGACCAAGCGGGAGGACAGCGAGCTGCGCGATAAATACGACCACAACGCGTTCTGCTATTACAGCCAGCCCTCAGCAGATGAAGTCCGGGCCGCGCTGGCCTACCAGAAAGAGCGGGGAGACACCTTCCTCAAGCTGGAAGGGTACGAGCCGCTGGCCGATGCATTCGGCATGGAGTGCGAAGAGACCCTGACGATGGTTCTGCCCCCGGAAACAGACATCCACAGCTGGAAAACGAACCCGGACGTCTCGATCAAGGCCCCGGACGCAGACCAGCTGGAACAGCACGAACTGAAATACTACGGCCCGTTGTACGGAGATGATTTTACCGTGCGGAACAACCGGAACCTCCGGGAAAAGCTGACCTACCTCGGCGCGTATCTGGGCGGGAAACTGGCGGGCGACTGCTATATTTTCGCATCCGATGGGTATGTCTGCATGGACGGCCTGCTGGTGGACGAGGATTTCCGGCACCAGTACATCGCCATGACCCTGATGAAGCATATTGCCGAAAAGGCGCAGGAGCGCGGAGAGATCCTGTATCTTCACGCTGACTCCGAGGATACACCGAAGGAACTGTATGCGAAGATGGGATTTCAGGCCGTTGACAAGCTCTATGAATATCTCTGCACCGATTTCTCGAAACTGAAAATATGAACGAATGCGCGCCGGATACGGCGATGGGCCTCCCAATGCGGGAGGCCTTTCTTTTACACCGTCGCCAGCACGGCGAGAATGCTCTGCCAGCGCGGATTCTCGACCACAGGCGCACGGCGGACGGGCCGGGACTGTACAGGCTGAGGCCGCGGGGCCGTCTGGGGCAGGGGAGAGAGGAGCGCGGCCTGCCATGCGGCGGCAAGCTGCATGGCCTCCGGGCAGCTCTGCAGGGTGCGGCGCTCTGCCCCAGCGAGGTAGTCGCCCAGCCAGCAGAGGATGGCTGAGATGTTCAGTTGTTCGGCGGCGCGGGTGCTCCAATAGCTCCAATGGGCGGGACGGCCCACGAACCGCTCCACCGTGATGAGCGCACCCTCCCGGGCAGTAGAGGGGGAGACCGTCCCACAACCACCGGCAGTATGGGCCAGAACATCCAGAATGCGCGCCATCCGGCCGCTGTCGAGGGCATCGTCCCGGACAAAAGCAGAGAAATCCGTCTGGGCCAGCAGACCGTCGGCGGTGGCGGGGAAACGCCCCGTCAGCTCGCCCGAGGCGTTGTGGCAGCTCTGCCAGCCTTTGCGGACGAGCTGGAAGTTCAGCTTCTGACGTCCCATCGTGGAATAGAACACCCGGGCCTTGCCGCTGACCGGCTCCTGCCGCAGCTCGAGATAAGCGTCTGCGCCTCCGAGGTCTTGGACCTTGACGCTGAGCACAAGGCGGTACTCAGGCTTCTGGCTGGACATGGAAAGATGCATCTCTTCAAAATAACGTGCGGCATCCATAGCGGTTCTCCTTCCTGTGGGCGCGGGGTGGTGTGTAGGTGTGCGGCCCTTTGTTGGTTGTAGTATATCATAAATTGCGCCAGAATACAACTATAAGTTTGCAAATAAACCAAAAAACTTTTTGATTCTTCTACGATGCAAAACAAGATGGTTGTGAGTGACAACGAAAATACGGGGCCGCTGGCAGCAGATACAACTGCACAGCGGTCCCGTACATTATTACGATTCAGTCGCCCAGCTCCCGTATCTCGTTCTGGATGAGTCGGCCTGCGGCCCGGGCCAGCTGGTCCATGCCCCGGATGCGGGCCATGTTCTTGCCGTAGATGCGGGAGGCGTCGGCGGCGCTGGCGTCTTCGCCCATAAAGACGGCGGAGACTCGCAGACCCTTCCGCTGCAGCGCCCGCACCTCGGCGGCGGCGTCCTCCACGCCCGCGCTGCCGCCGTAGTCGCGGCCCAGCGGGTCATCGGGGGAGGGCGGGATGCGGCGGCTGTCGTTGGGGGAGGCGTCCGTCAGAAGGACGAGCAGGTGCCGCGCGGCGGGGCCGGGGTCGAAGCCGATGAGGTCGCCTGCGGCCCGCAGAGCCAGACCGTCCCGGTTCCAGCCCGAGGCGAAATACTGGCAGATGCCCTGTAAGCTCTTCTCCTTGAAGCCCTTGAGCACCCGCAGGACGGTGTAGCCCCGCAGGCTGGAAAAGCAGCTCACCCGCACCGGGATGCCGCAGGCCGCGAGGCTCTGGGCGAGGATAGACCCCTGCGCCGTGATGACCTCCTGACAGTGGAGGCGGGAAGCCGAAGCGTCCAGCAGCAGGTCAACGGTGAAGGACGGGTGGTTCTCTTCCTCCGCACAGCGGAACACCCGGTCGTCGTCCATGACGGTGCGCCAGACCCGCTCCGGGTCGAGGTTACCGCTGCGGGCGACCCGGGCGTTGGGCTGCTGGTGGACGAGGATGCAGTTGCGTATCTGCTCGGTCAGCCGCAGCACGACGCTGCGGTGAAGCTCGAGATTTTTCGAATAGTACGCCCGGTTCCGCTCAGCCTGAAGCTGGGCCTGTTCGGCCAGGTGCTTTGCCTCGGGGGTGGGGGCCTGCTCCGGGCTGGGGACGCCGGAGGCAAACCAGAGGTGACAGCCCAGATGCTCCCCGATGCAAAGCTCCTGCTCGGCCTTCCGCAGCCGTTCGGGCGGATAGAGCGACCGGCCAAAGCAGCTTTCGATGTAGGCGCGGTCTTCCTCGGCGCGCTGGCGCAGGGTGATGTGGGCCAGCCGCTTGTCGGCGTGGATGCCGCTGTCGGAGGCGTCCACCGAGCCGGAATGCTCCACCGTCACCCGGTCGGTCTTTATCATCTGGGTGGGCATGGTACGGGTCATGAGCGACGCCAGCAGGCCGTCCAGATGGAGATGCAGCCCGGCCTTCTGATGCACCGTGCCGTTGAACAGCTCGAATTTGGCGTAGACGGCCAGCAGTGCGGCTCTCAGCTCGTCCGGCTTCGGGGGCGTCTCGGGACTGAGGGCAGCGTCGAGATCCTTTTCGTAGGGGGTCATGACCGGTGGCGTGCGGCCCTGCACAGCCCGCCAGCGCGCGGCCTGCATGGAGTAGACCAGCTGGTTCTTCGCCATCCACTCCTGCCGCGAGAGCTTGTACTGGATGCCGAAAAAGTAGTCCGCATGGGCGCGGCGGAGGGCCGAAAGCACCGGGCGGCGGGGCAGTTCCAGCGCGTAGACCGCGCTCTCGAGGTAGAGCCAGGTCAAATCGTCCAGCATGGCCTGCCGGATGTCGCCCTCCCATGCGTCAAAGAGGCTGCGCACCAGCTCGTCGCCGTAGTATTTGTGGACCAGCCCCACGACGCAGTTCATGTAAAAATCGATCGTGCCGTCGGTGTTGTGTGCAAGGAACAGCGGCTCAAACCCATAGGCACCGGCTGCCGCCCAGACCTGATTGGCTGCGCGCCGCTGTTCGGCGGTGTAGCTCTGCGCTTCCATCAGCGGAACAGCTTTGCGGCAGTGAGCTGCGCCGGGATGCGGGCGGCGATGACGTCCCGGATCAGCCCTTGCTCGTAGGAATCAAAGGCTTTGTTGGTGATGCCCATATCCAGCGCGGCCCCGGCCGGGACGCCCCGGCGGATCAGCCGCAGCGCATCCAGCATCCCGCGCAGATCGAGCGCCTTGGTGGAGATCTCCGCGCTGTCGCACTTTTTTTGCAGGTCGAGGAAGAGCAGGGCGAACTGGTGGACATAGTTTGCGTGCAGGTCGGGGAACTGGGCACGGAGCAGCTTTTCGAGGTTGTCCTGTGTGATGGTGGGCATCTGGATGACCACAAAGCGGGACGTCAGCGCCTCGTTCAGCTCACGGGTGCCTGCATAACCGTAGTTCATGGTGGCGATGAAGCGGGTCTCCTCGGCCAGCGGGATGCGCTCATAGCCCGGCACATCGATGGCGCGGCGGAAATCCAGCACCGCGTGCAGGACGGCCAGCGCCTCGTTTTTGGCCATGTTGATCTCGTCCAGAACGCCGAAGCCGCCGCTCTGGGCGCAGCGGTAGACCGGGCCGGGGCGGAACTTGACCTGTCCGCCCTCGAAGGTGTCCATGCCGATGAGGGACGCCGCGTCCATATTGACGTGGAATGAGATGTCCCACGCAGGGCGTCCGAAGGCTGCGGCGAGGTTTTCGGCCAGCACGTTCTTGCCGGTGGCCTTGCCGCCCGCCAGCAGCAGATTTTCGCCGCAGAGCAGGGCGGCCAGCGCCTGTTCCCACACCTCTCTGCCGTAGTAGACGAAGGCAGGGGAGGGGATGCGGGGGCGCAGGGCCTCAGAAAGCTCGTGAGAGGCGCGGTATTCTTCCACAGCGCGCAGCAGGTCGGGAGAGATCCCTTCCTGCCGCAGCGTATCCATCAGAGCAGATGTTTCAGACATCCATGACATCTCCTTGCGGTTGGCAGTGCCAAACCAAAATTTCACCCTTATCATAGCACAACCCGCGCGGTTTGTGTAGGGTTTTGGCGGGCAAAAAAGCGGCAAAGAAGCAGAGAAAATAAAGGTGAAGCTATTTTAACAAACTTTCAGCCGGGACGTGCAGATTTCACGTTCAAAGTAAATTGACAGGCCGCTCAAAATACGATAAAATATTTTTCGTTGTGTCAAAGTGAAAAAGAAAGGCGTAAAAGTATGCTCGAAACCATCACAGCCGCCAATCAGGCGGTCAACAGCTTTATCTGGGGCATCCCGGCGATGGTCTGCATCATCGGCGTGGGCCTGCTGCTCAGTGTGCGGACAGGCTTTTTGCAGCTCCGGAAATTCCCCTATGCCATCAAAACGACCATTGGCCGCATCTTCCGCAAAAAGGATGCCTCTGACGGCGCGATGACTCCGTTCCAGGCGGTGTGTACGGCGCTGGCCGCTACCGTCGGCACCGGCAACATCGCCGGCGTGGCGGGCGCGATCGCCATCGGCGGGCCGGGTGCGGTGTTCTGGATGTGGTGCTCGGCTCTGCTGGGCATGTGTACCAAGTTCTCCGAAGTGACGCTGGCTGTGCATTTCCGCGAGCGGAACAAAAACGGCGAGCTGGTGGGCGGCCCCATGTACTATATTAAAAATGGCCTCGGCAGCCGGTGGCAGTTCCTCGCGGTGCTGTACTCGCTGTTCGGCGTGCTGACGGTCTTCGGCACCGGCAACGCCACCCAGGTCAACACCATCGTCACAGCCATCGACTCGGCCCTGCTTGCCTACGGCAGCAGCCTGAACGGCATCCTGCCCACGGTCAACCTCGTCGTGGGCGTGGTGGTGGCTATGATGGTGGCTATGGTGCTGCTGGGCGGCGTCAAGCGCATCGGCAGCGTGACCGAGAAGCTGGTGCCGTTTATGGCACTGTTCTACGTCGTGCTGGCGCTGGGCGTCGTGGTCATCAACTACCGGCGCTTCCCGGCGGTGCTGGCCTCCATCGTCGGCGGTGCATTCGACCCGCAGGCCTTCACCGGCGGTGCCATCGGCAGCATCTTCCTCAGTATGCAGAAGGGCGTCTCCCGCGGCATCTTCTCCAATGAGGCCGGCCTCGGCACCGGCTCCATCGCCCACGCCTGCGCCGACACCAGCAAGCCCGTCAAGCAGGGGATGTTCGGCATCTTCGAGGTCTTCGCCGACACCATCGTCATCTGCACCCTGACCGCCATGGTCATCCTGTGCAGCGGCGTGCCGGTGGGCTATGGCAGTGCGGCAGGCGCAGAACTGACCATCTCCGGCTTTACGGCCACCTACGGCGGCTGGTCGTCCATCTTTACGGCGGTGGCGCTCTGCAGCTTTGCATTCTCCACCATCATCGGCTGGGGTCTCTACGGCTCCCGGTGCATCGAGTTCCTGTTCCACACCGACAAGGTGGTCGGCCCCTTCCTTGTGGTCTATTCCTTCGTGTCCATTCTGGGCGCGACGGTCGATCTGGGCCTGCTGTGGAGCATCGCCGACACCTTCAACGGACTGATGAGCATTCCGAACCTCATGGCCCTGCTCCTGCTGTCCGGCACGGTGGCAAAGCTCACGAAGGAGTTCTTCGCGGGCGAGGGCGCACAGAAGTAAAAGCTTTATTGTAATTGAGACACGGCAGATGTGCGTTAAAGTACATCTGCCGTGTTTTTGTGTGTTCTGATAAAAAATCGCGGCCTGTTTTATGAAGAAAGCTGAAATATGCGTCGAAAAGCGAGAGCGCTTGACAAAACAGCCGGGGGGGGGACACTGGAAAAAATGGAAATCATATTTCCAGAAACTGAGGAGGATGTTTTATGAAAGTTGTAAAGAAACTGATGGCACTGGTTCTGGCCAGCGCCCTCGCCCTGACTCTGCTCACCGGCTGCGGCGGTGGTGGCGGCAGCGGCGGAAGTGTTTCCATTAACGGAACTACTGTGACGATTGGCGGTACGAACAATGCAGATACTGAATTTTCAAAAACATTCATTAATGCATTGAGTACTGGCGCGGGAATCCATGTGACATATAGTGAAGCGGAAGCAGTAAAAGCACAGAAATATATAAGAGCTGCATCCAAAGTGAAAAATTCTGACCCAAGTGACGGCATAATCATGGCAGTTCTTAGCGAGGCCGGAATTGACCTCACGAAAGAAATGCTGTTTGGCTCGGATGAAACTGTTACGAGCTATCAAATCATGGATATTGCAGAACAGATGGATAACTGGACGGAAACGCTGGCACAGAAGGGATTGACGGTTAGCTATGAAGGAGCTAAGTTTGGCTATGTTACGATGACTGGCGGCGGCGAGACTTCGATTCTTATGGTCATGGAGTATACGGCAACCTAAAGAAACTGAATTAAATCCAGTAAATAGCAATAAGCGCCCTCCGGCCCGCGCCGGAGGGCGCTTTGCTGTCAACAAACCTCTGGTTTTGTCTACTTTCTCTGCAAAAACTCAAAAGAGTATAAAAAATTCATGGAAATCATAAGAAATTGGTATTGAACAAATTTTAACAAAGTGGTAAAGTAAAAGCAAAGAGAGTCGTACCCGCCGCCCGGCGGGGCGCAAAATCAGGAGGTTTTACCAATGGCTGATCGTATCGTTCTGAATACTATTTCTTATCATGGCCACGGCGCTATCGAGAATATCGTTCCCGAGCTGACCGCCCGCGGCTACAAGAAGGCTTTCGTCTGCTCTGACCCCGACCTTCTCAAGTTCGGCG